>UMAO01004917.1_pt1 | contig 121544 bp, 145 predicted proteins | sample 1963741 | NCBI WGS metagenome assembly UMAO01 (sample SAMEA4835919, study PRJEB28245) | human gut metagenome | biome: gut microbiome; material: fecal sample | place: Denmark | collected 2008
CAATAAGCAAACTTTTACCTCACTGTGCGGCATACTAGTGTATAATAGCACATGACCACCTGTTCGTCAAGCTGTTTATGATAAAATTTCACGCAAAGATTTGTATACTTTTTTCCGGGTCAGTTCCACCAGACCAAGTCTGGTAATATCGATAAAATTTGCGGGAACCGAATCTTTTTGTAATTCCTCCCGAATAACGGAAATCAGCTTCTGCTGCTGTTCTTTCTTTTTCAGATTGATGAAATCCACGAGGATCATCCCTGAAATGTTGCGCAGACGAAGCTGCCGTGCAATCTCTTTTGCCGCTTCAACATTGATCGCAAATAAAGCCTCTTCCCGGCGGGACCGGTTTTTTCCGCTGTTGACATCAATGACCGTCAGGGTTTCAAGAGATTCAATGATAATATTGGCTCCGGAATCAAGCCATACTTTGGAAGAAAGCAGTTCCTGCATATTGCCCCGCAGATGATATAAAGTCGAAAGACTGACCGCATCATCCCGGTAAAGCTGCACTTTCTTTTCTTCCACAAGATGGGGAAGGTATGCACAGATCTCCTGATACAGATCCTGACCATCCGTAAGAACCAGATCTGTTTTTTCAAAATTTTCTGCTTTTAACCGCGCCAGATAGCCGGGGAGATTCCGGTACACCAGATCTCCGGCGTTCTGATGTGTACCGGTCTTCTTTAAAGCCCGGTATTCTTTCTGCACCAGCTCGATATCTTCGCATAATTCGGTTTCCGGAACCGCCCCTGCATTGGTTCTGAATACCAGCCCGTACCCTTCTGCTTCATGATCCTTACACGTGTTCTCTAAAAGAGCCGACAGTCTTTTTGACTCCTCCTGGGATAATTTTTTAGAAACGCCAAGACAGGTATTCTCTGTCGAAAGGAAACAGTAATGTCCATGCACTACAAGCTTGGTGCTTACGACCGGATCTTTGGTTTTTACCGCATCTTTTACAACCTGCACCAGCAACTCATCCCCTTCACAGAGCGCTTCTTTTTTGGATAATTTTCTGGTATACACCGGGTTTTTCACATCATTCAGCGGAAGATAGCATTTCTGTCCATCCGCAATGCGCACAAAAGCGGCATGAATATTGGGCACAATCTTCTCTACATATCCTACATAAATATGATCCAGCAGAGTATTTTCTTCCGGTTCAAAAACCTGAAGTTCCTGCAGCTTCCGGTTCTCATCCAAAACCAGATAAGCAAGATACTCTGTCTGATGATGTTCCAGTTTTGTGACAACGATCCGATTCATTTAAACAATTTCCTCTCCCATGCCGGAAAGCCCAACCAGCTGCCCCTGTTCATCCCTCGCATAAACTTCGAGCCGGTGGATCTGGATTGCGGATTCGCAGTATTCCAGTCCGCAAAGCTGATAAACCGATGAAAGTACCAGTTCCGGTTTGATATTATCCACACTGCCCGTAGAAACCTGCAGGAAAAATGCCGGGCGTCCCTGCTCCTCTTCAACGGAAAACGCGTATACCAATGGTTTTAGGTCCACTTCCCGTTCACTTTTTTTCGTCTTTTTGATAATGGTAAACTGTGGGCTGTCCAAAAACCGTTCTTTGACGATTCTTTTCCATTCTTCCGTTGAAAACGGACTTTCGTACCCTTCTTTATAGCTCAGCCGGTAATCCGCTGCTGCCACAATTGACATCGCGGTTTTCGCTTTATCCGGCAGTTTCACATAGGAAGTAACCTCCACACCATCTACCATGGTTTCATTCAGTGCAGCGACTGCCTCCTTAGATGTCATGGATTCATTGACTTCAATATCAAAATATTCGCCATCGCTTGTGATTCCGACTCCAAGCGGCGCCGCAAAGGACATAATCTGATGCGGAGAATATCCTTCCGAATAACGGATATCAATCTTTGCACGCCGGACCGCTTTCTGAAAATAACGCATCATATCCAGGTGTCCGATGAATTTCATGACACCCCATTTTCGAAATTTAATTCTGATTTTCAAAGCAGACACCTCCTCCAAATTGTCTTGCACCACATCCGGAGCAGCGCATCCGGCAGTTTGGCGTCACCGTCTCACTGAGCGCGGTTTTCCATTCACGCAGCATAAATGCCTTTGTCACACCGACATCAATAAAATCCCACGGGAAAATTTCATCGTCGCTTCGTGCTCTCTTGGTATAAAAATCAATATCAATGCCACATGCAGCAAATGCCTCCAGCCACAGATCATAGTGAAAGAATTCCGACCACGCATCGAAAAATCCGCCGTGTTCATACACATAAAGAATAGCTTTTGAAATCTTACGGTCTCCGCGCGCAAGAATTCCTTCCAATACCGTCACATCGGCTTCATGCCAGTTGTAACGGATACTCTTGTGGTTTAACTGTTCCTTTACATGATCATTGACAATCTTTGCACGCGCCAGATAATCTGATGGGTCTAACATGGTAGCCCACTGGAACGGGGTAAAAGGTTTCGGTACAAAAAAGGAAGTACTGATCGTAATCTGGCATTTTCCGTTTCTCTGTTCCTTTGGCACGGTGTCATAATACAAAGCAGCAATCTCGTTTGCCAGTTCCGGGATCGCCCGCATATCTTCTTCTGTTTCCGTTGGAAGTCCAAGCATAAAATAAAGCTTGACCTTATTCCAGCCGCCGACAAACGCATCATGGGAACCGGTCAGAATATTGTCAACCGTCAGGCCTTTATTGATGACATTTCGCAGTCTCTGGGAACCTGCCTCCGGGGCAAATGTCAGACTGCTTTTTTTGATGTCCTGCACTTTCTGCATAATATCAAGGGAAAAGGCATCAATACGAAGGGATGGCAGGGAAATATTGACATGTTTTTTGTCACACTCCTCAATCAGGAAATTGATCAGTTCCTCCAGATCGGAATAATCCGATGAACTGAGAGAACTTAAGGAAATCTCTTCATAGCCGGTCGATGCAAGCATGGTTTGTGCAAGTTCTTTCAGTCGTTTTACGCCCTTTTCCCGGTTTGGCCGGTAAATCATGCCGGCCTGACAGAAACGGCATCCGCGGATACAGCCCCTCTGTATTTCAAGCACCACGCGATCCTGTGTTGCTTTGATAAATGGAACCACCGGTTTTTCCGGATAAACCGAGCCGGTCAGATCCATATCCACCTGCTTTTTGATGGTTGCCGGAATATCATCATAAACAGGAGTAAATGCCGCTATCGTGCCATCTTCTTTGTAACGGACTTCATACAGCGACGGGACATAAATGCCCTCTATTTTTGCCGCCTCATGCAGAAATGCCTTTCTTGAATACTGTCCGGATGCCCGCATCGACTTATAGAGATTTAAAAATGTATCATACTGTGTCTCCCCTTCTCCAATATAAAAACAATCAAAAAAGTCTGCAATCGGTTCCGGATTATAAGAACATGGTCCTCCACCTAAAATAATCGGGTCTTCGTCCCCACGGTCAGCCGAAAGAAGCGGAATCTGTGCCAGATCCAGAATCTGTAAAATATTGGTGTAGCACATCTCATACTGCAGAGTCAGACCGACAAAATCAAAGTTTTTGATCGGTTCCTGGGACTCAAGTCCGAACAGCGGAATATTCTGCTCCTTCATAATTTTATGCAGATCCGGCCATGGGGAATAGACACGTTCACACCAGGTGTCCTCTCTGCGGTTAAACATGTCGTATAGGATCTGAATTCCAAGATGTGACATACCAATTTCGTATACATCAGGAAAACACATCGCAAAACGAATCTGCGATGTGTCATCTTTTACTACAGAATTCAGCTCATTACCGATATAGCGTGCAGGTTTTTCAATCTGCATCAGAATCTCGTCACTTAAAGCTAGTTTTCTCATAGATACCTCTTAACATTTATTTTTTATCGCTGGGCAAGTTCATTGGCAATCTCTTCCCAGGTAATGCCTTTTTCCACCATAAGCACCATACAGTGATACAGAAAATCGGAAATCTCGTATTTGATGTTTTCCGGTTCCGGATTTTTCGCTGCAATTACAATTTCCGTACACTCTTCCCCAAGTTTCTGCAAAATTTTATCGGTTCCTTTCCCAAACAGATAATTGGTATAGGAACCATCCTGCGGATGTGCTTTACGTTCCTTGATAATATCATACACGCTCTCAAGTACCTTCAGCGGATTTTTCTCAACATACTCTTTTTGTACGATGCTATTGAAAAAACAGGTACGGTTTCCGGTGTGACAGGCAGCCCCTACCTGGGAGACTTTTGCCAGAATCGTATCAAAGTCGCAGTCAGCCGTCAGGGATTTCACATACTGGAAATGCCCGGAAGTCAGGCCTTTGGTCCAGAGTTCATCACGGCTTCTGCTCCAGTAAGTCATTTTCCCGAGATTAATTGTCGTATCAAACGCCTCTTTGTTCATGTATGCAAGCATCAGCACTTCATCTGTACGGTAATCCTGCACAATGACCGGAACCATTCCGTCCGAATTCAGTTTCAGATCCTCCCAGGACAGATCCGGTGCAAAATTATACATATTGATGCCTTCCTGAAGCAGAGAAGACTTTAACTTCATAATATCCGTTGAAGTATCATTGATGAACGGACCCGCAATTCCTCGGATTTTTTCCCGCTTCAGCAGCCTTACGATCTCGTCAAAATTATAATCCGGAAGTTCCACCACATACGGAATGTTGGTCAGATTTTCCAGTGCATCCAGAATTTCCGGATTTAACACCAGTGCTTCATGGAATGTATTTTCAATCGAATCCTGATTCTTAAAAATAAAATCCACATTGTTGATAGAGAGCAGAATCCGGTCTTTGCCAAAACGTGCACTGGCTTCCTCCGCCAGTCCGATGCTCGAAGGCTTAGAAGCATTCAAAATCACCTGAAGGCATCCCGCAAACAAAAGTTTTTTGATGTCTTCCAGACGGTTAATGTTTCCTCCTGCGCATACTTTAATATCAATGTTGCGATTGATGTTTCGAATCGTATTGACATTCTTTTCATGCTCATCATCGCTGGTAGACAGGTCAAAAATAATGATCTTGTCAACTCCACTGTCGTTGTATAACTGGCACAGTCGATAAACATTCGCATCTACCGGCGTAAAATCGGTCATGGATCTTACTGCATGACCATCTTTTAAATAAAGCGTCGCGACAATGTTTTTTTGTTTCATGTATTACAAACTTCCTTTCGTTGACAGAATTCCTTTTACTCTCGGATCATGGGAAACCGCTTCATCCAAAGCTCTGGCAAATGCCTTAAACATCGCTTCTGCCATATGATGATTATTTCCGGGGCTTAACACCTTAATGTGCAGATTCATGCCCGCACTGTAGGAGACCGCATAGAAAAATTCACGGATCATTTCGGTATCAAGTGTTCCCAGACGCTCCGTAGTAAATTCGCCGTCAAATACAAGATATGGACGTCCGGATAGATCTACCGCACACAAAACAAGTGTCTCATCCATCGGAAGGATACAGCTTCCAAATCGTTTGATTCCGCTTTTGTCCCCCAATGCCTTTTTGATCGCATCTCCAAGTACGATTCCGCAGTCTTCGATCGTATGATGGCTGTCGACCTGAAGATCTCCATCACATTCGATATGCAGATCGAAGAAACCGTGCTTGGAAAATCCCTCCAGCATATGATCAAAAAATCCAATGCCTGTCTCAATATGGGAAATACCGCTACCATCCAGATTTAAAGTCACCTGAATGTCCGTCTCTTTTGTTTTGCGTGTTGTGCTGATCTGTCTTTTTTCCATAATCTGCTCCTTTTAGACTTTCTTTCCCATATACTACTCAAACCGAACGCGGATGGAGTTTGCATGTGCGGTCAGTTTCTCACATTCTGCAAACTGCTCAATATCTTTATGTACTTTTTCAAGCGCTTCCCGTGAGTAAGAAATAATGCTGGACTTTTTAATAAAATCATCCACGGAAAGTGCGGAAAAGAACTTGGCCGTTCCGTTTGTCGGAAGAACATGGTTTGGTCCGGCAAAGTAATCGCCAAGCGGCTCGGAGGAATACTCTCCGATAAAGATAGCACCGGCATTGCGGATCTTTGTCATTACGTGGAACGGATCTGCTGTGACGATTTCCATATGTTCGGATGCAATCGCATTTACGGTATCAATGGCTTCTTCCATATTATCTGCCACAAGAATATATCCGTAATTGTCCAAAGACTTCTGGATGATCTCTTTTCTGGAAAGTTCTACGACAAACTGATCAATCTCTGCAGATACTTCTTCTGCAAGTTTCTGGCTTGTGGTGATCAGAATTGCAGATGCCATCTCATCATGTTCTGCCTGGGATAACAGATCCGCTGCAACATAGCGTGGATTTGCAGTCTCATCCGCAAGCACTAAAATCTCACTCGGTCCTGCAATGGAATCAATGCTGACATAACCAAACACTGCTTTTTTGGCAAGTGCGACATAAATATTTCCCGGTCCGACAATCTTGTCAACCTTTGGCACACTTTCGGTTCCAAATGCCATGGCAGCAATTGCCTGTGCTCCACCGACTTTATAGATCTCATCAACTCCGGCTTCTTTGGCTGCAACCAGAGTGGAAGGATATACTTTTCCATCTTTACCTGGTGGCGTACACATTACAATACGGTCTACTCCCGCAACTTTTGCCGGAAGAACATTCATCAGTACGGAAGAAGGATACACGGCCTTTCCGCCCGGAACATAGACACCAACCGTCGCAAGTGCGGTAACTTTCTGTCCAAGAATGATACCGTCCTCTGTCGTAAACCAGGAATTCTGTACCTGTTTTTCATGATATTTTTTGATATTTACAAGAGACTTGCGGATCACTGCAAGCAATGTCGTGTCAACCTGCTCATAGGCCTCGGCAATCTCTTCTTCTGTTACAAGAATATTGCCGGCATTAATGTCCGCACCGTCAAACTGCTTGGTATAATTAAAAACTGCCTGATCGCGGTTATTTCGCACTTCTTCAATAATGGCGTTTACACGGCCTTCAAACTCACCGTAATTATTCGGGCTTCTTTTTAAGAGATTCTGCAGAATATCTTTTCTGGTATCCTCTGTAAGTTTTAAAATTCTCATGATGTCCCTCCTAAATGACTTTTTTCAAATCGCGGATCAGTTTTGTGATTCGTTCATTTTCCATTTTCATACTTACCTGGTTTACGACCACGCGTGCAGAAAGCGGACAAACTTCCTCTAACACCGTCAGCCCGTTTTCACGCAAGGTCGTACCTGTCTCTACTATATCACAGATTACCTCTGATAGTCCAACGATCGGTGCAAGTTCGATGGAACCATTCAGCTTGATAATCTCAACCGTCTGATGTTTTTTGTTATAAAAATAATCTTTGGCAATCCGCGGATACTTGGTTGCCACACGGATCTGTTCATGATGCTGCAAAAGTTCCGCAGCACTTTCCGGTCCACAGATGCACATTTTGCATTTTCCGAATCCAAGATCCAGCACTTCATAAATATTTCTCGACTCTTCTAAAATCGTGTCTTTTCCGACAATTCCAATATCGGCTGCACCATACTCTACATATGTAGGCACATCCGGTCCCTTGGCAAGGAAAAACCGAAGTCCAAGTTCCTCATTGACAAAGATCAGTTTACGGGTATCCGGATCACGGATCTCATCACAGGTGATTCCTATTTTTTCAAACAGTTCGAGTGTCTTTTTTGCCAGACGTCCCTTTCCCAGTGCAAACGTCAGATATCTCTTTTCTTCCATGATCTCCTCCTATGCTTCCTCTATAAATTCTACTTTTGAAACGTGATCCTTCATGGCATAGCTCAGATAATCATCTTTGCTCCGGCCTTCCTGCATCTGGATCAGAGAAACCGAAATTCCCTGAGCGCGAAGTTCTTTCGCTTTTTCTACTGCTTCCGCAATCTTACTTTCCGCGTAAACGATCATCTGATTTTTCTCCTCGGACGGAAGCGTGATCTTTTGTCTGGAAAGAGCGGAAAGAAGCTGGTCCACAACAATGGCAAAACCAATGGCCGGTGCTTTTCTTCCGAAATATGTAAGCAGCCTGTCATAGCGTCCTCCCTTTACCACAGGTTCTCCTGTTCCAAACGTATATCCTGCAAAAATAATACCGGTATAATAATGGTAATTGCTGATGATTCCGAGTTCAAACGAAACGTATTTTTCAATTCCGTATATCCGCAGAAACGATCCGAGTTTTTCCAGATCAGTAATTGCGGAAAGAATGTTCGGGTAATCCGAAGCAAGAGACTTTGCCTCAGCAAGTTCTTCTACCTGTGTCTCAAAACTTCCGAGAAGGGAAAACAGTTTCTTTAACGTGTCATTTAAATGCATTCCCTCTACCATTTCTTCCACACCGAAATAATTTTTATTGGCAAGCAGTTCTCTTAATTCCTGCTGCTGTTCCTCATCAAGTCCTGCCGCCTCTGCCAGCCCGCGGAAAAACTGTGCATGTCCCACCGAGATCTGAAATTCTTTCAGTCCGCTCGAAAGAAGGGACTCCACTACCATGGCAAGTATTTCTGCGTCAGCGGCAACCGTTCCGTCTCCGATCAGCTCCGCACCGCACTGTGTCGTTTCCTTTAAGCGTCCCTGATACGCGTTGGAATTGATAAACGTGTTTCCCATATAACAAAGTTTTACCGGCATATCATCCTCGGTATAGTACTTTGCAGCACTTCTTGCAATAGATGGAGTAAAATCCGGACGAAGTACCAGCGTGCTTCCGTCCTTGTCAAAAAACTTATACAGATCTTTGGATGGTGTTGTACCGATTTCTTTTCCAAAAATATTAAAAAATTCAAACGTTGGTGTCTGAATATCACGATATCCATATTGACGCAATACATCGTGTAATCTCTCCTGCAACAGTAGTTTCTGTTTGCACTCTCCGTTATAAATATCCCGGACTCCGTCCGGCGTATGTAACATCTGGTCTGTCATAATCGAACCTCTCGCTTTACTATTTTAAAGTGATACCGTGATAATTTGGTAGCACATGAAACAACGCTATTATAAGAAATATTCCAAAGATTGTCAATCCCTGTCCTCTAAATCCTTCTGGAGAACCTGAAGATAGGGAATCAGTACCCCTGATACCTTTGGCAGAAAATAGGCCGGATTCAGCTCCTCATACCGAAAGCTTTTCCGTCCACCATCCAGAGCCCGGTTCCAGAACTTCTCCAGATCGGAAAAACGCAGATAATAAAATTCCTCCCTGTGCGTAAAAGATATCAGAAGAAACGCTATTCCCTCCTGCTTTTCAAACTGCTCCATAAAAGCCACCTGATGCGGATGAACATTGGCAAGCGGAAAGGTGTCGGTGTTGCATTCTTTTGCATCAAAACACACCGGAATTCCCTGTACAGCTCCAATATAATCCACGGTACTTTTCTGTTCAAAATAGGCAAGTGTGATGTGTCTGGTTTCTTTATCAATATTAATAGGAGTAATCGGTGTCGGGATCTTCTGGATCAGCGCCAGGCCGTTGTGTGCATATTTTTCGTTTGTACGGTTTAAAAGATCCTCTAGTGTTGATCCGCGCAGTCCCCTTGAATTCCAGGTCGGCATCTGCTATCCACGCTCCTTTTCTATAATTTCTTTAAATATTTCGGGCATCGGAGCAGTAAAAACTCTTCCGTCCGGAAATTCCAGACGATACGCATGAAGCAGCTGATGATCCACATGAAAGGTACCATGAAATTTGTGATTCACTGACGGGTCCCCATACTTGCGATCTCCGATAACCGGATGACCGACAGATGCCAGATGTGCACGAATCTGATGTGTTTTTCCGGTAATCAGGCAGATTTCCAACAGACTGCATGTTCCTTTCGCCTGTACGGACGTATAAGAAGTCTCAATCCGTACAGCATCTTTTTGTTCCTGTGTCAGAATCTTTACCTGATTGGTATGTTCGTCTTTGATAAGCCATCCGGACAGATGTACCGGTTTTGTAACGTTCCCGGATACAATGGCACGGTAAAATTTATGAATGGTACGTTCCCGCAGCCCCTCGGAAAGCATCTGTGCGCCGGCAAGCGTTTTGCCCATCAGAAGAAGTCCTGTCGTATTGCGGTCCAGCCGGTTGCACACTGACGGACGAAACGTGCCGAATGTCTCCAGAGAAAGTGCCCCGCTCCGGATCAGATAGCCGAGCAGATATTCATTGGCAGACAGATCCTGTTCTTTTGCTTTCTGGGAAAGCATATTGTATGGCTTATCCGCGATGAGAATATCCGTATCTTCATAAATGATGGAAAGCCCCTTCATTGGCAGACGCTGCAGCATGTGAAACTCTTCCTGCAGTTTTTTTGTATCCTGCATAAATTTATGCAGTGTTTCATCACTGAAAAACACTGCTACCTGCGCGCCTTTTTGCAGCGTCTCCTTCCCGGTCGCTTTTTTTCCGTCCAAAGTAATATTCTTTTTTCGAAGCATCTTATATAAAAAACTGACCGATGCATTGGGCAGCAGTTTTTTTAAATATTTATCAAACCGCTGGTTGGCATCATTCGTGCCGATGGTAAATGTTTTCATAACGTTTCCTACTTCTTTTTATGGATGTTGCGGATGGTTTTCTTTTTGTGTTTTGCGGTCACCATCTTTCCGGCAGCAGCCTTGCCTGCCGGTGCCTTCTTTCCCTGTCTGGATGACCGGTAGGAAGTATCCGCGTCTTTTTTCGGCCGGCGCGGACGGATCAGACATTTGGAATCAAATCCGATCAGATCCTGACGTCCTGCTTTGATTAATGCTTCATGTACCAGATCGTAATTTTTCGGGTTGCGATACTGGATCAGTGCACGCTGCATGGCTTTTTCATGCGGATTGGTTGCCACATATACAGGTTCCATTGTCCGCGGGTCCAGTCCTGTATAATACATGCAGGTAGAAATCGTTGACGGTGTCGGATAAAAATCCTGTACCTGTTCCGGCATGTAACCTAAATCCCGCAGATACTCTGCTAGTTCAACCGCTTCTTTCAGCGTCGATCCCGGATGGGAAGACATCAGATACGGCACAAGATACTGCTCTTTTCCGATTTTTTTATTCATATCTTTATACGCTTTTACAAAACTGTTATACACTTCCACACTTGGCTTTCCCAGTTTCTGTAAAACGGTATTGCTGATATGTTCCGGTGCCACCTTCAACTGCCCGCTCACATGATGCTCGCACAGTTCCCGCAAAAATGTACGATCCTTATCATACATCAGATAATCAAACCGGATACCCGAACGGATAAATACTTTTTTCACACCCGGAAGCACCCGCAGCTTTTTCAGCAGGGCAATGTAATCCTTATGGTCTACTTCCAGATTCTTACATGGTTTTGGGAACAGGCACTGTTTCGTCGGACAGGCTCCCTTCGTCATCTGCTTTTTGCATGCCGGTGCACGGAAATTCGCCGTAGGTCCCCCGACATCATGGATATACCCTTTAAAGTCCGGTTCCTGAATGATCTGTTTTGCCTCATCAATGATCGACTCGTGGCTTCTCGTCTGAATAATTCTGCCCTGATGAAACGTCAGCGCACAGAAACTGCATCCGCCAAAACATCCGCGGTTGCTGATCAGGGAAAACTTAATCTCCCGGATTGCAGGAACCCCTCCGTCTTTTTCATATGACGGATGATAATTCCGCATATACGGAAGTGCATAGACTTCATCCATTTCCGTCTGTGTCAATGGCTTTGCCGGTGGATTCTGCACAACAAATGTGGTTCCACCGTAAGGCTCAAACAGGCGCTTTCCGGAAAATGGATCTGTATTACAGTACTGCTTATAAAAACTCTGCGCAAACGAACGCTTATTTTCTTTGATCTCATCATAATCCGGTAACTCGATGGCATCATAGATCAGATCACGGTTTTTTGTTTTAAATACGGTTCCGTCAATAAAGGTAATATCATGCACATCGATTCCGGCATTCAATGCATCTGCGATTTCAATGATACTGTGTTCTCCCATTCCATAAGAAATCAGATCTGCACCGGAATCAAGTAGGATCGAACGTTTCACCTTGTTGGACCAGTAATCATAATGTGCCAGACGGCGCAGACTGGCTTCAATTCCACCGATAATGATCGGGGTCTTCTTGTATGTATGCCGGATCAGATTACAGTACACCACGGTAGCATAATCCGGTCGCTTTCCCATTACGCCTCCCGGGGTATAGGAATCGGTTGCACGGCGTTTTTTGGATACCGAATAATGATTCACCATAGAATCCATATTTCCGGCAGAAACCAAAAAGCCAAGTCTTGGAACGCCAAGCACGGAAATAGAAGCATCATCCTTCCAGTCCGGCTGCGCAATGATTCCCACCGTATAGCCATGTGCCTCCAGCAGTCTGGCAATGATTGCATGACCAAAAGACGGATGATCTACATATGCGTCTCCGCACACATATACAAAATCCAGCTGTTTAATCCCGCGTTCCTGCATATCCTGTTTTGAAATCGGCAGATACCCTTCGTACATAATTTTATACTCCTGATGATTGTTTATTTTCCGCTTCTTTTTTCAGGGAAGCCAGTTCCTGTTCCGTAAGTTTACGGTAAGTTGCCTTTTCTAATGTTCCAAGTGTAAGTGTTCCCATGGAGATCCGTTTCAGATATGTCACCTTACATCCAACCGACGCAAACATACGCTTCACCTGGTGAAATCTGCCTTCCGAAATCGTAAGTTCCGCCTCACGGTCCCCAAGGATTTTGAGATCTGCCGGAAGTGTGCGCTTCTCATCGCCGATGTCCACGCCCTCTGCAAATTGTCCTGCCGTCGTATCCGGAATTTTCTGATCTACCTGTACAAAATACGTTTTTTTGACATGGTATGCCGGCGACAGCAGGCGATGCGTGAGTTCTCCGTCATTTGTAATCAGCAAAAAACCTTCCGTATCCTTATCCAGTCTTCCGACCGGTGCAAACTCTTTTCGCATGGACTCCGGGAAGAAATCCATAACCGTCCGGTTTAACCGGTCACATCTTGCCGTCACACAGCCCGCCGGTTTATGAAAGAGATAATAGGAATACTTCTCATAAATCACCGGACGATGATCAAACAGAATCTGATCCTGTTCCGGATCAACCTTAAGATCCGGTTTCTTTGCCACCGCATCATTTACCGTAATTCGTCCCTCGCGGATTCGTTTTTTCACATCGGTGCGTGTGCCGACGCCGGAATCCGCCAGGAATTTGTCCAGGCGAATCATACGTTTGCCTGCTGCAGAAATGCAACAAGGAAATCCCATACTCTTGCGGTAGAAGAAATGGATAAATGCTCTTTTGGCGTGTGAATGTCAAAATTGTCCGGTCCGAAAGAAACGCAGTCGAGATCCGGAATTTTTTCAGAAAGAAGGCCACACTCCAGCCCTGCATGAATCGTGGAAAATACAGGTTTTTTATGAAACAGCTCTTCGTATACTTTTTCTACCTGCGGACGCAGCGCAGAATCCGTGCGATACTCCCACGCCGGATAATCACCTTCCACTTCTGCTTCTCCTCCAAGCATCTCCACAAGCATCGTAACACGTGCACACAGATCTTCTTTGCGGGTTTTTACACTGCTTCGGATCGAAGTAAGCGATGTCAAGGCATCTTCTTTTAATTCCAGAATTCCAAGATTTAAGGAAGTTTCTACCTGACCGTTTAACAGCTGGCTCATATGCTGAATTCCGTTTGGCACATTGCGCAGATAAAAAATGACACGGCTTACCGAATGATAATCTAATATTTCCGCTTCAGCATTGCCCTGTTCTTCTATCAGCACCTGCACGCCCGGATCTGTTTCCACCAGTTCTTTTTTTAATATTTCATTCAGTTCTTTTACATATTCACAGACAATCTGCGTATTTTCTGCCGGAATCAGGATTTCTGCCTCACATTCTCTTGGAATTGCATTGTCCTTTAACCCACCATGCAAAGTGAGAATTCCAAACGGGGAACGAGAAAAGATTCCATACAGCAGGCGTCCCATCAAAAGATCTGCATTTCCATGTTCTTTATCGATCTCACTGCCGGAATGTCCGCCGGAAAGCCCGGTCACAATAAGAGAAAGTTTCTTTCCCGTCTGTCTGACACGGGTTACGGGAATGGAAACATTTAATGCCATACCGCCCGCACAGCCGGTCAGGAAAATTCCCTCTTCATCACTGTCAATATTTAACATGGTATGTCCGGTCAGCATAGACAGATCCATGACAGCCGCCCCCAGCATTCCGATTTCTTCATCCACGGTAATCACGACTTCTAATTTCGGATGGGAAATTTCATCTGATTCCAAAATTGCCAGCGCATATGCCACTGCAATTCCGTCATCTCCGCCAAGCGTTGTCCCTTCTGCCTTCAGGAAATCTCCATCTACATACAGGCACAGCCCTTCTTTATCCATGTCAAGATTACAGTCTTTTTCTTTTTCACAGACCATATCCATGTGTCCCTGAATGATGATCGCCGGAGCCTTTTCATAACCTTTGGATGCTTCCTTGACAAGAACCACATTGTTTACTTCATCCTGATACCAGGTCAGTGCGTGTTCTTTTGCAAATTTTACCAGATAATCACTGATCGCTTTGGTGTTTCCCGATCCATGTGGAATTGCTGCGATCTGCTTGAAATAATAAAATACCCTTTCCGGATATAAATGCTCTAATGTACTCATATACTCCTCCTGTCTCACATAAACTGTATCATGAAAAAATTTGTATTTACTCTTCTCTGTTACATACTATTTTTGTTTTTTATCTGTTTCCCCCACGCAGCAGTCTCGGCATCAAAACAAGGGCTGCAGCTGTGGTTTACACAGATTCTTCCGACACTGCTCCCTTTTTGTGTCCTCTCGTATGTCATTCTGCGCAGTGAAATTCTTCCGAAAAAATTTTCTGCCTGCTACATCGTACTGTGTGGTTTTTTGTTTGGATTTCCCATCGGCTGCAAACTGACTGCCGACTTTTACAACAGTAACTATATCTCCCGGGAAAAAGCCTCTGCCTTATGCTGCTTTACAAACAACTTAAGTCCCGTATTTGTCATAACCGCCATTCAGGAAATTTTGCAGCTTCCGTTATCTCCTGTATACGTTTTTCTGATCTATGGCATTCCGTTTTTGTATGGAATGAGTATGCTGTTATTATATCACAGAACCCCTTCTTCTACACAAAAAGAAACGGCATCAAGATTTCATATGGATATGCAAATCATTGATGCCGGCATCATTCACGGATTTGAAACCCTGATCAAAATATGCGGCTATATCATCCTGTTTTCCATTTTCTGCGAAATGCTGCAGACACTGCCGTTTCCGGTGCATTGGTTTTCGCTGGCCGCCACCGGATTCTTAGAAGTTACAAACGGTGTTGCGCTGCTTTCCACCTCTGCCTGCACCAGACAGATAAAATCTCTTCTGGCAGTGTTATTCCTGTCATGGGGAGGATTGTCCGGCATTTTTCAGGTCTCTTCCATCCTTCACCAGACCGGCCTCTCGCTCCGGAACTATGTATTACAGAAAATAATCCTCTTACTGTTAACCGTTGGATGCTGTATTCCTTTACTCTTCCTGGGCATCCTCATCTGAAGCTGAAATATTGGTAATCTGCGGCTCCTCTGCAGACTCTGCTGCCTGTCCGGCAGAAGCGGCTGCCTCCTCTGCTGCTTCTGTCTGTGGAAACAGCTGTGCCCGGTTCTTTGTCACTACATCAAGGAAACCCTGCAGTGAAGAAATCAGACTGTCATACCGCGCCTGAGAAGTCTCGATGGAATTAGACAAAACCTCCTCGATCTCATGCAGCTGGTCATCCGCATATCCCATGGCACTGACACGCAGACTGTTTGCCTCATTGGTAGCATTGTCTAAAATTTCCTGAGCCTGCTTGGTTGCGATCATAACAACTTCATTTGCCTGTGCATATGCCTGCTGCATAATCTGATGCTCGCTGACAAGTTCGTTGGTCTGCACCTGTGCCTGTGCAATGATCTGATCCGCCTTCGCCTGTGCATCTGCTAAAATTGCTTCCTTATTGCTGATAATCTTCTGATAACGCTTTACTTCTTCCGGTGTTTTGGCGCGAAGTTCCGCAATAAGTTCTTCTAATTCTTCTTTGTTGACAATAATCTTTGTACTTGAGAGCGGCTGGAATTTACAGCCATCAATATACTCTTCGATTTCCTCAATAATCTGTTCCATCTTACTGCTCATAGTGAAAATCTCTCCTATCTGTTCTCATATTTCTTATAAATCCGTTCAATAAAACGTTCCGGTACAAAGTTGGAAATATCTCCACCGTAGGACGCAAATTCCTTGACAATTGTCGAACTTAAATAGGAATAAGAAAGATCACTTGTTAGGAAAATGGTTTCAATATTAGAATCCTGCACATGGTTCGCCTGTGCGATCTGCAACTCGTACTCAAAATCTGTCACTGCACGAAGCCCACGTACGATAATGGTAGCATCTATTTTATTCATAAACTCTACCAGCAGACCTTCAAAGGACGCCACCGTAACGTTTGGAATATCCTTTGTCATTTCTTCTATCATACTAACACGTTCTTCTAAAGAAAACAACGAATTTTTTGCGCTGTTGTTGAGCACTCCGACGACCAGCTCATCCACAATTCTTGAAGCACGGTTGATGATGTCCATATGTCCGAATGTCAGTGGATCAAAACTTCCCGGATAAATTGCTTTTTTCATGTTTGTTATACCCTCTTCTGTTGAATAAAGACATGCATGTTTGTCTTATATTTTTTGAACTTTATCACGGAAAATCCCAGCTCATCCAGATAAGAAAAATCCGTATCCAGCGATGCTTCCACAATAATCATGGTGTCAGGTTTCAACACACTTGATTTTGAAAGGAAACGCAGCACATCTTCTTCAAGTCCCTGCCGGTATGGCGGGTCCATAAAAATAATATCAAATGTATATTTTCCCTCCAGACTGCTGATTCCGCTGATCACATCCGTGGTAAGCAGTCTGGATTCCTTCGTAAATTTTGTGAATGCAATATTATCTTCAATGCATTTGGCCGCTTTCCGGTTATTCTCAATAAAAACCGCATACAAAGCTCCGCGGCTGATTGCTTCTAACCCGATCTGACCGCTGCCCGCAAACAGATCCAGGAAATAACATCCCGGCACATCATTCTGCAGCATATTAAATAATGTCTCTTTGATCTTGTCTGTTGTCGGGCGCGTTTCCAGCCCCTCAATTGTTTTCAGCGGCAGGCTGCGCGCTGTTCCTGCTATGATTCGCATAAGGTTCCTCCATATGTTTTGATGATACACCGCTCCAGAAATGCAATGGCATATGCCGCAGCCGCATGTCTTATTTCACTTCTTGTACCGGTAAAATGTTCTGTCCCGGAAAATATCTTTCCCTGCACAAAACATCCAAAACAGACCGTTCCCACCGGAGTCTTTAAAGTTCCTCCCCCGGGTCCGGCAACCCCCGTTGTAGCCACCGCACATCCCGCGTGTGCCTGTTTTGCAGCACCTTCCGCCATCTCCCGTGCGGTCTGTTCACTCACGACACCATAATCGGAAATGGTCTCCGGCAATACTCCCAGTATCTTTTCTTTTGCTTCGGGAGCATAAGTGATATATCCCTCTTTAAAATAATCGGAAATTCCCGGAATATCTACCAGTGCAGACGCTACCAGTCCTCCGGTACAGCTCTCGGCTGTCGTCACCAGCAGCTGGTGTTCTGCCAGAAGTCTGTCAATTTTCATTAGTTCTGATCCTTTAATACTTCTTTGTTTTTTGCGATATAATCAATCAGAGATACGACGGTAAGTACCAGGGAAATATAAATAAATACCGTTCCGAGTACTGTAAATACCGTATTTTGAATATTCAGTACCAGAAGAATCACGGTGACCATCTGGGATGCGGTTTTAAACTTGCCCCAGTAGCTTGCAGCGATCACTACACCATTGTCTGCAGCAATCAGACGGAATCCGCTGATAATAAACTCGCGGGAAATAATCACAATAACAATCCATGCCGGAATTCTGTCAAGTGCAATCAAACAGATCAGTGCAGAGCAGACCAGAAGCTTGTCTGCCAGCGGGTCCATAAACTTCCCGAAATTTGTTACAAGATTGTACTTTCTTGCAATTTTTCCATCCAGAAAATCCGTCAGGCTTGCGACAATAAAAATAACAAGCGCAATGTAATTTCCGTATCCTTCAAAGTATGGAGCTAACAGGAAAAATACAAAAAACGGAATAAGAATCACACGGAAAGTCGTTAATTTATTTGGTAAATTCATAATTGTTCCTCCTATTTTATGATCGTAGCGATCAGGTCATATTCATACGCACCGGTAACTTCCACCTTTACAATATCTCCGGTTAAAAGTTCTTCGTCCGTATTGATAAAAATATATCCGTCTACATTTGGAGCATCCCGGTAGGTTCTGCCGACGTAGGTATTATTTTCATCCGCAACCTGTCCTTCAATAAACGCATACAAAACCGTACCTTTCATGGCTTCATTCTTGTCAAAAATCACTTCTTCCTGAAGTTCCATGACGTCTGCCTGCCATTCCTCTTTTTGTTCCTGCGGCACCTGATCCGGCATTTCCGCTGCCGGTGTTCCTTCCTCCGCGGAATAAGTAAACGCTCCGAGACGGTCAAATTCCATATCATTGACAAATTGCATCAGTTCTTCGTGCTGCTCTTTTGTCTCCCCCGGGAATCCGCAGATCAAAGAGGTTCGCAAAGTGATATCCGGGACACGTTTTCTCAAATAATGGATTCTCTCGATCAGTTCCTTTTTATTTGTTTTTCTTCCCATGCGCTGCAAAATTGTATCGTTACAGTGCTGGACCGGCATGTCCAGATAGTGACAGACCTTTTTATCCTTAATCATGGAATCGATCAGTTTCTCATAGATTTCCTCCGGATAACAGTACATAATACGAATCCAGAACAGGCCGGAAATCCCGTTCAGGCGGTCTAACAATTCATGCAGGCATTTTTTCCCATACAGATCCACACCGTAAAGCGTTGTCTCCTGCGCAACAAGGATCAGTTCCTTTACGCCTCCTGCAACCAGTTCTTCTGCTGACGTAACCAGCTCGTCCATCGGAACACTGCGGTAACGTCCGCGCACAGACGGGATCACACAGTAGGTGCAGTTTTTGTTGCATCCCTCTGCAATTTTCAGATATGCATAATGTCCGCCTGTCGTAACCGTCCGTTTGGTCGACAGCTGCGGCAGTCCGCTGAGCGTATGAAAATTTTTATAAAATTTATGCTGCAGGGTCTCCTCGAGTGCCTCTACAATGGAATCATAGGAATTGGTTCCTAAAATAGCATCTACTTCCGGTATTTCTTTTTTCACTTCATCCTGATAACGCTGTGTCAGGCAGCCGGTGACAATGAGTGATTTACAGCAGCCTGTTTTTTTCTGCTCTGCCATTTCCAGAATGGTGTTAATGCTTTCTTCTTTTGCATCGCCGATAAAACAGCAGCTGTTGACAATAATGATATCCGCTTCCGTTTCATTATCCGTCAGTTCAATTCCATGACTGGTAAGCATACCGATCATGTACTCGGAATCTACCAGATTTTTGTCACATCCGAGTGAAACAAATAATAATTTCATATAACCTCTCACTTGAAAAAGGGAATGACAGCTGTCACTCCCTTTTGGTATTTCTTAGTTTTCGTCCTCTCCAGGTACAATCTTTACTTCTCCGCGGTATAACTCTTCCACGGCAATGGAAAGTGGCTTGTTGCAGACCGGATCATCAATCAGTGGTTTTGCTCCGGCAATGATCTGTCTTGCACGCTTTGCTGTGGCAAGAACAATGGAGTAACGGCTGTTTACCACCGGTTCTTCACCGATTTCGCCCTCGTCATTTACAACTTTCATTAATTCAACATAAGATGGATGTATCATATTCATTCTCCTTTCGAAAAGCTTTTGAGATTTTCTCTCATTTGATTAATAAAATCTATATTAGCAGATACCCGATACTCCTGATCCCTTCCGGTATTTTGTGACTGCTCATCACAGATCAGCTGATCAATCAAAGCCGATGCGTGATCCACCGTATCGTTTACCACTAAATAATCATAATTTTCAATTCCTTCGGATTCCTCACATGCACGTGCAAGCCGTGCCGCAATGACCTCCGGAGTCTCTGTACCGCGTCCGACCAGACGGTCACGCAGTGTCCCGGCATCCGGTGCCGTAACAAACATCAGGACAGCATCTTTTATTTTTTCTTTTACTTTTAATGCTCCCTGTATCTCAATCTCTAAAATTACATTCTTTCCGAGATTTAAATTTTCCTCCACATAAGAACGAGGAGTTCCATAAGAGTGGCTGACATATTTTGCATATTCTAAAAAATCATCCTTCTGAATCATGGAATCAAACGTTTCGTCCGTCACAAAAAAATAATCCACACCATCTTTTTCTCCCGGTCTCGGATCTCTGGTAGTTGCGGAAACCGACAGTGCATACCTGTCTGGATGTGCTGCCAGCAGTGCTTTCATCAGAGTTCCTTTGCCCGCTCCGGAAAATCCGGAAATAACAACTAACTTTCCTTTCTGTTCCATAACGCGCTTCCTTTATTCTATATTTTGGATCTGTTCGCGGATCTTTTCGATTCCGGTCTTCAGATTAATTCCCACATCTGAAATTTCAATATTATTTGCCTTTGAGAGAATCGTATTTGCTTCACGGTTCATCTCCTGTGCAATAAAATCGAGTTTGCGTCCTACCGGACCGCCCTCTGAAAGTGTCTCCTTCATCGAGGTAATATGGCTGCGCAGACGCACGGTTTCTTCATCCACACACACCTTGTCTGCATAGATCGTAACCTCTGTCGCAATTCTTCCCTCATCGATCTGGGTATCTCCCAAAAGTTCCTGGATCTTTTCCGTCAGATGGCTGCGGTATTCCTGCATAATCTGCGGAGAACGCTCCTCAATGAAATCCACTCCGGCAAGCAGGTCATCTAACTTCTCACAGAGATCCTTCTTTAAGTTCTCGCCTTCCCGGATACGGGTCTCAACGAATTGTTCACATGCTCCGCAGATTGCCTTTTTTAGTCCATTCCAGAGCTCTTCTTCGTCCATTTCCTGTTCTTCCATAACAAAGACATCCGGATAACGGGACAGTGTGCTTACCCGCACATCATTTTCCAGATGGAATGTTTCTGCCATGGCATTCAGATATTTTAAATACTCACCGGCAAGTCCCTCATTATACTTAAGTGCATAATTGTCCTCCGTATAGTCCTCATAGGAAATATACAGATCCACTTTGCCTCGTTCAATATATTTTTTTAACAGACTGCGGATTGCACTCTCAAAAAAATTTAACTTTTTCGGCATCTTCATGTTTACATCAAGATACCGGTGATTTACGGATTTCAGTTCCACGGTAAATTTGCGTTTTTCATCTGCAATCTCACAGCGCCCAAATCCGGTCATGCTTTTAATCATTTTACTTTCTCCCAAATATCATGCACATATCTATGCATAGATAAATGTATTATAATGCTTCTTTGCCGTTTCGTCAAATGTTCTTGCAAAAAATGTATACAAAAGATATCCACTTTCTGCATATAGACAAAAGACGTGGAAATTACTATAATGATTCATGAGTTTGAAAAACACTATAATCATGAACAGGAGAATTTCCATGGCTTTTGACGGAATCGTAATCGCAGGTTTAGTCCATGAACTGAACCAGACGATTTTAAATACAAAAATCAGTAAAATTGCGCAGCCCGAAAATGACGAGCTGCTTTTGACATGCAAAGGAAGCAGCGGACAGTTCCGCGTATCCATTTCGGCAAACGCTTCCCTTCCTTTTTTATATCTGACGGACACCAACAAGACAAGTCCCCTGCAGGCACCTACATTTTGTATGGTTTTGCGCAAACATATCGCAAACGGGCGGATCATAAGCATTACCCAGCCCCATATGGAGCGCATCATCCATCTGAAGATAGAACACCTGAATGAAATGGGGGATCTCTGTCACAAAACCCTTGTCATTGAATTGATGGGAAAACATTCCAATATTATCTTTTGCGATGAGGACGGCACCATAATCGACAGCATCAAGCATGTCTCTTCCGCCGTAAGTTCCCTGCGCGAAGTGCTTCCGGGCCGCCCGTATTTTATTCCTGCCACACAGGAGGACAAATTCAATGCCATGACTATGGATGCCACACAGATCTGCGATGCCATTAAAGCAAAACCGATGTCCATCTGCAAAGCGATCTATACAACATTTACCGGTGTCAGTCCGCTTGTTGCATCCGAACTGGCATACCGGGCCGGGATGGATGCAGATCAGTCTCTTTTGGCCTGTACCGATGATGAAATCCACCATCTTGCAAACCACATTGCATGGTTTTTTGATGAAATCCGCCACAACGAATTTCATCCGGTGATCGTAAGAAAAGACAAACGGCCGATCGAATTTTCTGCAATTGAACTGACCATGTATCAGGATTATGAGATGGAACATATGGAAAGCATCTCGCAGATGCTCGAAGTTTTCTATGCAGAGCGCAATATTTACAACCGTATCCACCAGAAATCCGCAGACCTGCGAAAAATCGTCACAACTGCGTTAGAGCGCAACCAGAAAAAATACCAGTTACAGCAAAAACAGCAGAAAGATGCCGAAAAACGGGAAAAATATAAACTGTACGGAGAACTGATCAATGTATACGGTTACAATCTGCAGGACCAGGCAAAAGAACTGGTCTGTGAAAATTTTTATGACAACAATAAAGAAATCCGTATCCCGTTAGATCCGCAAAAGACCGCACGTGAAAATTCCCAAAAATACTTTGATAAATACGGAAAACTGAAACGGACTTCCGAAGCTCTTGAAGTCCAGCTTGCGGAAACCAAAGCGCAGATTGACCATCTGGAGTCCATCCAGAATTCTTTGAACATTGCACTCTCTGCCGATGATCTGGTGCAGATCAAAGAGGAATTGATGGAATACGGTTTTATCAAAAAACACAAACACAGCAAAAAACAGAAAATCAAAAGCAAACCTTTCCATTATATTTCATCCGATGGCTATGACATGTACGTCGGCAAAAATAACTATCAGAATGATGAACTGACCTTTAAATTTGCAACCGGAAATGACTGGTGGTTTCACGCCAAAAAAATGCCGGGTTCCCATGTAATTGTAAAAAACAAAGGGGGAGAAATGCCGGACCGCGTATTTGAAGAGGCCGGAAAACTTGCCGGTTACTATTCCAGCGGACGTGACAGTGACAAACTTGAAATTGATTATCTTCAGAAAAAAAATGTAAAAAAACCGGCCGGAAGTGCACCCGGATTTGTCGTATACTATACGAACTACTCTCTCACGATTCATCCGGACATCAGCGGCCTGACACTGGTGGAATCATCCAATACATAAGTTTCCAGCATAGGCTTTCTGCTTAGCGCATATACTAGAATCGTACCACAAAGTACAACCGCAAAGGAGGAAGAAAAGCATGGCAAACAGAAGTACAAAAAAATCATTGGAACGTTTTAAGTATGAAGTTGCAGATGAGCTTGGAGTCCCACTTAGCAACGGATACAACGGTGATCTTACCGCAAAACAGAATGGATCTGTCGGCGGTTATATGGTCAAAAAAATGATCGAAGCGCAGGAAAGACAGATGGCTGGCAAAGGAGAAAACATCCAGTAACCCACTTGTCCCAATGTACAAAAGAAAAAAGCAGGTCTCTGTCACGGAGACCTGCTTTTTCTTTTGCCGGAATCTACAAATTCATTTTTGAAAGCTGTTCTTCCTGAAACTGCATCATTTTCTTTTGCAGAATGTGATGTCCGGGTTCTGTCAGTTCCGGGTCTTCCTCAAGAATTGTTTTTACTTCTTCCGAAGCCTCCTGCAGCACCGCCGCATCCTGGTAAATATCCGCCAGCGCAAATACCAGATCTCCACTCTGCCGGATACCGAAAAAATCTCCCGGTCCGCGTAATTTCAAATCCTCACTCGCAATAAAAAAGCCGTCGTTTGATTTATTTAATATTTCCAGACGTTTTTTTGCCGTCTTGGCCGAAGAGGCATTAATCATAATACAATAAGACTGTGCATCTCCTCTTCCCACACGTCCACGCAGCTGATGCAGCTGTGCTAAGCCAAATCGGTCCGCATTCTCGATCAGCATCACGGTTGCATTCGGTACATTAACCCCCACTTCCACTACCGTGGTGGATACAAGCACCTGAATTTTATTTTCCGCAAATTCCTGCATAATTTCATTTTTCTTACTGCTCTTCATCTTTCCGTGAAGCACGCCCACCTGGATGCCGGATGGCAGTTCCTCCATAAGCGTTTTCGAGTAATCAATTACATTTTCTCCCTGTGTCTCTTCGCTTGCCTCCACAAGCGGACAGATCACATATGCCTGATGTCCTTTTTTCACCTCATCTGCAACAAACGCATATGCTTTCGGCCGGTATGCCGTATTAACCACACAGTTTTTGATCGGAAGCCGTCTTGCCGGCACCTCATCCACAACCGAAATATCCATATCTCCGTAGATAATGATCGCAAGGGTTCGCGGAATCGGTGTTGCACTCATAACAAGAATATGCGGCATATCCCCTTTTTGCGCAAACTCCTCTCTCTGCCGCACGCCAAAACGATGCTGCTCATCTGTGATCACAAGCGCAAGATTTGCATATGTCGGTTTTTCCTGAATCAGCGCATGTGTTCCTACAATCAGGGCATTCTCATACAGTTCTAACCGTTCATACGCACTGCGTTTTTGTTTTGCCGTCATGGACCCCGTCAGAAGGATTACCGGAAAATGCAGTCCAAACTGCTCACAGAGTTTCTGGAATGTTTCATAATGCTGCTGTGCAAGTACTTCCGTCGGTGCCATGATGGCAGACTGATATCCATTCTGTGCGCACCACGCCATTGCCAGAAAAGCCAGAATCGTTTTACCGGAACCCACGTCTCCCTGAATCAGGCGCTGCATGGCATACGGTCCCTGCATATTTTCCGTCACATCATGCAATGCTCGTCTTTGTGCTCCCGTCAGTTCATACGGAAGCTTCTGAATCAGATCTTCCACGAACTCCGGATGTTCCATCACAAACCGGTTTTCCTGTCTGGTTCTCTTTTCTTTCTGGTACTGCATGCCCATAATAAATAAAAAGAACTCATCAAAAACCAACCGCTTTCTCGCCTCGATCAATCGTTCCATCGTATCCGGAAAGTGGATCTGTTTGACCGCATAATTATACTCACACAGTTTTCTGCGCGTACGAATTTCTCCCGGAAGAAAATCCGTAAGCAGTTCTTCCTCATCCAATGCCTGCCGCATCGTTTTTATCATGAGATTGTTGGTGATCCCGCTGGTCAGCGTATACACCGGAAGAAAACAGTTTTCGATTTCCTGATAGGCCTCCGGCGTATACACCACCGGCTGTTCCATCACAAATTTGCCATCCTTAATGTGAACATTTCCGTAAAAAACAAAATATTTGCCATGTGTCAATGTATTCCGTATATAAGGCATCCGATACCAGATCAGCTGGATCTGATGTCCGGGGGTTCCAATCACAAGAAGTGTCACCTGCATATGTCTGCCACTTCTCGTTACCGGTGTACGCTCAATCCGTGCAACAATCGCAAGCTTATCCTCTGTCTGCATATGTTCCGCTGTCATCTCATCAATCGGCACCGGATGGGGATACTGTATATAATTTCTGGGAAAATGAAGGAGTATATCACCTACGGTGTATACTCCCATTTTTTCGAATAATTTTTTTGTTTTTTCACCAATGCCTTTGATTTCCGTGATTGATGAATCCTGACGCATATCTGCTCCTTATTCGTTTCTGTGCTGCATAAATAGTAACTTTTATTCTACAGAAATAACAAAATAGTAAATCGGCTGACCACCACAGTTGATCTCTACCTCAACATCCGGATACTTTTCTTCGATCATTTTTCCGATTTCCTGTGCATGCTCTTCTGTCTCATCCGCACCATAATAAATGCTGACAATTGCAGAATCCTCATCTACCATCGCATCAATCATCTTCATGGTTGTCTCTTTCAGATCCGTGCCGACCGCAAGAATTGCCTTATCGCCAATTCCCATATAGTCATTCTGTCTGATCTGCATGCCATCAATTTCAGTGTCGCGAACCGCATAGGTCACCTGACCGGTCTTTACACTATCGAGTTCTGCCAGCATGGCTTCCTTATTTTCCTCCGCAGTATAATCCGGAATATAATTTACCAGAGCCACAATTCCCTGTGGAATTGTCTTGGTTGGAAGTACAATAATATCTTTATCCTCTGTCAGCTCCGCTGCCTGATTTGCCGCCATAATGATATTTTTATTGTTTGGCAGAATAAAGATATGATCTGCATTTACATGATCAATCGCTGCAAGCATGTCTTCTGTGCTCGGATTCATGGTCTGTCCACCCTCGATCAGATAGTCTGCTCCCAGTCCGCGGAAAATCTCATTCATTCCCTCACCGATGGAAACGGCAATAAATCCCATTGGCTTGCGGGGTTCCTCTTTCTCTGCCTCCTGCTCCTTCTGCTGGGCAGCCGCTTTTTCGGCATCCTTAATCAGCTTTTCCTGATGTTCCTCACGCATATTGTCGATCTTGATCTTTGTAAGAGAACCATGGGTCAGTGCCTCTTGAATGGCAAGTCCCGGATCGTTGGTATGTACGTGAGTCTTTACAACCTCATCGTCTGCTACCACAACAATCGAATCTCCGATAGATTCCAGATAAGATTTGTATTCCTTTTCTTCTTTTTCAGACAATGGACGTGTTAATACAATAATAAACTCTGTGCAGTAACCATATTTAATCTCCTGCTCAGCCGGCTCTGAAACTTTTGCCGTGCCTGCAGACGCCGGAGTCTCCTCAATGGAATAATCAATTTCTTTTCCGAGAAGGGAATCATAGGCTCCCTTTAACACCTGAACCAGTCCCTGTCCGCCGGAATCCACTACCCCTGCCTGCTTTAAGACCGGAAGCATTTCCGGAGTCTGACTTAAAACATACTCCGCATGTTTGATCACTTCATCGCAGAAATAAACCAGATCCTCTGTCTCCTGTGCCAGATCAAGCGCTTTGTCTGCCGCACCCTTTGCAACGGTAAGAATCGTTCCCTCTTTTGGCTTCATAACTGCTTTGTATGCTGTTTCTACCGCTTTCTGGAATGCATCACATAAAACAGAAACATCTACCTCATCATACTCTTTGATAACTTTACAGAAACCGCGGAACAGCTGGGATAAAATAACGCCGGAATTACCTCTTGCCCCACGAAGGGAACCGGAAGAAATTGCTTTTGCAAGTTCTTTCATTGTCGGATTGGACAACGCACCGACTTCACGTGCTGCTGACATGATCGTCATTGACATGTTTGTACCGGTATCTCCATCCGGAACCGGGAAAACATTCAGTTCATTGATCCATTCCTTTTTTGCCTCCAGATTCTTTGCACCTGCAAGGAACATTCTGGACAAACTCTCCGTATTGATACTTGTAATCTCCAATTTCTTATCCTCCCTAGTCAATCACGCGGACGCCTTCGACGTAGATATTGATCTTATTGATCTTCATGCCCGTAAATGACTCCACTTTATACTTTACAGTCTCGATCAGGTTGTCAGAAACTGTGCAAATGCTTACGCCGTAAGCGACAATCACATGAAAATCAATATTGATCAGATTTTCATCTTCAATTGTGACACTGATACCATGTGTCAGATAATCCCTTTTCAGCAGCTTCACCAGTCCGTCTTTCATATTAACAGCTGCCATACCGACAATACCAAAACATTCTACCGCAACAGAACCTGCGTAAGTGGCAATGACATCGTCTTCCACCAAAACCTTTCCATATTGGGTATCTATCTGTCCCTTCATACTTGTACCTCCAATATTCGTAAACCATCTCATAGGTATTACATCATAGTTACTCGTATTATAACCATTTTTCCTGCAAATGTAAACCAAATGTAATTTATTTCATTTTTTTATAAGTTTTTCTTGCATTTACAGAAGGAATCTGTTAATATATCTTATGTTGTGAGCTTGAAAAAGCTTAGTGAAATGCAAGGAGGTGCAAAATCATGGCAAAGTGTGCAATTTGTGAAAAGGGTGTACATTACGGAAATAATGTCAGCCATTCTCATAGAAGATCTAATAGAGTTTGGAAATCAAACATCAAACGTGTAAGTTGTAAGGTAAACGGAGTACCACAGAAGTTATATGTTTGTGCTTCCTGCCTTAGATCCGGAAAAGTTGAGAGAGCTTAGTAAGCAAATATAAGGACCGTTGTATGACGGTTCTTTTTTTGTGCCGCAATCAGCAGGAAAACAACAGATAGGAAACAAGCATGGTTCCGGCAATCAGCAGAACCCCCAGCAGCCCGCCACCTACAAAAAACATGATCAGCATTCCGATTCCCATCCAGAACAATGTATATCCCCATACCCGTTTCATTTTTCCCACCAAAAAAGCATATATCATTTCTAATATATGCTCTCCCGGTTTTATATGATTCTGTTTTTTCTATTCATTGTCCGTATCATCCGAAACAACATCGTCAATGATATCATCCGTATCTTTTCCGGATGTAAATTTATTGATAAAATCCGGAACCATGTCAAGGATCTTTGTCATTCCATCCTGATTTTTGATATTCACAAGTTTTGTTACTCCATTCTGGATGACAAGAACCGCACTCGGATTGATTTTTCCCCCCATACCTCCGGCACCGTTATTTTTCTTTTCCTGTGAAAACGCTCCTGCCGCAACACCAAAAGATACATCTACCAGAGGAAGAATAATCGTATCTCCGATATGAATTGCATCTCCTACTACGGTCTTTGTTGTGATAAAGCTGTCCATTCCTTTAAATAAGGATTCTACTGTATTATTAAAACTGTTATCTGCCATGGTAAAACCTCCTTACCCATTCTACTTCATATGCTTAAATCTATTATATAGTCTCCGGCAATTCTTATCAAGAATTATTCGCAGTGCCAGAGCAAGAATCTGAACTCCGAAAATCCTGCCGTGTACTGTAAAATCTGCTTCTGCATAAAATTCTTCTGCCGTAAAATCCGGAATAATATTCCAGTGATTCCGGTATCCGACCGGAAATATTGCAAGAATACCAAGCACCTGCCCGGTAGTATCCGGCGATCCGGTAGAATATTTCAGCCAAAGCTTCAGCCGTTTCGGCAAAACTGAAACAACCAGATGTTCCAGCTGTTTCCAGATATTAGAAAACGCTTTTTTATTTTTCTCGTCATTGAAAAAACGATACCATTTCCGGCACGTTCGCGTTCCTTTTTTCCAGAATGTCTGTATATTCCTCAAAAAATAAAGAATCTTTTGCAAAATATTCCGGATCTTTTCCGGGAACTTCCGGATAAAACCTGCAATCCTGCCCGGAAAAAATGTTTTCTTTTTTTTATCCGGATGACAGAGAATTGTCTCCTCCGGATCTGTCAATTGCTGCGCAGATGTTTGGGATGTATTTTCCATTGCCGTAAGAGACGGTGCCACTTCAGTCTCCCGGTCTTTTATCCCTTCCTGCGGAGAGTCTTCCTGCACCGGCTTTTTAAAATCCGCGGAATCTTCTTTTTCTTTCTGCAGATGCAGTTCCTTTCGAAATCCAAAAATCCGCACATACGTGTGGAATCCCTCTTCCGCGGTATCTGCACAGAGCCCCAGCAGACGGCCAAGCCACCAGATCCGGACCTGCAGTTGCAGATTTTTTTCATGGTAGGAACCTTTCACACGATACACGAATGGACAAAATAATGCCAAAAGAGCAATGACAACAATCAGTCCTAAAATCACCAGCAAAACAATTCCTATGATTTTCAGAATCAGAAGGAAAACACTCATACCTGTCTCCTCCGTTTCCGGCCCCGTAAATAAGATTTTACATCCACATCCCCTGTATTCTGATATACTTCCTCTATAATACTGCACACCAGCTCCAGAGCTTCCGCATAACCTTTTGCCAGACCGATGATCTGCATTTGTTTTTTCCCCGGATAAGATTTCTGCATCAGTTCCCACGCCGGTATAATATCCAGCAGATTCTGCCGGTTGGATGCAAACGCAATCACATAGATAGAGACTGTTCCTGCATGATGGTTAATCTTCCACTTTATTCGATTGGCTTTGTCCGCAATGGAATCGCCGACATAAAGATCCTCATACCATTTCATGCAGATTATCCTTTCTAAAAATACTTATGTGTTCCCCATAAGTTACTTTTTTTCAGATCCAGATACTCATTATAAGCTTTCTCCAAAATCTGTTTTTCATTCGAAAATTTCAACAAATGATATGCTTCATGGTATTTATAATACCCGGAATCTGTAAAATATTCTTCTCTTTGCGGCTTACTATAATAACTTTCGCCCATCATCAGATACCAGTGAACCGATTTCTCGACCGTATCCTCAGGAATGGTAAATGAATACTGGCTTTTTCCCACATACTGAATAATGGTTGCAGTTGCCCCGGTTTCTTCCAAAACCTCGCGAATTGCCGTATCCTTATACTCTTCTCCCTGCTCCACAGTTCCTTTTGGCAATACCCAGCCTTCATATCTGTTTCTGTAATTCTTGTACAAAAGCAGAATCTTGCCACGAAAGATTACCACTCCGCCACAGCTTATTGCTTCAATCATTGCAATCCTCCCGTGTGCGAAAACTGCACATATATGTGCAAACATTCATTATTTTCATAGCAAGTATATCATCTGTTAAAATATACGTCAAATACGTTCTTTGCAACTGGAACCGCGTACGTACTGCCCGCACCACTGTTCTCCACAACGACTGCGATTGCGATATCTTTATAGCCATCCTTCTTTGCATATCCCACAAACCAGGCATTTGTCTGATCCGACGTGTCCGATACCTGCGCCGTTCCTGTTTTGCCGGAAGCTTCATAAGACTGTCCGGATAATTTTCTTCCCGTTCCATCTGTAACAACTGCACGCATATACTGCTGTAACAAACCGGCTTCCGTCTCCGTCATCAGTGTCGCATAAGTTTTCGGTTTATTGCTGCTTACTTCAACCCCGGAATCATTTTGTATATGATTCACCAGATACGGACGCATCAGAATTCCATCATGATCCACGGCACTTGCTATCAGCGCCATATGCAGTGGCGAAACCAGTGTTTTTCCCTGACCGATTCCCGTTTCCATCGCCATTGCATTGCTGTCATTTTTATTTAAAGAAAAACTGCTTTTCCCGGACTCAAAAGCAATCGGAAGATTTTGATTAAACAGCATGCTGTCACAGGTCTGTTTAAATTTCTCTCGGTTCAGTGACAGTGAAATATTGGCAAACGAAGAATTGCAGGAATTAGAAAAGGAACTCTTTAATGTTTCCTGACCGTGATGCTTATTTCCCGCACAGTGAATGGTCTGCCCGTCAACCGAAATAGAACCACTGCAGTCAAACGCATACTGGTCATAGGCAGAAGGATTCTCACGATAATACTCCAGGGTCGTTAAGATCTTAAACACCGATCCCGGCGCATATTTTCCCTGCGTGGCGCGATTGTAAAGCACCGTGCTTCCCTCCGCCGTCAGACTGCTCCAGTCCTTTTTTACCGTATTGGGATCATAGTCCGGTTTTGACACCATTGCAATGATTTTTCCGGTATCCGGTTCCATAACAATCACAGCTCCCTGATAATTTCCAAGAGATTTGTATGCCACCTGCTGAATCTGTGCATCCAGCGTCGTGACAACCGTATCCCCCTGTGCCTTCTTATCTGAAATATCATCTGCGATTCTCTTAAGGAAAAACTCATGGGAACGCAACAAAGAAAAATTTTCCTGGTTTTCCAGTCCCGCTTTTCCATTCACCGCATAACCAACTGCATGGGCAAACATGCGTCCCTGCGGATAGCTTCTGGTCTGTGTTCCGTCTGCGGATACTTTTGTTGTGGCAAGTACTTTGCCGTCTGCAGATACAATATCCCCACGGATCACATGATCCGAAAACAGATCCTGCAGGGAATTATACGGACTGTTGATAAACGATTCACTCTTACATACCTGAAAATAGACAAAATAAATCATCATAGACAGAAACACTGCCAGGAACAGATACATAATAACAAGAAATTCTTTATTACTTTTCTTTATCTTTTTCTTTTTTCTTCTCATTCTTTTCTGCCTCTTCTTCGTTTCTGTTCTTTTTTCTGCGTCCGGCCGTCAAACTGCATGATGTATAGTCCCTGTATAATGCCAAACACAATCATAGTCGATAACAGAGAACTGCCTCCATAGCTGACCAGTGGAAGTGTCACTCCGGTTGACGGAATAAATTTGATGACCCCGCCGATGGTCAGAAACACCTGCAAAGCATACAGTGTTCCAAGTCCGACCGCTGTCAGACGATAATAATTGTCCCGAAGTTTCATGGCAACATTCATGATCATAAAAAAGCAGCTGACACAGACCATGATCAGACACAGTGCAAAGACTCCCCCGAGTTCTTCCGAGATTGCCGCAAAAACAAAATCCTTTGTCACGACCGGTATTTTTTCCGGCAGTCCCTGTCCCAGACCAAGTCCAAACCAGCCTCCGGTACCGATTGCAAACAGAGACTGGCATACCTGATACCCCGCCCCGTCAATGACTGCAAGCGGATTCGACCATGCCTGCACACGTGCCTGTACATGGTCAAACAGCCGGTACCCAAGCAGACTCGCCACGATCATTGCCAGTATTCCACCTCCGAAATACACAAATCTGCGCGTCGCCACATAAACCATAACCAGGTAGGTAAAAAAATACAAAAGGGCTCCGCCGAGATCTTTGGATGCTACCAGCATCAGAACAAAAACGGCCGAAAAAATGCTTGTCACCATGACCTGATGAAAATCCTGGCGCTGGTACAGCATGGATGCAATAAACATGACAAAAATAATTTTTACAAACTCCGAAGGCTGGATGGTCAAAGGACCGATCGACAGGGACAGTTTGGCCCCATAGCTTGTCTGTCCGGCAATCGCAACAACGCCCAGTGCACCGACACCCACGATCACATACACCCATGTCAGTTTACGGAACAGCGTCATATTCTGCAAGACCATTGGAATCAGCAGGGAAATCACAAAACCCGCGCACACAAAGATAAACTGCCGGAATGCCTTTTCAAAAGAAATACGTGTCAGGATAACAAATCCAATCGTAAGTAACATACACATATTATTGAGAACCAGCTCGGATGCATACTTGTAAAACAGATGATATGTTCCGATGATTGCCGCAATGATAATCACCTGCATGAGATAAAATCCGATCAGCTGAAAATTTTTTGTTGTAATATACAAAACAAGAAAGGCATCAAAATGAAAAAGAAACAACAGTGTTCTCTGCACATGGTAAATATGTTTTTGTTCTTCTTCCTCTCCCTCAAATTTAAACACATGAAAACACTCAAATGTATAAACCAGGAACAAAAAGATCATCAGATATTTTGAAGCCTGAACAATCAGATGGATCATTATTCCACTCCTCTTTTATAATGTCCGTTGGTATAACGGTTTTCCCATTCTTTCGGATACTGTCTGCGGCTGCCGTCTGCAAACTCTTCATATAATTTCAGAATTGCTTTGGTTTCTTTTGCAGATTCCATGGTAAAATCCATCCGGAAATCACGGATGCCTGCTTTTTTTAATTCCTCTAAATTAGAAAATAATAAAACCGGCAGGGAATTATAAACAACATTATAGCAGTACGTGCAGAAATTTTTTACCGGAAACTGTACCTGATACCGGTCTTTCAGATAAGAAAGCCCCCGTTTTTTGTCACAGCCCCTGGTATTGGCATGTACGCACTGTGCACTTGTCATAAGCGGATAATATCCGTAAAGCATCATCATACTTTCTTCGTTATATCTCCGTTTTATTTCGCTGCGGTTTAGTTCCAGCGGAACCGTATTTTTTGTCACTCCCTGCCCGGCAAATGCACGGACCGCCTGATCGTTATAGCAATACAGATTGTGATCCGTTATGATTTCACTTCCCAAAAATGTTTCCTTTGCCAATGCCAGTTCTTCATAATTTCTCACAAGAACTCCGGCAAATCCCATTCTTTTTATATCCGGAAGTATCTGCCGCACCCATTCTGCCGTTCCGGCACGGAAGATACGCGGCATCGCCAGATAAACCTCTTTATCCTTTTGCATAACAGCATTTGCATCTTCTTTTAATTCTTCCATCATTGTGCTTCGGTCATAAGCTTCCATGTCCAGACAGACAGAAGTCACACAGGAACTTTCCAGAACCGGTGCAAGCTGTCTGCGCTCCCCGGTCACTGCAAAAACACGTTCCTTTCGTTTTTCCCGTTTCTCACATGCCTCCGGAAATTTTTCCCCTGCCGTCTTCTGCGGATGCTCCTGTCTCTGGTAAGGTTTCAGCATCTCTTTTTGCAGTTCTGCCAATGCCTCCCTGCGCAGCTGATTGAGCGCTCCGTTTGGAAGAAACACTCCGTCCTCTATTTTTATGGACAACTCTTCCATAACAAACGGGGTATCCCCCGTCTTTTCCATACGGCTTTTTACGTCTTCTGCCAGAAGAGGTTTCTTTTGCGCCTGCATAACTTCCATGCCAGAAATCTCCACAGACACCGTTTGTGTCTTTACCCGGTAATATGCAGCCTGTCCCTGATGCAAAACCAGCTCTCCCCGGACAGGGATTTTTGCAGCACCGTTTTCATAGGTTCTTAAAATTTGCTGCTGCAGGGCTTCATTCGTTTTTTCGTAATTTGGCTTTGTAAACGTCACCATATCAGAACCATTGTGCCTGTGGTAATATCCGTCGGTAAATCCACAGCGGTTTCCCAGCGCAAGCACTGCCCGGTAGTCTCCTTCCGAAACCTGTGTCTCCTGTCCCGATAAAAAGAGGTCAATATATTTGCGGTAATAAGAAACCACACCGGCAGCATACGGGATCTGTTTCATGCGTCCCTCAATTTTCAAGGAATAGACTCCTGCATCTGCCAGCCCACGCAGATCCTTTATTCCACACATATCCTTGAGGCTTAAGACATAAGCATCTTTTTTGTATTCCCTGTGCTTTTCATCCAGCACTGCGTAAGGAAGCCTGCATGGCTGCGCACATCTGCCGCGGTTTCCGCTTCTTCCTCCAAGCATACTGCTAAACAGACACTGTCCGGAATAACAGTAACACAGCGCCCCGTGTACAAATGCTTCCAGTTCCATACCGGTCTCTTCACGGATCCGTTTCATTTCATTCAGGGAAAGTTCCCGTGCCATGACCATACGGGTCACTCCGTATCCTGAAAAAAGCCGGGCCGCCTCCACACCGGTGACTGTCATCTGCGTACTTGTATGAATCGCAAGATCCGGAAATCTCTCGTGGATTGCTGTCAGGACTCCAAAATCCTGTACAAGTACCGCATCCAGGCCATGTTCATAAAACGGCTGCAGATACGCACAGACCTGTTCGATCTCACTGTTTTTTAAAAGCGTGTTGACCGTAAGATAGACCCTGCGTCCATACAAATGTGCATAGTCCAGTGCTTCTAGTAATTCTTCATCGGAAAAATTATCTGCATATGCGCGGGCTCCAAATTTGCTTCCCCCCACGTAAACGGCATCTGCGCCGGCCGCGACAACCGCCTTAAAAATGGCTAACGATCCAGCCGGTGCAAGCAGTTCAAATGTATTTTGTTGTGTCGTATGATTGTTTTCTTTCATATTCTTTCCTTATGATGAAAAAACACAAAGGAATACCTTCCTTTGTGTTTCGAAACCTCTTATTTTTTCTTTGTGTTCTCTTTTTCAGACTCTTTCGGGCTGTCTTTTCCATCCAGAAGCTTGTCCTCAAGTGCTGCCTCTAACCGCGCCTTGTTCAGGAGAAGTTCTTTATTGTCCCGTTCCAGTTTCTTCAATGATTCTTCTGCCGTCTCCGTCTTTACCTGATTAGAGATCAGATCGTGCTTTAAATCGTAAATTTCTTTTTCTTTATTTTCAAGGTCCCGTTCTAATTTTTCCACCTGATCCTTTGCTTTAAAATAATCATCCGCAATATTCAGCTGGATCAGTGTATTTTTCATATTGAGAGGAATGTGCCGGTATTCTTCAATGGAAGTAAACTCATTGATCTTTGCGTTAATATAAGAAGCTACTTTCTGGAGATATTCCTCTCCTTCATAGCCGCTTAACGTATATACCTTTCCATCAATTACCACTTCCGCACTTGTCTTTGCTGACATAACCTATCCTCCCGTTTTGGACCATCCTCTTTGCTGTCATATTTTTTATTATAATATTCCGCAGTAGGAAAAGCAACCTCTTATTCGGATTTTGGTGTCCTCCCGAAATGTTCATAGGCAAATGCCGTTGCAACGCGCCCCTTCGGTGTCCGGTTGATGAAATCATTTTTGACCAGATACGGTTCATAAACATCTTCGATGGTTCCGGAATCCTCACCAAGCGAAGCTGCCAGCGTATCCAGTCCCACCGGACCGCCGTCAAACTTGTCGATAATTGTCAGGATAATGTTCCTGTCGTTCTGATCCAGTCCCATCTTATCTACCTCAAGCAGATCCAGTGCAAACGACGCCACCTCATAGGTAATCTTCCCATCATACTTTACCTGGGCAAAATCACGCACCCGCTTGAGCAGACGGTTTGCCAGACGGGGAGTTCCCCTGGAACGGCGGGCAAGCTCGTAAGCGCCTTTTTCATCAATTTCCACATCCAGTACCTGTGCCGACTGCAAAATAATCGTGCGAAGTTCCTCCACCGTATAATATTCCATGTGGCTGACGACACCAAAACGGTCGCGAAGCGGTGCCGAAAGCATTCCGGCCCGTGTCGTAGCCCCGACAAGCGTAAACTTCGGAAGATTCAGCCGGATGGAACGGGCGGATTCTCCTTTTCCGATCATCACGTCAATCACATAATCTTCCATTGCCGGATACAGCACTTCCTCCACCTGACGGTTCAGCCGGTGAATTTCGTCCACAAACAAAATGTCACCTTCTGCAAGGTTATTCAGGATCGCCGCCATCTCTCCCGGTTTTGCAATTGCAGGTCCCGAGGTCACTTTCAGGTGGGTACCCATCTCATTTGCAATGATCCCTGCAAGCGTTGTCTTTCCAAGTCCCGGTGGTCCATAAAACAGTACATGGTCCAAAGACTCCTGCCGGGCTTTTGCCGCCTCAATGTAGACTTTCATATTTGATTTTATTTTTTCCTGTCCAATGTAATCCTCCAGCCTCTGCGGACGAAGGGACGATTCAATCTTATAATCTTCTTCCTGCAGCTGCGTGGAAATCACGCGTTTTTCCATACCAAATCTTCTTTCTCGAAACTACAACAACGACATATGTTTCAGTGCTGCCTTCAGCACTGCTTCCACATCCATTTCTTCTGTGATCTCCACCGCGGATACAGCCTTTAAACTTTCCGCCGAGGAATATCCCAGTGCCGTAAGTGCCATAACCGCATCATTTCTGACCTGACCATTTCCGGAAATCTTTAAAGTCTGTACATGCTCACTCTTCTTTTCAAAAGCATCTTCCAAAGACATCTTATCTTTTAATTCCAAAATCACACGCTGGGCTGTCTTGGCTCCTACTCCCGGAGCTTTCGAGATTGCCTTGGAATCTCCCGACAATACCGCAAACCGCAGATCATCTGCACTGAGCGCAGAAAGAATTGCAAGTCCTCCCTTTGGACCAATTCCGCTGACAGAAATCAGAAGTTTGAAAAGCTCCAGATCGTCTTTGGTCAGAAATCCATAGAGAATCATGGCATCCTCGCGCAGATACAGATACGTATACACTTTAATCTCCTCACCGACTGCCGGAAGATACTCAAACGTCTGTCCGGAAATAAATACCTGATATCCAATTCCCCCAGTCTCTATCACAATATGATCCGGATTGGTTTCTGCAAGCTCACCTTTGATATATGCGTACATAAAACATTCTCCTCATTTTCGTTCGTTCACGGTATTTATCATAACACAGCAGATACAATTATGCAAACAGATGTTCTACTCGTGATATTTTTCTGTCAGAAAACGCAGACGCACGATCAGTTCCTGTGCAAGAAGCCCGATCAGAAATCCCGTAAGAAGTCCGGCAATCAGAAGTACCGGAAAATAATACAACACATAATGGCTGGACACAACAAGCGCCGCTATAAGGATCTGCCCGATGTTATGAGCAATTCCTCCGGCCACACTGACGGAAATACAGCCCAGGTGGTTTCCTTTTTTTAAGAGTGCCATCACAAGAAAACTGAGGATTCCCCCGCCTAAGGAATACAAAATTCCGATCAGATTGCCAAACAAAATTCCGACAAGGAAAATTCTTATGACAGAGACACAAAATGCCTCCTTCGTTCCAATCGAATACAGCATTAAAACAACCACAATATTCGTCAGTCCGAGTTTTACTCCCGGAATTCCAAAGTCAAAGGGAATCAGCATCTCTATATAACTGCAAATCATGGCAAGTGCGAGAAACACTCCCATAAACGCCGGTTTTCTCCAAAGCTGTTTACTGTGCAAATCCATCCATCCCTTCTTTTTTCGAATTCGTTACGGTCACTACCACACGATTCGGCAGACAGACAATGCTTTCATTTTCCGCGGAAATCGCTTTCTGATGCACACACAGTTTGTCCGGACAGTCCGCTTCTTTCATATCTGCTTTTCCATCGCGGATCACCAGAACATTCGTGGTTTTTCCTTTGGAATTTTTAATTTTTACAGTCTGCGGCTGTGACAGGGAATAGGTTCCATACACTTCTCCCTCTCTCGTCACCACCACCAAAGCTCCCTGTTTCCCTCCGGCAAAATACCAGACGCCCAGTACAATAAGACAGATACCAAGAAGCGCACCGATAAAAATCACATCTTTTTTGCCAAATTTTCTATGCATTCTCTGCGATCTCTCCCAGATAATAAAAACCTTTACATTCCGTAAGTTTTACCATAAACAGTTTTCCAATCATATCCGGGGTTCCCGGAAAATGCACCACCGAATTGTTTGAAAGCCGTCCGGTAATCAGGGAAGCATCCTGCGTATTCTGTTCCTCTGCCAGCACTTCCATCACTTTTCCTTCCAGTGCCATGGCTTTCTTTGCGCTGATCTGCTGTACTTCCTTTAACAACAGATCAAAATGCCGTTTCACTTCGGCCGGATCGCACTGATCTTCCATGGCTGCGGCCGGTGTGCCGGTCCGCTTGGAATATATAAACGTAAACGCACTGTCATATTCCACCTGTTTTACCACTTCAAGCGTTTCCTGGAAATCTTCTTCTGTCTCTCCAGGGAATCCGACAATAATATCGGTCGTCAGCGCAATATCCGGAATTGCCTCCCGAAGTTTCTTTACAATCGTCAGATACTGTTCTTTATCATAATGCCGGTTCATGATTTTTAAAATCCGTGAGCTTCCGGACTGCAGCGGCAGATGCATATGCTTGCATACCTTATCACATTCCTTCATGGCAAGGATCAGATCATCCGACAGATCCTTCGGATGAGAAGTCATAAACCGGATTCTCTTTAATCCCTCGATCTTGTTTACTTCCCGGAGAAGCTCTGCAAACGTAACTGGCTGCTCTAAATTTTTCCCGTAAGAATTAACATTCTGTCCAAGCAGCATGACTTCACACACACCATCTGCCACCAGTCCTTCAATCTCACGGATGATATCTTTCGGTTCCCGGCTGCGCTCGCGGCCCCTGACATAAGGAACGATACAGTAACTGCAGAAATTATTACATCCGAACATGATATTGACACCGGATTTAAAAGAAAACTTCCGCCGGATTGGAAGATCTTCCACGATTTTATCCGTATCCTTCCATATATCAATGATCATGGAATCCGATTCCATACGATTGCATAAAAGCTCCGCAAATTTATAAATATTATGTGTCCCAAATACCAGATCCACAAAACGGTAGGATTTGCGGATCTTCTCCACTACCGTCGGCTCCTGCATCATACAGCCACAGAGTGCTATCATCATATGCGGATTTTTCTTTTTAAAGTTTGACAAATACCCCAGGCGTCCATACACCTTATTGTTTGCATTTTCACGCACCGTACAGGTATTATAAATCACAAAGTCCGCGTGCTCATCCTCTGTCTCCACATAACCGATGTCCGTCAGGATACCTAAAAGTTTCTCCGAGTCCCTCGCATTCATCTGACACCCAAACGTATGGACACAGCAGGTCAGTTTGCGCCCCGCTTCTTTTTCCTTTTGTGCCACATACTGTCTGGCTTTTTCTATGTATTCGTACTGCCGTCTGGTTTCTTCTTCCCCGGTTAATCCATTTATTTCTAAATCTCTCATAATCCTCTTATTTTCCTGCTCTTCTTTTATGGACGTACCTGACCGTTTCCATAAATAATATATTTATAACTGGTAAGTGCCTCAAGCCCCATCGGACCTCTGGCATGTAATTTCTGTGTGCTGATTCCGATCTCTGCGCCAAGACCAAATTCATTTCCATCGGAAAAACGGGTGGATGCATTCACATAGACACAGGCGGAATCAATTTCATTTAAAAATCTCTGTGCCACATCATAATTTTTGGTTATAATCGCCTCGGAATGGGAGGTATTGTACTTATTGATATGCGCGATTGCCTCGTCCAGGCTGTCTACAATCTTTACCGACATAATATAATCCAGATACTCCGTTCCCCAGTCTTCTTCTGTCGCATCTTTTACCAGTGGCTGATCCGGTCCCAGACATTCGACGGCATAGGAATCACCGCGCATCTCCACATCATACTCTTTTAATGCTGCATACAGCTTTGGAAGAAACTCTTTTGCAATTGCCCGGTGCACCACAATGGATTCGCAGGCATTGCATACACCGATCCGCTGTGTCTTTGCATTTTTAATGATATTGACCGCCATCTCCTGATCCGCAAACTGATCCACATAAACATGACAGTTTCCGGTTCCGGTTTCAATAACCGGAATCGTCGCATTATTTACCACACTCTGGATCAGTCCCCTGCCGCCTCTTGGAATCAGCAGATCCACATAATCCTTCATTTTCATAAACGCATTGGTGGTTTCCCGATCTGTGCTCTCGATCAGACTGAGTGCCCCTTTTGGAATATTCATCCTGCGAAGTGCCTCCTGCATGGCAGAAACAATCGCAATGTTCGAATGGATGGCATCACTTCCACCCTTTAAAATTGCACAGTTTCCGGACTTAAAACACAGACCGAACGCATCGGAAGTAACATTCGGGCGGGCCTCAAAGATAATGCCAACGACACCGATGGCTACACGCACTTTTCCAATGATCAGTCCGTTCGGTCGTTTTCGCATGGACATCACTTCCCCGATGGGATCTTCCAGTTTCGCCACCTGCCGGAGTCCGTCTGCCATTCCAAGAAGACGGTCATGATCCAGCTTCAGGCGGTCTAAAAGTCCCTGTGGCATATTGCGCTCACGTCCCCGCTCCATATCTATTGCATTGGCCTCTAAAATTTCCTGCTCATGTGCCATAAGCGCGTCCGCAGCCAGTTCGAGTGTTCTGTTTTTTGTATCGGTATCCAGCATTCCAACCCTGATCCGGTCTTCATGTGCCTGCCGGCACAGTTCCTGCAGTTTTGCATCCATTGTCATTCTCCTCCTGTTGTCCGTTTCGGACGATACCATTGTTGTTCTGTGATCACATCATCCATAGGATGATCATGTATTTCCGTTGGAATTCTTTTGACGATCTGTTCTCCAAACGCAATTCCTGTCCTGTGCAGATTTTCTTTCTGCTTCAGGTAACGATCGTAAAATCCTCCTCCGTATCCGAGCCGCATCCCCTTTTCGTCGAATGCAACACCTGGGACAAGAATCCATGCCTCCCCATTCTCTGCAAAAGAAGAAAGCGGATATTGTTTGACATCCGGTTCCGGGACAGAAAACATTCCCTTTTTTAACTGTCCGGAATCCTCAATCCGGTAAAACTCCATTTCCTTCCCACACACCTTCGGGAAAAAAATCTGTTTTCTGTCCCGGAGTGCCTGATCGCAGAAAAGCTGCAATTCGACTTCGCTTCTAATCGCGGCATAAACCAGAATTTTCTGAAATCTGGCATACTCCGGTGCCGACAGCAGCCGCTCACAGATTTTTGCGCTCTTCTGCCGCCTCTCCTGCGGAGAAATCCGGTCTCTCTTTTCCTTCATCCATTTACGAAGTTCTTGTTTTTGATCCATATTTTTCTCCAAGATTTTCCACAGATCCATCTGCATTCATCATGTCAATATTGTTAAGCTGATTGCGCAGATTTGCCTTTACCGAAGCGACATATTCCTGACGCAGCAGTGCCTGTTCCTTCTTTTCTTCTTCGCTCAATCCTTCTGCTTTGGATTTTTTGTATAATTCATTGATGCGTGCAATTTTTTCGTTTGTCATCAGCCTATCGTCTCCATAATATAATTTGCAAGGTTAAAGTTTGCATTTTCATTAGCCGTAAATAACGTTCCCACATAATCATTTTCGAAAATATCCTGCAGGATGCGGACATCCCCTCCATTTGCAATGATCATATCCGTTCCGGATAATGTTGCAATCTTTGCTGCGGCAAGTTTTGTTGCCATCCCGCCGGTTCCGACATTGCTGCCTGTAGATTCTTTTGCCATTCCATAAATGTTTTCATCAATAGCATCTACGACTTTAAGCAGCCTTGCCTCCGGGTTTTTGTGCGGATCATCCGTATAAAGTCCGTCAATATCGGAAAGCAGGATCAAAAGATCTGCCCCCACCATGGAAGCGACCAGTGCCGACAGCGTATCATTGTCACCAAACTGCATCTCATAGGTACTGACCGTATCGTTCTCATTCACGACCGGAATCACCCCGAGATGGAACAGTTCGTCAAATGTATTCTTTGCATTCGCACGGGATACCGGATTTACCATTGTATTTTTTGTCAGCAGAATCTGCCCTGCGGTCTGTGAATATTCCGCAAACAGTTTCTGGTAAACCATCATCAGTTTTGCCTGTCCCACAGCCGCACATGCCTGCTTTACCGATGTCTCGGACGGACGTTCCTTCACGCCCATGGCAGCCCTTCCCACGGCAATCGCACCGGAGCTTACCAGACAGACATCCATTCCCTGATTGTGCAGATCACTCAGCTGCCTGACCAGGTGTTCCATTTTGGCCAGATTTAAACGGCCGGTCTCTGCGTGCGTCAGAGAGGAAGAACCGATTTTGATCACGATACGTTTATAATTCAGTTTACTGTCCATTGTACTTTATTCCTCGATTTTCTTTACTTATGCATACCTTTAAATACTTTACCATATCTTCCGAAAAAAAACAACAAAGCTTGCCGCCTGCCATAAAATGGAGTATATTAATCTGTATAAAATTTTACGGAGAGGATTTTTATGAAACAACAAAAATACATCAGATACATTCTGTTGCCCACAACGCTTCTTTGCCTTATTGCATCACTTTTTTGTGGCTGCTCTGCCAATTCCGGAAAAATATCCAAAACGGGATTTTATTTTGATACGATGATCACGGTTACCCTCTATGGAACCCGTGATGAAAAGATATTGGATGATTGCTTTTCCCTGGCAGGAAACTATGAAAAGAAACTTTCAAACACCATCACAGACAGTGAAGTTTCAAAGATTAACGAGGCAAACGGCCAGTTTGTGACAGTCAGCAGCGATACCCTCTCCCTGATCAAAGATGGTATCCGGTATGGAAAAATCAGTGATGGAACATTTGATATTACCATCGGTACCCTCTCGGATCTGTGGAATTTTTCAGAGATTGCAGAAACCGCAAAATCCGATGAGAACGAAGTCGATGCATCGGTTGTCCCTTCCCCGGAAAAAATTAAAGCGGCACTGGCACATGTCAACTATAAAAATATTGAGATCAAAGGAAATCAGGTGCGGTTGAAAGATCCGCAGGCCAAAATTGACCTTGGCGGAATTGCGAAAGGTTTTATTGCGGATGAAATGCGAAGTTTCCTGAACAAAAAAGGAATCACCTCCGGCGTGATCAGCCTTGGGGGAAATGTCCTGACTCTTGGGAAAAAGGCAGATCTCTCTTCCTATACCATTGGTATCCAGAAACCATTTTCCGAAACCGGTACGTCACTTGGCACCTTAAACGTATCCGATGCTTCGGTTGTTTCTTCCGGTATTTATGAGCGCTATTACCGGGTCAACGGCAAACTGTATCACCATATTTTAGACACCTCGACCGGATATCCGGTCGAGAACCATCTCTATCAGGTAACCATCATCAGTGACATCTCCATGGACGGGGATGCACTCAGCACAACCTGTTTTTCCCTCGGATTAAAAAAGGGAATGCAGCTGGTGGAACAGACCGATGGCGTGGAAGCCATCTTTGTCTCCGATGACGGAACAATTACATGCAGTTCCGGAATCAACCGGGATGATTCCATACAGTTTCATACCTCCTGATTTTCGTGTTCTGAAAAACTCTGCATAAAAATACCCCATGCAGGCTGACCCTGCATGGGGTTATTTCTTGTTATAAAATAATCTTTTTCGGACACTTTTCTGCACAGATTCCGCAGCCTGTACATTTTTCCTGATCGATGTATGCAATATTGTCTACCACATGAATCGCATCGGACGGACAGTTCTTCTCACAGAGATGACAGCCGATACATCCAACGGAACATGCACTCATGACATCCTTGCCCTTGTCTTTGGAACTGCACTGTACGAGGTGCATTGCCTCATATGGTACAAGTTCAATCAGATGCTTCGGACATGCAGCCACGCATTTGCCACAGGCTTTGCAGACCTTCGGATCGACTTTTGCAATACCATCTACGACATGGATCGCATCAAACGGACATGCTTTCACACAATTTCCAAATCCCAGACATCCATAATTGCAGGACTTTGGTCCGCCATTTGGAACAAATGCCATTGCCGCACAATCTTCCACTCCGGTATACTCGTAATCCTGTTTTGCTTTCTCACAGGTTCCGGCACACTTGACAAAAGCGACTTTTTTTACCGAAGCCCCGGCAGAAACACCCATGATCTCGCCAACCTTTGCGGCAACCGGCTCTCCACCGACCGGACACTGATTGACCGGTGCCTCTCCCTTTGCGATTGCCGCAGCAAGTCCGGAACATCCGGCATATCCACAGCCACCACAGTTATTTCCCGGGAGAACTTCTAAGATCGCATCCTCTCTCGGATCAGTCTCTACCTTGAACTTTTCTCCGGCGATTCCGAGGAAAAATCCAAGAATAATTCCTACGCAGCCGACAACAACAGCTGCGACAATAATTCCAGTTATCATACGTCTTTTCCCTCCTAAATCATTCCTGAGAATCCCATAAAGGCAATGGACATCAGGCAGGCAGTGATCAGAACAATCGCTGTACCCCTAAATGTCTTCGGGATATCATTATACTCAATTTTTTCACGGATTCCCGCCATCAATACGATTGCGATAAAGAAACCAAATGCTGTGGAAAATCCGTAAACAACCCCCTCTAAGAGATTGTAATCATAAGTAACACAGTTTAAGGCTACACCAAGTACCGCACAGTTTGTGGTAATCAGCGGCAGGTAAACACCCAGTGACTGATACAGTGATGGCATGCTCTTCTTTAAAAACATTTCTACAAACTGTACCAGTGCTGCAATAACCAGAATAAATACAATGGTCTTTAAATAGGTCAGATCAATTCCCTTTTTCACGAGAAACGGATTGGCCAGAATAAATTTATAGATCAGTCCGGTAATGAAAGAAGAGATCGTAATAACGAAAATTACGGCGCCTCCCATACCAGCAGCTGTCTCTGTTTTCTTGGATACACCAAGGAACGGACAGATACCAAGGAACTGACTCAATACTACGTTGTTTACGATCGCAGAACCTACCGCGATCAAAACCAGTTCAGCTAATGTACTCATCGTCTCTCTCCCTCCTTATGCCTGTTCCTGATCAGAAGCTCCTGCACTCTTTCCTGTACAAAGTGCGGACTGACCACAGTGTGCACAGTCTCCGGATAAACATCCTGCCGGCTCTGCAAGCGGTTTGCCCTTTGCTTCCATCTTTTTACGGATAATATTCATTCCGGCTACAAGGAATGCCAGTACAAGGAATGCTCCCGGTGCCATGATAAAAATCGTGATTGGAGTAAATCCTTTGATTGCGGAAAGGAACGGAAGTCCGAAAAAGGTTCCGGCACCAAGGATCTCACGGATCAGTCCGATGATAGTCAGACCCATGGTAAATCCAAGTCCCATACCAATTCCATCAAAAATTGATTCGATTGGACCATTCTTGGATGCATAGCTTTCTGCACGGCCAAGAATGATACAGTTTACAACGATCAGCGGAATATACACACCAAGTGCCTTAGAAAGGCTTGGAAGATATGCCTGCATCAGAAACTGTACGACCGTAACAAGTGATGCCACAATCACGATATAGGCCGGCATACGCACGCCGTTTGGGATCACCTTACGGAACAGTGAAATCAAAAGGTTGGAAAATACCAATACCACAAGGGTAGAGAGTCCCATACCAAGTCCGTTGATCGCTGAAGATGTAACCGCAAGTGTCGGACACATACCAAGCATCAGGACAAAGGTAGGATTCTCTTTGATCACACCATTGTACAAACGTTCTACATACTTGTTCATTACTGAGCACCTCCTAACGCATTCTGGAAGTAATAGATGGCAGCATTACAGCCATTTGCCATTGCCTTTGAAGTAATGGTAGATCCGGTAATTGCCTCAATCTGATCATCCGATGCCGGTTTTTGTTTTACAACTGTAAACTTGTCTACCGTTTTGTTTTCAAACTGGCTGTAGAAATCTTCCTCTTCTGCTTTCATACCAAGTCCCGGTGTCTCGGAAATATCGGTAATCGAATACCCGTTAACGGTTCCATCATTCTTGATACCAACGGAAAATGTAATACTTCCCTGGCTTCCGTCTTTTGCGGTAACGGTAATGACATATCCCAGTGCATTGCCATCTTTATCTATGGCCTGCTCGACATCGTCAATCGTATCGTCATATCCTGCATCTGCAACCATTTTGTCTGCGGCATCCGCATCATACTCCTGCTGGTTGAACCCGGAGGCATCTGCAAACACTGCCTGATACGCTTCTTTTTTGGTCTGCTCGTTGGCTTTGTCAATCGGAGTCTTTGTAATTCCATATACAGCTCCTAAAATCACGCCGATCACAAGGGTAAAGGCTGTCAAAACCAAAGCGTCATGTATAATCTGTTTATTCATTCTTCTTTGCCTCCTTTGCCAGTCCAAAAGCTCTCGGAATTGTAAACTTCTCAATAATCGGTACTAAAATATTGCTCAGGATGATTGCAAAAGAAACACCCTCTGCATTTGCTCCGAAACAGCGGAAAATACCGGTTAACAGACCACAGCAGATACCGTAAATAATCTGACCGGCCGGTGTAATCGGTGAAGTCACATAATCGGTTGCCATAAAGAATGCACCAAGCATCAGACCACCACCGCACAGTTCTGCAACCAGATAATTGGCATTCATCGGTTCCTTGCCAAAGATCAGCATAAATACCGCAAATGTAATCAGGTAAGCAGCCGGAATCCGTAATGTGATAACGCCCAGAAGAATCAGGATCATCGCACCAATCAGGATTGCGATCACGGATGTCTCACCGATGGTTCCCGGAATCTTTCCTGTCAGCATATCCATGACATTGACGGAAGAAAGTCCTTCATTTCTGATCATGGCAAGCGGTGTTGCCCCGGAATATGCCTCAAACTTAGAACTCTTGAAATTTGTCATGTCTGCGGCAAAAGCAATCAGCAGAAAACATCTTCCACCCAGTGCCGGGTTCATGAAGTTTTGTCCCAGTCCGCCAAACATCATCTTTACAATGACAATGGCAAATACACTGCCAATCACAGCCTCCCACCATGGAAGTCCTGCCGGCAGGTTCAGTGCCAGAAGAAGTCCGGTGACAACCGCACTCAGATCCGGCAGGCTGTTTTTTTTATGTACGATCTTATCAAAAATCCATTCGGAAGCCAGACAGCTTGCGATGGTAACTAAAATCAAAAGTAATGCATGCATTCCAAAATTCCAGATACCAAACAGGGTTGCCGGCAGCAACGCGATGATCACATACAGCATAACTCTGCTTGTGGAGTCCTTGGCACGCACATGTGGTGAAGACGAAACCTGATATTTCTCACTCACAACAATCCACCTCTTTCTCTTATTTTTTCTTTCTCTTATCTGCTAATACGAGTTTCTTCATTGTCTTGACGGACTGTGCCACCTGTCTGCGGGAAGGACATACATAACTGCAGCTTCCGCACTCGATGCACTCTAATCCATGCCAGCGTTCAAACTCATCCTTTTGTCCGTGCTCACTGAACTTTGCAAGCCTGCTTGGAATCAGTTTTTCCGGACACGCTTCCACACACCGGCCACAGCTGATGCATGCGAGCGGTTCAAACTCTGCCACCTCATCTTTTCCAAGACATAACAGAGAAGAAGTCGTCTTTGTGGTAGGAACATCCAGTCCAAAAATGGCAAATCCCATCATAGGACCGCCGGATACCAGTTTCTCCGGCTGTACTTTAAATCCTCCGGCAGCTTCCACCAGCTGCTCGTATGGTGTACCCATACTGTACAAAAAGTTTGACGGGGTGGTAATTGCGTCTCCGGTGATTGTAGCAATCCGCTTCATCACAGGAACTCCATCTTTTACTGCATGCTTGATTGCAATCATGGTTTCTACGTTGTCCACGATACAGCCTGCATCTGCAGGAAGCATTTTGGAATTGATTTCGCGTCCGGTCACTGCGTAGATCAGCTGACGCTCTCCTCCCTGCGGATACTTTGTCAGCAATTCACAGACCTCCATCCGGGGCTCATCCTTAATCAGTTCCTTCAGTTTTGCAATTGCATCCGGTTTGTTATTTTCGACGCCAAACACACCTTTTGCATGGTCAAACAGCTGCAGTATGATCTTCATACCTGCAACCAGATCTTCCGGATTTTCGATCATTCTGCGGTAATCTGCAGTCAGATATGGCTCGCATTCTGCGCAGTTTGCAATAATATACTCGATTTTTTCCGGCTCTTTCGGAGACAGTTTTACATGTGTCGGGAAACCTGCGCCTCCCATACCAACCACACCGGCCTCCTTAATTCGATCAATGATTTTCTCCCTGGATAAGGATGTCACATCATCCACCGGTGAATACTCACACTCCGTAAACTGATCGTCACTCTCGATTACAATGGAATTCACCATATCACCGACTGCCACACGCCGTGGTTCAATTTTCTTCACTGTACCGGATACCGAAGAATAAATCGGAGAAGATACAAAGCCGCCGGCTTCTGCAATCTTCTGCCCTTTCTTTACGCTATCCCCTACAGCGACAATTGGAGTGGCTGGTGCACCAATATGCTGTGACAATGGAAAAACCAGTTCTCCTTTGGGTAGAACTTCTTTGATTGGCGCATCCTTGGCAAGTTCTTTGCCTTCATAGGGATGTACGCCGCCTATAAATGTTTTCAAACCCATCCTTGTGCCCTCTTTCCTTATTTTTTTGTCTAAACCATATAGTTTATAACATAATTCAAATTAAATTATAGCACTTTTTAACCATGTATGTAGTAAAATTTTTAATTTTTTCTGAATATTTTGTATTCTTTTTAATACAAAGAAACATGACGAAAAATGAGATTTATGGTATAATCCAGACACACAGACAAAATCCAAACGTTATATAAAGGAGAATTTATGAAAACGTTTCATGAAGAAATCCCCGATCTCTGTCAGGACGCTCTCACCGACCAGCTTTTTGATGAACACTCTATATTTTTTGACATAGAAACTACCGGGTTTTCACCTGCAAATTCCACACTCTATATGATTGGATGTGCCAGACGCAAAAGCAACCGGATCTGTATTGACCAGTTTTTTGCTGAAAAACCGGAAGAAGAAGCTGAAATCCTCGCCGCATTTTTTCAGATGCTGTCACCATATACCACCATCATTACGTTTAACGGTGTGGGATTCGACATTCCTTACCTGAAGGCAAAAGCAGACCATTATAAGATTCCGGAACATTTTCGGGATTTTGAATACCTGGATATATTTAAATCGGTTTCTTCGATCAAATTTTTATTGAAACTGGAAAACTATAAGCAAAAAACCATAGAATCCTTTCTGGGTCTTAAAAGAAAAGACGAAAAGACGGGAGGGGATCTGATCCATGTATATTTCACGCATGTGAAACATCCGACAGAAGAAACGATGCATCTTCTTCTTATTCATAATTACGAAGATGTTCTGCACATGATTGATCTGCTCTCTGTTTTATCTTATCTGGAAGTATTAAACGGTCAGTACACCATCCTCTCCCACCGGATCGACCATTACCACGCATATGACGGAACCGAAGGGGAGGAATGGATCATCACCATGCAAAACGACTATCCCGTTCCGCGCCAACTTTCCTGTAAACAGGATTGTTTTTATCTGATGATCGGAAAAAACCGCACTTCTCTTCGTATTCCGGTCTACGAAGGTGAACTGCATTATTTTTATTCCAATTACAGGGATTACTATTATCTGAAAAAAGAAGATATGGCAATACACAAAAGTGTTGCCTCATTTGTAGACAAAGAATACCGGGAAAATGCCAAAGCAAGTAACTGTTATACGCGCAAATCCGGCAAATTTCTTCCGCAATACAACAGTGTTATGCAACCGGAGTTCCGCAAAGAGTATAAGGATAAAATCAGTTATTTTGAGATGACGGATGATTTTTGTACCTCTGATATCATGTTGCGCCGCTATATTGATCACATCTTAAAAAATATGATGGGAAAAAAATAATAATTTAAGACTGCAAAAATGCATGTTCTTATGTTTCAGGCATAAAAACATGCATTTTTATTGGTTTAAACATTCTTTTCAAAATAAAAACTGCTGAGTCTGTCAAATCCAAGTTCTTTATAATTGGTAATCTGTTCTGTACTTCCGATAAATAAAACCCCATGACTCTTCAGTGACTGATGGAATTTTTGATAAATCATATCTTTCGCATCATCTGTAAAATAGATAACCACATTTCTGCAAAGAATCATATCAAAATCCCTTGGATACGGATCTTTTAACAGATTATGTTCTTTAAATGTCACGCAACGCTTGATTTCATCCGAAATCTGAAATGATTTTCCGATCTGTTTAAAATACTTGCGTTTAAATTCCGGCGGCACATTTGCAATGCTCTTTTCATTGTACAGACCAACCTGCGCTTTCTGAAGAACCTGTTTGTCCAGATCGGTTGCCGTAATATGAATGTTGGAAAGCGGAATATGTTTGGATAATGCCATGACAAGAGAATACGGTTCATCTCCTGTCGAACAGGCTGCACTCCACACATGCAGATTTTTTCCATGCTGTTTGATAAGTTTCGGAATAACATTCTCATCCATCAGCTTCCACTGATCCGGATTACGGTAAAACTCAGAGACATTGATTGTAAGAAAATTGACAAATGCCTCAAATTTGTCCTTGTCTGTCTTCAGCACACGGATATACTCATCATAATTGCTACAACCATGCTTTGTCGCAATCGTATCAATTCGTCTGCGCATCTGTTTTTCTTTGTAATAATTCAGATCGATTTTTGTCAGAGCATAGACGTCTTTTTTGAATTTTTCATAATTGTCAAACATAGACTTTTACCCCCCTATAAACAATAAGAAGCTGCCCGAAGGCAACTTCTTACCTATGAAAATTTACAGTGAATTATTCCTCTGTCTCAGCATCTTCAGCCGGAGCTGCAAGAGCCTTAATGCTTAAGCTGATCTTCTTTTCTTCTTCGTTGAAGTCTACGATCTTTGCTTCAACTTCCTGACCAATCTTTAATACATCAGAAGGCTTCTCTACGTGTTCCTGGGAGATCTGTGATACGTGAAGTAATGCATCAACACCAGGAGCAAGCTCTACGAATGCACCAAAATCTGTCATACGTGCAACTTTTCCTTTTACCACGTTGCCAACGGCATACTTCTCTGCAGCACCATTCCAAGGATTCTCATCCTCAAATTTCATGCTGAGTGCAATCTTGGTATCTGTAATATTCTTGATAAATACGCGAACTTTCTGTCCAACAGTAAATACTTTCTTAGGATTCTCAACTCTGCCCCATGACATCTCTGAGATATGAAGTAATCCGTCTACTCCGCCCAGGTCGATGAATGCACCGAAATCTGTAACATTCTTTACAGTTCCTTCGATTACATCGCCGACTTTGATCTTTGCAAACAGTTCTTTCTGAAGCTCTGCCTTCTTTGCAAGTAATAAGGTCTTGCGGTTACCAATGATTCTTCTCTTTCTAGGATCAAACTCTGTGATAACAAACTCGATTTCCTGATCCTTGAACTTGCTTAAGTCTTTCTCATATGTGTCAGATACAAGGCTTGCCGGGATAAATACTCTTGTCTCATCTACATTGACACATACACCACCGGTAAGTACCTGGCTGACTTTTGCCTTTAAAATTTCCTGATTTTCGAATGCTTCCTCTAATCTCTTGTTTCCCTTCTCTGCTGCGAGACGCTTGTAAGAAAGGAGAACCTGTCCCTCACCATCGTTTACTTTTACAACTTTGGCTTCTAAGGTATCGCCGGCTTTTACGACTGTAGTAAGGTCTACATTTGGCTCGTTTGTATATTCATTACGTGTAATGATTCCATCTGATTTGTAGCCGATATTCAGGATGATTTCATCTGGCTTAACATCAATAACGGTACCCTCTACCACTTCTCCATTTCTTATTGTTTTTAAAGATTCTTCCAACATTTGTTCAAAGCTCATTTCTGACATTCTTTGAAACCTCCTCGATGATATTGTTTGGGGTTGAAGCCCCTGCGGTAATACCTACGTTATTGATGGATTGTATCTGATGATAATCCATATCTTTACTCGTTTGTATATAGTAAGTATTTGCACATTCCTTTTTAGATATTTCATACAATTTTTGCGTATTGGAGCTATGCTTGTCACCAATGACAATCATGAGATCCGACTCCGCAGCAATTTTGCGTGCTTCCGTCTGTCTTTCCTCCGTTGCATTGCAGATTGTATCTAAAACACTTATATCATAACCTTTTTTCTTTATAATTTCAACTAATTCTTGAAATTTATTGTAGTTAAATGTCGTCTGTGCCACCAGACAGACTTTTTCTCCCTCTTTTAACGGTAATTTTTCAATATCTTCCTGACTTGTGACCGTATAGGCAGGCTGTCCTTCCACCCATCCGAGAATTCCTTCCACTTCCGGGTGATGTTCGTTTCCGGCAATCACAATCCGGTACCCTTCTTTGCTGTACTTCTCCACAAGCCGGTGAATTTTCAGGACAAACGGACAGGTTGCATCCAGCACTTCAAATCCGCATGCCTTCATTGCTTCATGTTCTCTGCGGCTGATACCGTGTGAACGGATGATAATCTTTCCTTTTGGAAGATTCTCAAGTTCTTTGAGCTCCCTGACCACATGAACTCCACGCTGTTTAAGGTCCCTGACTACTTCTTCATTGTGAATGATCGGCCCATACGTGTATACCGGAACTTTTGCCTCTTCTGCTTCCTGATATACCATATTTACTGCCCGTTTCACGCCGAAGCAATACCCGGCACTTTTTGCAATCGTCAGCTTCATTTTTGTCTATTCCGCCTTCTTGATTATTTTTTTCATTTCTTCAACAACGCCGTCAATATCCAGATCCGATGAGTCTAAAAGGACAGCATCATCCGCCTGTTTTAACGGGGAAGTTTCCCGGTGCATATCCCGGTAATCGCGCTCAATAATATCTTTTTCTATCGCATCCATATCACAGGATACACCTTTTGCTGTCAGCTCATCAAAGCGGCGCTTTGCCCGCACTTTCGAGCTTGCAGTGAGATAAATTTTCACATTGGCATCCGGAAGGACAACCGTACCGATATCTCTTCCATCCATAATCACATTTTCCTTTGCGGCAAGCTGTCTCTGCAATTCTACCAGTTTTGTACGAACCACTGGATAAACACTGGTCGCGCTGGCCATGTTGCCGACTTCCTCTTTCCGGATAACGCCGTTTACGTTCTCTTTGTTTAAGATCACCTGCTGTTCTCCGCCCGTATACTGAATGGTCACGTCTACCTTCGGACAGGCAGCCGCAATCGCCTGCTCATCGGAAGCATCGATATGATTCTGTAAAAAATAATATGCCATCGCGCGGTACATTGCACCGGTATCCACATACACATACCCCAGATCCGCCGCAAGTTTTTTGGCGATTGTACTTTTTCCGGCTCCTGCCGGTCCATCAATTGCAATATTAAATGCCATTTTCTATTCTCCTTTAAAATAAATTATTTATCTTTGAAATTACAAAACGGATATTCCCGCCAGGTGTCCGGTGGACCAGGCAATCTGAAGATTATAGCCACCGGTAAGTGCATCCAGATCCAGCACCTCGCCGCAGAAATACAGCCCCTGCACAAGTTTTGACTCCATCGTGGAAGGATTGATATCTTTCACGGAAACACCGCCCTTTGTTATAATTGCCTCTTTAAAATCGCGAAGCCCTGTAATTGTAAGCGGCATATTTTTAAACAGATGTAACAGATTCTGTCTCTGTTCCCTGGATATTTCATTCACCTTTGTATCCGGATCAATGCCTGATAACGCAATCATAACGGGTATCATTTTTGCCGGGAGCAAATGCCCCAGAGAATTTTTAAACTGCTTATTTTTCATTTCATCAAATTCCCTTAAGATCCGGTGATCAAGCTGTTCCACATCCAGTGCCGGTTTCAGATCAATCGTCATGGAAAGCTCCTGGTCAAATGCTTTTGCCGGGATACATCCGCTTGCCGACAATACCAGCGGACCGCTGACGCCGAAATGCGTAAAAAGCATCTCTCCAAAATCCTCATACAGTTTTTTCTTTCCCCGGGTAACCGACATACGGACATTGCGCAGCGAAAGGCCCTGCAGATCCCTGACCCACGGTTCTTTCATTTCCATCGGAACCAGTGCCGGAGTCGGCGATACCATCTTATGTCCGCTCTCTTCTGCCATGCGGTAACCGTCCCCCGTTGCCCCTGTTGAAGGATAGGAAATTCCTCCGGTTGCAACAATCACTGCGTCCGCATGCATTTTTGTATGATCAGCCAGCTCAACACCGGTAACACGCTTTTCTTCATCCCTCTTTTCAAGCAGCAGACGCTTTACCTTTGTATGCAGGAATACTTCCACATGCTGCCCCCGCAATGCGGTGGATAACGCCGCAATCACATCGGAAGAATGATCCGACACGGGAAATACCCGGTTCCCACGCTCTGTTTTTGTAGGCATTCCATGACTCTCAAAAAAAGAAACCACCTGCTCATTGTCATAGGAGTAAAAAGCACTGTATAAAAATTTACGGTTGCTGACTACATTGGCAAACAGCTGTTCCATATCACTGGCATTCGTCAGATTGCAGCGCCCTTTTCCCGTAATAAACAGCTTTTTCCCGAGTTTTTCATTCTGTTCTAAAAGCGTCACTGCATGTCCGCTCTCCGCTGCCGCATACGCAGCCATCATTCCCGCCGGTCCTCCACCGATCACGATTACTTTACTCATTATCGATATCCCCTAATTTTGCATAATGTACCTTAATCGAATCATCAATATAATTGATCTCATCGTTTTCATATACCTGATACTCATCCCAGATGTCTTCTAACATCGTCAGTGTTCCCGCCACTTCTTTCTGTTTCTTCATGCACAGAGCCACTACCAGCGCATTGATAACGGAAAGCGGTGCGACAAGGGAATCCACAATGGATGCCATATCACTGTCCGCAATGAGATTGCAGGAAGAATACAGATTCATCGGTGAATGTATGCTGTCAGTAATTGTAATTACTTTTGCACTCCGGTTATTTGCAAATTCCAATGCCTTTAATGTCCGCATGGAATATCGTGGGAAACTGATTCCGATAATAACGTCATTTTCCCCGATTCTTACCATCTGTTCAAACAGTTCACTCGAACTGTTTGTCGTAAGCAGACGCACATTATCAAACATCAGATTCAGATAAAATCCGAGAAAACTTGCAAGCGGCGCACAGCTTCTGATCCCGACAATATAAATATTTTTTGCCTCAAGGATTGTCGAGACGGCCACCTCAAACGCACTGTGATCAATTTTTTCCAGTGTCGTTTTGATCTTGTCCGCGTCTGCCGATAAAACTGTCTCTAAAATCTTCGACTGGCTGATTCTTCCGTAGGTTACCTCCATGCGCTGTACGGAGTTTAATTTATTGCGCACCAGTTCTTCTAAGGCACGCTGAAATTCCGGATATCCTTTGTATCCCAGATACGTTGCAAAACGTACAACGGTCGACTCACTGACACCAACCGTTTCCCCCATTTTGGCGGCTGTTAAAAATACCGCTTTATCATAATTATCTGTAATGTAAGTTGCAAGCATTTTCTGTCCCTTGCTCATCGAACTGTAACAATTATTAATCCGGTTTAACAGATCATTGGTATTTGACATCATATTCTCCTCTTTATCCCATAAAAGCTGTGCCACAAACAGCACTTTTGATTGTAGCACTTTAACCGGAAAATGCAAGATTTCATGCAAAAAGAATTTTTCCCATCAAAAAAGACGCACCAGATCTGATGCGTCTTTTTCGTAGAAACCGGATATGACTATACCGGATATGCTCCGTTCTTTGTATCAGCAGTCTTTGCGTCTACGCCAGTCTGCTGTGCCTCACGGTATTTGAAGAAATCAGTAGCAACCTGTGGGAACAATGCATAGGATAATACATCCTCATCCTGCTGCTTGTACTGTTTCATCTCAGCTTCAATCTTACCAAGCTCCGGCTCAAGAAGATCTGCCGGACGACAGGTGATTGCATTCTTTTTATCCTCTCCGAGAACCTTGTCAACAACTTCCGGATTGAATGGTTTAACGGTCTGGCCGTACTTACCAAGAAGAATATCCTTTGTCTCCTTTGTTGCGACTTTATAACGCTCTCCCATCAATACGTTAAATACAGCCTGTGTACCAACGATCTGGGAAGACGGAGTAACAAGCGGTGGCTCACCAAGGTCTTTACGTACACGCGGAACCTCTGCAAGCACTTCCTCGTACTTGTCCTCTTTTCCCTGCTCCTTGAGCTGGGAAATCAGGTTGGAAAGCATACCACCCGGTACCTGATAACGAAGAGTGTTGATGTTTACACCAAGTACCTTCGGGTTCATAAGACCGCTTGCAAGTGCCTCTTCACGTAACGGACGGAAGTAATCTGCGATCTCACTTAACAGATTCAGATCAAGACCGGTATCGTATGGTGTGTTCTTGAAAGCCTCTACCATAACCTCTGTTGCAGGCTGGCTGGTTCCAAGAGCAAATGGAGACATTGCAGTATCAATGATATCTACACCAGCCTCTACCGCCTTCATATATGTCATGGAAGCTACACCGGAAGTATAATGGGTATGAAGTTCTACCGGAAGAGAGGTAGAATCCTTCAGTGCCTGTACAAGTTCTGTAGCCTTAGCAGGAACTAAAAGACCTGCCATATCCTTGATACAGAGAGAATCAGCTCCCATATCCTCTACACGCTTTGCCATCTCCATCCAGTAATCCAGAGTATAAGCATCTCCAAGGGTGTAAGAAAGAGCTACCTGTGCATGACCTTTTTCCTTGTTACATGCAGTAACTGCTGTCTGCAGGTTACGGATATCATTTAAGCAGTCAAAAATACGGATGATGTCAATTCCGTTTGCAATTGACTTCTGTACAAAATACTCTACCACATCATCTGCATACGGACGATATCCTAAGATATTCTGTCCACGGAACAGCATCTGCAGTTTTGTATTTTTAAATCCGTCTCTTAATTTACGAAGACGATCCCATGGGTCCTCTTTTAAGAATCTCAGGCAGGCATCGAATGTCGCACCACCCCAGCACTCTACAGCATTGAATCCAACCTTATCCATCTTTGGGATAATCGGAAGCATCTGCTCTGTTGTCATACGTGTAGCAATCAGTGACTGATGGGCATCACGCAAAACAGTTTCTGTTATTTTTAATGGTTTTTTTACCACTTCTGACATGACTTTTCCTCCTTATTAAATTCCAAATATAGCCATGAAACATCCCGCAGCTACCGCAGTACCGATAACACCGGCAACGTTTGGTCCCATTGCATGCATGAGCAGGAAGTTTGTAGGGTCCTCCTCTGCACCAACCTTCTGGGATACACGGGCTGCCATAGGCACGGCAGATACACCGGCAGAACCAATCAGAGGGTTAATCTTGCCCTTGGTAATCCAGCATAATAACTTACCAAATAAAACTCCGGCAGCAGTACCAACCATAAATGCAACAAGACCTAATACAACGATCTTTAAGGTGCTTGCATTTAAGAAAGCTTCTGCGCTGGTAGTTGCACCAACAGAGGTACCCAGTAAGATAACGACAATGTACATAAGTGCGTTACTTGCAGTCTCCTGCAGCTGACGAACAACGCCAGACTCACGGAAGAGGTTTCCAAGCATCAGCATACCAACAAGTGGTGCTGTGGTAGGAAGCAGTACGCAGACAACAACGGTAACAACGATTGGAAAGAGGATCTTCTCCAGCTTGCTGACCGGACGAAGGTTCTGCATCTTGATCGCACGTTCCTTCTTTGTTGTAAATAACTTCATGATAGGTGGCTGAATGATCGGCACAAGTGCCATATAGGAATATGCAGCCACGGCGATCGGTCCCATCAGACCGGTCTGTCCCAACTTACCAGCCAGGAAAATGGAAGTAGGTCCATCTGCTCCACCGATGATAGATACGGCAGCGGCAGCCTTGTCATTAAATCCAAGTATAATTGCAAGGAAGTATGCGCTGAAGATACCAAACTGTGCGGCAGCTCCCATAAGGAAACTGACCGGGTTTGCAATCAGCGGGCCAAAGTCTGTCATTGCACCTACGCCCATGAAAATGAGGGAAGGTAAAATAGACCACTCATCCAATGTATAAAAATAATAAAGTAAACCGCCCACGCCGTTGCTGGTCTGTTCCGGGCTTGCGATGATATCCGGGTAAATATTTACCAGAAGCATACCAAATGCAATCGGAACTAACAGTAATGGCTCAAAACCTTTCTTAATCGCAAGATACAGGAAAATAAATGCCACTAAAATCATAACATAATTTCCCCAGGTCAGATTGAAAAAGGCTGTCTGATGCAGGAGGTTCGATAATGTTTCACCTACATAACTCACAGTGTTTTCCTCCTTGGATTAGTTTAATGTAGCGAGTAATGCACCAGATTCTACGGCATCACCAACTGCTACATCGATACTTGCAACAGTTCCGTCTTCCGGAGCAACGACTGGTGTCTCCATCTTCATGATCTCAAGAACCAGGACAGTGTCTCCCTTCTTTACAGCATCGCCGACTTTCTTCTCAATCTTGAATACCTTTCCGGCTGCTCCTGCTTCGATCTTAATGTTTCCGGCTCCTGCTGAAGCAGCTGGTGCTGCCGGTGCTGCAGCTGGCTTTGCAGCTGTACGTCTCGGTGTTGCTGCGCCGGATGTGCTTCCGGTCTCTTCTACTGTAACATCATAAACGTTACCATTTACGGTAATTGTATAATTCTTCATGAATATGTTCCTCCTAAATTTTCTTTCTATCCTATCTACGATTGATGGAACGAACTACGAAATCACTGGTAGAAGTTCCGGTGCTTGCAGCGATTGCCGCTGCAATAACTGCGATAAGTTCAGTGTCATCTGTCTGTGCTGCAACAGGGGCAGGTGCCGGTGCTGCGGCTGGTGTCTCTTCCTGCTGTGGAGCCTGTCCGGCTGCTTTGGCAGCTTTCTTTTTCTCCAGATAAGGGAAGATCTTAAAGCAGGAAATAAGAAGACTGATCAGAATCAATACAGCAAATACAACTGCCATAGAAATTACAGTATTCAGTCCTGCCTTTTCCATTTTCTCACCGAGTGTATAAATCGGATCTACCGAAATACCGGTAACATCCATGGAATAGTAATCATATACTACTTCGAAATTCACATCTTTCTTCGCGAACTTGATGGTCATATCTGTGGTAAGTGTCTTACCGGATTTGGTAACCTCAAAAGTATCGTCTTCGATCTTTTTCATTTCACCAAACTCATCCAAAGTATCCTGCCACTTTGCAGCTGCTTCAATCTGTGCCTCTGTGACACCGTAGCTTGAAGTAAGCTGATCCTTTACATCGTCCGGAAGAGTATCTGCTGTCAGTTTGTTTTCTTTGAACAACTGAGCCAGACTCTGTACCATGCCCGCATTGGTATCCATTTCAGACTGAAGATCTGAATAGGACTTTCCATTGTAATCCACGGTAGTCGGGTCTGTTCCACATGCACCAAGCATCAGAACCATCAGGATCATGCAAAGTGCAAAAGCAATTCTCTTTTTCATAAAACTTCACCTTTCTACTTGGTACCGTGTTTCTTTTCTGGCTCGCTTACATACTTTGTATAAAGCATTTCAAAAGCAGCTACAAGGTATTTTCTGGTATCTGCCGGATCAATCAGACGATCCACATATCCTCTTGCAGCAGCAGATGCGGCAGAATCCTGAAGTTTTTCATAATCAGCAGCTTTCTGCTTGATCTCATCTGCACCAGCTTCCGGATACATAATCTTTGCAGCCAGAGTAGAATCCATCGCACCGATCTTTGCTCCGCTCCATGCGTATACAAGATCTGCTCCGACAGACTTGGAATTCATAAATACATAAGCACTTCCATAAGCCTCTCCTGTGATCAGGTTTACCTTTGCACAGGTTGCATTGGAAAATGCGTAAGTCATTCTCGCAAGTGCCTTTGCAAGTTTCTTCTCAGAGCACATGCAGTTTTTCAATCCATTCACATTTGTAATGGTAAGTACCGGGATTGAGAATGCATCACAGAACTGAACAAATTCAGCTGCCTTGTTGCATCCCTGCGCGGTCAGGGACTTGTCAAAACTCTCTGCTTTCTTGCCTTCTGCATCATATACTTCGCTGCAGTTTGCCACAGCACCGACTGTCATTCCGTTTAACTTGATCAGTCCGGTTACCATATTCCTGGCATAATCTGCCTTTGTCTCGAAGAATACGTTATTATCTGAAATCTGGGATAACAGATATCTCGGATCTCCCTTCATATTCTCCATACTCTCGCAGGCACGATTTAAATCATCTTCACAGTCATCTGTGTACACATCTCCCTCATTGTTGCTTGGAAGCATACATACCAGCTGACGGATCTGTTCCATGATCTCATCTTCTGAACCAACGAAATCTACACATCCGTTGTTTTCACTCTGGAATGCTGCGCTGGCTGTATCACATTTTTCTGTGTTATTGCCTTCGATTGCATCCGGAGCATTTACAAACATGCGTCCTTTCTTCTCTTCAATGAACGCGAAATCGCAAAGTGCCGGGACAACGGAAAGGCCGCCGCCACAATTGCCAAATACACCACAAATCTGAGGTACAAGACCGGAAGCTGCTACTTCCTTCGCATAAATAGTTCCAAACCCATCCAATGCATCAACCGACTCCTGAAGACGAATACCGCCACAGTCAATCAGACCGATGACAGGAGCTCCCATCTTCATTGCCATGTCATACACAGACGCAATCTTCTTTGCGTGCATCTCTCCGATGGTACCGTTTAATACGGATGCATCCTGGCTGTAAATAAATACCAGATTGCCGTCGATCAGTCCATGACCGATTACAACGCCATCTGAAGGGGTCTTTGCAGCGGTAAGATTAAAATCTGTGCTACGTGCTGTTACGAGAGAACCGATTTCCATAAAACTGTTCTCATCGACCAACTTAGCAATACGCTGAATTGCCAAGTTTTCATTGTTACTACTCATTTTATGCCCTCCATCTATAAAAAATAAAAATTTCCGCTAGTTTGTATTGTATCTCATTTCCCACTTCTTTTCAACATAATTTGTTAATTTTTTCACTAATTCTTTGTGACTAATTTCCTATTTGCCCAACAGTGCCTCTTTCCACATAATTTGAAAAAACTTTTCAAGAGACCATTTTTTTACGGAAACCTCTGCTTTGATTTTTCCGGAGTAAATTTCCCTGCCGTTCATACAGTAGGAAACACGTCCAAGCGTCTGCCCTTTTTTGACCGGAAGGCTTATCGGATCAGACAATACTTTCTTTATTTCAGCGGTATCCCCGTCTTTTTTCAAAAACGTCAGTTTTGTGATATCCGTATCAACATAAACCGGCAGTTTGGCATGGGTAGCCCATTCCTCGAGTGTTTCTTTCCGACAGCCCTGCGCAATCTCTATCTCCGGCAGCTCCATGGATGCTTCCGATCCCCGATACAGATGATAGGCATCCATTCCGTATTGAAACAGTGTCTTTGCATCGGACCACTTATAATTTTTGTGGTTCGGCCAGCCGCAGGCAAGAAGTGCGATTGCATAATGTCTCCCCCCTTCTTCAAGTGCAGCCACATAGCAATATCCGGCTTTGGACGTATATCCGGTTTTTCCGGTAATCACATGATCCATCATATCCAGCAGGGCATTTTTATTGGAAACAGCATATCCGGTTCCCTCCAGGCTCTGAAATGTATGTGACCGGGTCTGCGTCACTTCCAGAAACTGCTTGCTTACCGGAGACTTCCATGCGCAATAACTCATAATCCTGCACAGATCATATGCTGTGGTATGGTGTTCCCCCTGCTCATCCTTTGCATCCAGACCGTTCGGTGTCACAAAATGGCTGTCGGTGCACCCGATCTTCTTTGCTTTTTCATTCATAAGTGCTGCAAATTTTTCCGCAGATCCCGCCACATGTTCTGCGATTGCATATGCACAGTCATTATAGGATTCCAGCATCAGCCCATACCACAGATCCTGCATATAGAACTGTTCTCCTTTTTTCGCCCCGAGATGTACCTTCGGCTGTGATGCCGCTTTTGCGCTGAATGTGACCACTTCATCGGGCTTACATTGTTCCATCGCCACGATACAGGTCAGAATTTTTGTGGTACTTGCATTCGGCAGTGCTGTCTGTGCCTCTTTTCCATACAAAAGGCGTCCACTGTCCCCATCCACCATGGCGCAGGATTTTGAATACAGTGTCTGCGCTTCGGGTTCTTTTTGCTTTTCTGCCAAAACCGGTTCGCTCATCAGACATCCGATTACCAGCAACAGACTTATTATTTTTGTGCAGATTCTTTTTTGAAACATAAAAAAATAACCATATACATTTTTATTCTATGTATATGATTATTCCTGCTTCTTTTATACGTCCAGTTTCACATGCATCTCTTCTTCTGCTTCCTGCTTAAACTCTTCCACCTGTACCGGACTGAGTACCGGCAGATCATCGATTGAATGTACGCCGAAACTGCGTAAAAATTCTTCTGTTGTTCCGAAAAGTAACGGACGCCCCGGTGCATCAAGTCTTCCAAGTTCACACACCAGATGATATTCCACCAGTTTGTTTACCGCATGATCCGATGACACGCCACGTATTTTTTCTATTTCCATCTTTGTCACCGGCTGCTTATATGCAATAATGGAAAGCGTCTCCAAAAGGACATCGGTTAAAACCCGGCGTTTGGGCTGCTTTGCAATTTTAATCAGATATTCGTAAATTTCGGGTCTGGTGCACATCTGGTAGGCTCCATCCAGCTCCGTGATGGTAACGCCGCGTTTCTGTTCTTCCCACTCATTTCTCATTTCATCGATCAGTTCCTTTGTTTTCTTCTGATCAAGTCCAAGAGCTCCTGCAATTTTTTCCAGTTCTACGGATTCTCCCATAGAAAACAAAATTCCTTCTATAATTGCCTTGTATTTTTTTTCTTCCATATTTTTCGTCCATCCTGCAATACATGATAATCTATGCTGCAACTTTCGAATCAATCTGGATATCATCAAAAATATGTTCCTGCGAAATCCGTATCGTTCCCATTTTCATCAGCTCCAGAATCGCAAGAAACGTAACGATCACTTCCACTTTCGATGACTGTGCCGTCAAAAGTCCCCGGAAACTGAAGTGCCTGTGTCCGGCCGCATATTTTTTCAGATCCTCCATCTTGTCTTCCAGTGATACCTCTTCTTTTTCAATCTTTCCGAACTTTGACCGCAGAGGATCAATTTTATCCTGCTGTTTTTTCATAATGCTCTCAAAAATTTCATGCAGACGTGAAAGCGTAATGTCCGACATCAGTTCGTGGATGTCAACCGGCGGCTCATACGCACTCACTTCCTCTGGAATCGTCGGCTTCTTATACATAACACGACCGGCATCCATCTGCCGGTCTTTTAGTTCATACGCCATACATTTGTACATCTTGTATTCCAGAAGCTGCTGTACCAGTTCCGCACGCGGATCTTCTTCTTCCTCTTCGCTGTCCGGATTCGATGGGAGAAGCATGCGTGATTTGATATCGATCAGCGTTGCAGCCATAACCAGAAACTCACTGAGTACCTCCAGATCCTGTCGTTTCATTTCCCGGATATACTCCATATACTGTTCCGTGATCTCCACAATCGGAATATCATAGATATTCACTTTATTCTTTTCGAGCAGATACAAAAGCAGATCCAGCGGTCCCTCAAATACCTGGAGTTTAACGGTCAGTTCCATCCCTTTCGTCCTTTCTGTCATAATCTATATTTTATCTTTATGTTGTAGAAAATGCAAGGACAAATTACTATATTTAGTGTTTTACAGAAGGGGTGCAAACAATTTTAATGCCCCCATAAATGTACGCACAAGAAACGATTTCTTTTGAAATTCCTCCAGAGTCACTTCGTGGCTTTCCGCAAATGTTTTTAACGCATCTTCTTTTACCTGTAAAACTGCCCGGGTACGATACATCCAGACGCCACATTCAAAATGCAGACACAGACTGCGGTAATCCAGATTTACCGTTCCCACGGTTGCCTGTACATCATCTGACACAAAACATTTTGCATGGATAAAACCTGGCGTATATGTGTATATTTTCACTCCGTTTTTGATCAGATACGGGAAATTCGACTGTGTCAGGAAATACACCAGTTTCTTATCCGGAATTCCCGGTACAACCAGACGCACATCCACTCCGGATTTTGCCGCATTTACAAGTGCCGTGCGCATCTCGGACCCGATGATTAGATACGGAGTAAAGATGTAAAGATATTTTTTTGCCCTGCTGATCATATTCAGATATACATTTTCGCCGACATCTTCGTAATCCAGCGGAGAATCGGTATACGGCTGGACAAATCCTTTTTCATCTGCATGGATTTTTTCCTGCAGCCTGTGTTTTTCCATGGAGGTTGCACGATAAAATGTATAATCACTTTCTATTTTCAAAATATAATCCCACAGTTCCAAGAACATGCTTGTAAAACTCCAGACACATTCTCCGGTCAGACGGATTGCCGCATCCTTCCAATACCCAAAACGCACTCTGGCATTGATATACTCATCCGCCAGGTTCATCCCCCCGGTATAGGCAACCCTTCCGTCAATCACCGTAATCTTCCGGTGGTCCCGGTTATTCTGGATAATTGACATCAGCGGTCGAAATGGCTGGAAACATGCACATTTTATTCCCTTTTCCTGCAGATAACGATAATATTTATTCGGCAGTGTCTGGATACATCCGATTCCATCGTACATAAATCGCACATCCACACCCTCTTTTGCTTTCTGAGCCAGAATTTCAACAATTGCATCCAGCATCTTTCCAGGCTCTGCAATAAAATACTCCAGAAAGATATAAGATTTTGCTGTTTTTAAATCTTCCAGAAACTGCGGATACATCTCTTCTCCGCAGCAATAATACTGTGTATCCGCCTCCCTGTACACCGGATACCCCGCATAACGGGTGAGATACTGCGCCTGCTGTCCGACAGAATCATCCTCTGCCCTTAAGGCAGACATCACATCATCGGAAGGAGAACTGTATGCCCGTATCCTGCTGCTGACCACGTCCATCTTCATACGGGTCCGTTTTGTCAGTCCCGGACGGCCAAACAGATAGTATGCCGGAATTCCGAACAGAGGAAGTGCCAGTATCAGAAAAATCCAGGAAGTTTTATATGTGGAACGCATATCCCTGCTGGAGACAAACAATGCAAGCACAATGGATGCAATTTTAAACAATGCATCTACCATGGAACTGTATACGGTCGCACTGTACAACAGATAGACAAACCAGCTGAACTGCAATATAATAATCAATCCTCCAAGGACAAGTTTACTAAAGAGTTTATTTAATATTCGTTTCATCTGTCTCCTCCTTTGGTTCTCATAAAATGTCACCGACAGGCTTTTAGAGAGTATTTTATACCAATGCCAGCAAATTATCAACATCAAGAACGCCCCACGCCATGGACATTCCCGTTTCTTTCCGCGCCGATTCATATAATTTCAGTTTCAGTTCTTCCGGCCGCAGCTTTGGATTTTTCTGTAATGCAAGTGCCAGTGCCCCGCATACGACAGGGGTTGCCATAGAGGTACCACTTTTTCTGGAATATAGTGCTCCGTGATTATCCAGACTTACAATATTCGTCCCCGGTGCTAAAATTTCCGGCTTCATAATACAGCATCCGGTCGGACCACTGCCACTGTAGCCACCACGCCTTTCCCCCGGAGAACTCCGGTCATCACTTGCCCCCACCGTAATCACTTTTCTCGAAATACCGGGAGCCGTGACTGTCCCGGCTCCCGGGCCATTATTTCCGGCCGCTGTGACAACCGTCACGCCATCATCCCACAGCTGTTCTAAAAGTTCCATAATCTGCTTCTGCTCACGGTCGAGTGCCCCCGGAAGAAATCCTACAGAAAAATTCAGAATCCGGATTCCCAGTTCTTTATGATGTGCAAGCACCCATTGCAGGCCACGAATCACCCGCTCCGTCTGTCCTCCTCCATCCTTCCCGAGGACTTTCAGCGCAATCAGCTGTGCCTGCGGTGCCATTCCTTTCATTCTGCCATTCGCACACAAAATTCCGCCAACATGTGTTCCGTGTCCATTGTCATCATAACAGGCTCGTTTCATTGCCACAAAATCCAGAAATCCAACCACATTCTGCCGCAGATCCGGATGCAGATAAACGCCTGTGTCCAGTGTCACCACCCGGATATTTTTCCCCGTGTAACCCATACGATATACATTCTCTGCATGTACAAGCTGTTTGACACGATTCATATTTCAACTCCGAACTTTTCGAATCATCGCCTTTTTCTTTCATGGTATGAAAAAAGGGCCGCATGGTGCGGCCCCTGAAGTACATCTTTCATGGATCTTAATTCTGTATGGTATTTTATTTCTGATCTGCCGGAACGTCCTTAATGGAAAAACTGATTCTTCCCATCTTGTCCTTTCCAAGACAGACAACTTTCACAACATCTCCAAGTGTCAGTACATCCTCGACATGCTCAATGCGTTCCTTGGCAATCTTTGAAATGTGAACCATTCCTTCCTTGCCCGGCGCAAACTCGATAAAAGCACCAAACTCTTTGATACTTACAACTGTACCGGTAAAGATCTGCCCTTCCTTAAAATCGGTTGTGATGATTTTTATCATATCAATGGCCTTTGCGATTGCCTCCTTGTCTGTTCCACAGACAGAAACCGCACCATCATCTGTAATATCAATCTTGACACCTGTACGGGCAATGATCTCATTGATTGTCTTACCCTTCTGTCCCACAACATCTCCAATTTTATTCGGATCAATGGTGATCTGTTCAATCTTCGGTGCCCACTGATTTACTTCTTTTCGTGGCTCTGCAATTGCCTTGCTCATAACTTCATCCATAATGTAGACGCGTGCCTCACGGGTACGGGCAATGGCTTCTTCTACGATTGGACGGGTCAGGCCATGGATCTTGATATCCATCTGGATTGCAGTGATACCATCATGTGTACCGGTTACCTTGAAATCCATATCTCCGAAGAAATCTTCAAGTCCCTGGATATCTGTCAGTACCAGATAATCATCATCCGTCTCTCCGGTCACAAGACCACAGGAAATACCTGCAACCATCTTTTTAATCGGAACACCTGCAGCCATCAGTGACATACAGGACGCACAGGTAGATGCCATGGAAGTAGATCCATTGGATTCAAATGTCTCGGAAACTGCACGGATTGCATACGGGAACTCCTCCACAGAAGGAAGAACCGGAAGTAATGCACGCTCTGCAAGCGCACCGTGTCCGATCTCACGACGTCCCGGACCTCTGCTTGGCTTTGTCTCTCCAACAGAATAGGACGGGAAATTGTACTGATGCATATAACGCTTGGTTGTCACGTTCTCATCAAGTCCGTCAATCTTCTGTACTTCCGAAAGCGGTGCAAGTGTAACAACATCGCAGATCTGTGTCTGTCCACGGGTAAACATGGCAGAACCATGTACACGAGGGATCAGATCTACTTCTGCAGCCAGCGGACGGATCTGATCGATCGCACGTCCGTCTGGACGCTTATGATCCTTTAAGATCATCTTACGAACAGTCTTCTTCTGATACTGGTAAACGGCCTCGTCAAGAACAGCAAGCCACTCCTCGTTCTCTGCAAAAGCCTCTGCAAATTTATCTGTGATTTCACGGATATTCTCTTCTCTCTGCTGCTTTTCATCGGTAAATACCGCTTCTTCCATCTGCTCCGGAGTGACGATTTCCCGCATAGCTGCAAACATTTCTTCCGGAATCGCACAGCTTGTATACGCATGCTTCGGTTTGCCAACCTCTTCCCGGATCTTATTGATAAATGCAATGACTGTCTGGTTGACATCATGGCACTTATAAATAGCCTCAATCATCTTTGCTTCCGGAATCTCATTGGCACCGGCCTCAATCATGATGACCTTTGTTGCTGTAGATGCAACCGTAAGCTTTAAATCTCCCTCGTCCCAGTCTTTCTGGGATGGGTTTACAATAAATTCACCATTCTTCATTCCCATCTGGGTCATGGCACATGGGCCGTCAAACGGAATATCGGAAATGGTAGTAGAAAGTGCTGCACCGATCATGGCAACCAGCTCCGGACGACACTCCGGATCTACAGACATAACCATATTATTTAAGGTTACATCATTGCGGTAATCTTTTGGAAACAGAGGTCTCATCGGACGGTCAATGACACGTGCGGTAAGAATAGAGTTCTCTGATGCTTTTCCTTCACGCTTGTTAAATCCGCCAGGAATTTTTCCAACCGAGTACATTTTTTCTTCAAATTCCACGCTCAGCGGGAAGAAATCAACGCCATCTCTCGGCTTGTCGGAAGCAGTAGCCGTAGATAATACGGTAGTCTCTCCATATTTTAATAATGCGGCACCATTTGCCTGTGCACATACTCTTCCGATATCAACGGTCAGTGTTCTGCCTGCCAGTTCCATTGAATAACTTTTGTACATGTATTCTCTCCTTCAAAATTTAATACGGTATGTCAAAACCCCGAAACTACTGAACAATACAAAACAGCGTTTTGTCCTCTTCAGTGGTCCCGGAAAAAAGTTCTGCCATACAACAAAAAGAAGAGCGGAATATAAAACTCCGCTCTTTGTTTACAATTATTTTCTGAGTCCTAAACGCTCAATTAAAGAACGATATCTTTCAATATCAATGCTCTTTAAGTATGATAATAATCCACGTCTCTGACCGATCATCTTAAGCATACCTCTTCTGGAATGATGATCCTTTGGATTCTGCTTTAAGTGCTCAGTAAGCTCCTGAATTCTTGCAGTAAGAACAGCTACCTGAACTTCTGGTGAACCAGTGTCGTTTGGTGTTCTTCCATACTCATTGATAATTGCCTGTTTCTTTTCTTTTGCGATCATTTTATGATCCTCCTTAAAATATTTTTGCACCCGATACTCAGCAAAAGGTCGGAGTGTCCATTCACCGAATATGGGTTAAACCATACTAATCTAATGTATCATAAATCCGTATCGTTGTAAACAGTTTTTTAATTTAAATACGATATGACACAGATTGGTGTCCGGTAATAGGCATTGGAAATTTTAATTCCGGTACGTGCATTGCTGGCATGCACAATCTGACCGTTTCCGATATAAATTCCCACATGGCTGATGCTGCTTCCGCTTCCATAGAAAAAGAGATCTCCCGGTTTTGCCTCAGATGCACGGATTCGATTTCCGTATGCCGGCTGACTTGCCGCATGATGCGGGAGGCCGACTCCGTATCTCGCATATACCTGCATCGTAAATCCGGAACAATCAATTCCGTTTGTCAGGCTTGTTCCACCCCAGACATAACGGTTTCCTACAAACTGTAATGCAAACTGTACTAAAGAAACGCGGGAATCCGTGTATCCCTCTCCGTATTCCAGTTCTTTTACCGTCGATGCCGTCGGAAGTTTTTCTGTTACCTCTACATAATCTCCGGAAATATATCCCTTCTGATCATCCACTTCCACTTTATACCAGCCGTCTTTTGTATCTTCCACAACAAGATCCTCTCCCTCTCCAACCAGAGAAAGTATTGCAGAATCTTCCGAAGCCTTTTCTCTTACACGAAGGGTTGTGGTATTTACTGTAACAACTTTTGTAATTTCTTTCTTTGCTACATTTTTTGCCGCATCTCCTGTCAGAAGATACTCTGTCTTTACATAACCTTCCACCTTGCCGGAGGTGATCTTTGCCCAATCTCCCTTGACCGAGACAATCTCACAGGCATCTTTATCCGTCATTTTTCCAACAACTTTACTGTCTGTGGATGCTTTTTTTCGCACATTCAGGCTTCCCTGCACCTGCGCGATTCCAAGATTTTTATACCCACAGATGCTGGTATCCTCCGTGGTATTTTCCGAAACCGCTTCTTTTGTCTGCGTATCTTCGATTCCCTGTGCAACCATCTGCTTTTCATTCGCAGCCACCGCAACATCTGTTTTATCATACAGCTGACTGGTTACTCCTGCCGTCACATCCAGCGCCTCCACTTCGCTTGCATTCAAAGATGCGGAAACACCGGCTGTGAGCGATCCGGCCGCCTCTGTTTTATCTGTATTTCCCTGCTGTATCCCGATATAGGCTGCCGCACCGGTCAGTGTCAGAGAAAAAGCAAGTACCATTCCAACTCTCTTTTTTGTCATACGATTCATTTCACAGATTCCTCCCTCATGTCTCATGAAATCTCATAACAAAACGAGTATAACAACAAATAATTACAATGTCAACATATTTTTGTAATATTTATGTAATATGTTTACATGTCGCCGTTTATCGACATCATACGACTGCGGCTCGTTTCAATGTCTCTTTCCATCTGTTCTTTTAACATCTCTACAGACGAGAATCTCTGTTCCGGACGTATAAAAGAATAAAAGCTGACCTTTAGTTCATATCCGTACAGATCACCGGAAAAATCCAATATATGCGTCTCCACATTTACTTTATTGGAATGATTGACGGTCGGTTTGCATCCGACATTTGTCACACCTGTGTAATATTTTCCACCAATCTCTACCGCAGTTGCATATACACCTTTCGGCGGAAGAAGTTTTTCGGCCACAAGTTCCATATTGATCGTCGGGATTCCGAGCGTTCTTCCAAGCTGCCTTCCATGAATCACTTCACTCTTTACAAAAAACGGATACCCAAGCAGATCATTTGCCTTTTCCATATTGCCTTTTATGATCTGTTCCCGCACAAACGTACTGCTGATGTCCCGTCCCTCATACTGGATCTTGTCTACCACCCTAAGGGTATAGCCATATGTCGCGGACAATTTTTCCAGCAGAATATGATCCCCTTTCCGGTTATGGCCAAACCGGAAATCCGATCCGACTACCATGCTCTTTACATGCAGACTTTTTACAATCCATGCAACAAAAGCCTCCGGCTCCATGCACATGACTTCTTTGGTAAACGGACATTCCAACAGGTAATCAATTCCACGCTCTTTGAGAATTTCCTGCTTTTCTTTATTGGTCGAAAGGACACGGTAATTATTATTCTCCGTAAGTTTTTTCGGTGGAATATCAAACGTAAAAACAACGGCCTTTAACCCTTCTTTCTTCTTTTCCAGAAGGTGTTCAATCAGTGCTTCGTGTCCACGGTGTACTCCGTCAAATTTTCCCAGCGACAATGCCGTTGGTTCTTCTATATGAAAATCTTCTATCTTATTCCAGCAAATCATATTTATGCACCAAACATTTTCCGGACTTTATAGTCCTTTGTTTCTCTCTCATACTGATATACAGCGTAAAAATGTCCCATCGGATCATAAACCAGTACCTGCTCACCATCCGCAATTTTTTCCGGAACATCCGTAAAATTTCCATCGTTTAAACGGTTTCCATTCTGAAGAAAACGAAACGCTTCCGGTACAACCGTCAGTTTCGTCTTTCCCTCAAACACGCGGTCCACCGGAAGAATCAGTTCTTCCAGCGTTCCTTCATCCCTTATCTTTTCAATTTCTGCCAACGTGTGTGCCTCTTCCAGAGGAAAAACACTCACTCTTGTCCGGACCAGGGATTCCATACACGCACCTACGCCAAGCGCCTCTCCGATATCCGCACACAGCGTACGGATATAAGTTCCCTTGGAACAGTGCACCTGCATCGTCACATAAGGAAGATTGATTTTTTCAATTTCTATGGAAAAAATTTTAACCGTGCGGGCTTTCCGCTCTACCTCAATTCCGGCGCGGGCCAGATCACATAACTTCTTTCCGTTGACTTTGAGTGCCGAGTACATTGGCGGAATCTGCTCATAATCTCCAACGAACTGCAAAATAGCCGCTTCCACGGTCTGTTCTTTCAGCAATGCAGCCTCTCTGGAACGATCTTCTTTCACCGTTCCGGTCATATCCTGTGTATCGGTTGTAATGCCAAGATGCATCACCGTACGATACACTTTATCCTTATCCGTCAGAAGTTCACATACCTTTGTTGCATTTCCGATGCATACGGGAAGTACTCCGGTCGCTTCCGGATCGAGCGTTCCGGTATGTCCGATTTTACGCTCATGTAAAATGCCGCGGAGCTTTGCCACCACGTCAAAGGAAGTAAAGCCCCGCTCTTTATAAACATTTATAATTCCGTTTATCATATTATAATCTCTTCTCAACCTCGGCAAGAATACGCTCGATTGCCTCTTCTGCCGGTCCTTCCACGGTACATCCGGCAGCCTTGACATGTCCGCCGCCGCCAAAATGCATCGCAAGCGATGCCGCATCAAACGCACCGTTTACACGAAAACTTACTTTAAACGTATGATCCTCATTCTCATAAAGGAATACTGCAAGTTCCACATCTTTGGTATTGCGCATCTGCTCCACGATTCCTTCCATATGTTTCGGAAGAACTTCGAGTGCATGCATCTCTTCGAGCGTCAGAAAAGAAGTCACTACTCTGCCACCCAGACGAAGTCTGCTGGAAAGCAGTGCCTGTCCCATGGCACGATTCTGGTTGTATGTTTTCTGATTAAAAGCTTCATCCACAATTTTTGTGAAATCAATTCCTTTATCCATCAGCATGCCCGCCATATTCATCGTGGAGGAAGACGTGCAGGAATACTGAAACACTCCGGTATCGGTAACCATTCCGGTATACAGACATTCCGCGATTTCTTTTGTGATCTTCTCCGTATCTAACAGTTCACAGATCAGCTCACAAGTGGAACTTGCATCCGGGAAAATATAATTTTCCTCTGCAAAACTCTGGTTACTGACATGGTGGTCAATACAGGCTGTATGCTTTGCTTCCTGAAAATAACGTGCAGCATTCCCCAGACGTTTCTCATCTCCGCAGTCCATGGCGATAAACAGATCAAACACCACGGATTCCTCATAGTCACTGCGGATTTCCGATGAAAAATTCAGGAATTTAAAGATATTGGGAATCGGCTCAAGATACAATCGCACATCCACATCCGGATAATATTTCCGGATATAGTTGTAAACTCCGAGTGTGGAGCCCACACAATCCCCATCCGGGCGTACATGTCCGGCAAGACCTACCGATTTTTTCCCTGCAAGAATCTCATCAAGCTTCTTCATCCGGTTTCTCCTTTATATCTTTGGTCACTTCATCAATCATTTTTGACATATGGATTCCATATTCAATCGACTGATCCAATACAAATTTGATCTCCGGTGTGTTGCGCAGATTTACGGACTTTGCCAGGCTTCTGCGAATAAATCCTTCCGCGGAGCGAAGACCTGCAATCGTATCCTGCTGTGACTTTTCATCCCCCAGCACACTGATATAGGCTTTTGCCGTTTTCAGATCCGGAGCAACTTCCACTGCAACCACGCTGGTCATCGGATTGATCCGCGGGTCTTTGATTTCCCCGCGGATAATATTGGAAAGTTCACGCATCACTTCCTCATTGATCCGAATATTTTTAATACTGTTTTTTCTCATATTCTATCCTATCTTGGTACTTCTACCATCTTATAAGCTTCTACCTGATCAAGTTCCTGAATGTCATTAAAGCCGTCGAATACAAGACCACACTCAAATCCTGCCTTAACTTCCTTGACATCATCCTTGAAACGTTTCAGGGATGCTAAATCTCCTTCGAAGATCTGCTCGCCTTCTCTGGAAATACGAACTTTACATCCACGTTCCATCACGCCGTCAAGTACATAAGAACCGGCAATATTACCGACACCGGATGCCTTAAAGATCTGACGGATTTCTGCATGACCGATAACTTTCTCCTCAAATACAGGATCAAGCATACCCTTCATGGCAGCCTCTACATCCTCGATCGCATTGTAAATAACCTTGTACAGACGGATATCTACACCCTCATTGTCTGCGGTAACTTTTGCAATCGGGTCCGGACGGACATTAAATCCGATGATGATCGCATTGGATGCGGAAGCAAGAATAACATCAGATTCGTTGATTGCGCCGACACCACCATGGATCACTTTTACAACCACTTCTTCATTGGACAGTTTCACAAGTGACTGTTTCACTGCCTCAACAGAACCCTGTACATCCGCTTTTACAATAATATCAAGTTCCTTCATATTTCCGGACTGGATCTGGGAGAACAGATCATCCAGTGACATCTTTGCCTTGGTATCTTCGATCAGGCGGTTCTTTTCCTCTGAAATATAAGTATCTGCAAATGATTTTGCTTCCTTATCGGAATCGCAGACAACAAATGTCTCTCCAGCTGCCGGTACACTGTTTAATCCGAGGATCTCTACCGGTGTGGAAGGAGTTGCCTTCTTCACGCGCTGTCCCTTGTCGTCGATCATGGCACGGACTTTACCGTAGCTGCTTCCACAGGCAATGGAATCTCCGACATGAAGTGTTCCTTTCTGAACCAGAACCGTTGCTACCGCACCACGTCCCTTATCCAGCTGTGCCTCAATGACCAGACCTCTTGCATTACGGTTTGGATTTGCTTTCAGTTCCATCACTTCTGCAGTCAGAAGGATCATTTCCAGAAGATTGTCGATACCTTCCTTAGTATGTGCAGAAACCGGACAGAAAATCGTACTTCCACCCCAGTCTTCCGGAATCAGTTCGTATTCGGAAAGCTCCTGCTTTACTTTTTCAATGTTTGCACTCGGCTTATCAATCTTGTTGACAGCAACGATGATTTCTACACCGGCAGCCTTTGCATGGTTGATTGCCTCGATGGTCTGTGGCATAACACCATCATCTGCAGCGACAACCAGGATTGCAATATCGGTAGAATTTGCACCACGCATACGCATTGCGGTAAATGCCTCATGACCAGGAGTATCCAGGAACGTGATCTTCTGTCCATTGATGGACACCACAGATGCACCGATATGCTGGGTAATACCACCGGCCTCGCGGTCTGTCACACGTGTGGAACGGATCGCGTCCAGCAGGGATGTTTTACCATGATCGACATGACCCATAACACAGACAACCGGTGGACGTGGGACCAGATTCTTCGGATCTTCTTCATCCTCTTTTAAGAGTTCCGCGATGACATCAATCTTCTCCTCCGGCTCGCAGATAAAGTTAAACTCCAGTGCGATTTCTTCCGCTGTCTCAAAATCTACTTCCTGATTTACCGTTACCATTTCACCCTTCATAAAGAGTTTCTTTACAATGGCAGATGGCTGCAGTTTCATCTTGTCTGCCAGATCACGGATTGTCATCTTTTCTGGAAGTGTGATCGTCTTGATTACATTTTCATCTTCCTTCGGCTTCGGCTGCTGCTGTGGTTTCTTTCTGCCGCCGTGCTTCTCAAGGTTTACATAATTTTCCTGTTTCTTTCCGCCGAGTTTATCATGATCTTTCCGATGATTATTGTTGTTATTGCGGCGGTCATTATTTCCACGGGAGTCCTTTCCGCGGATTTCTTCCGGTGCTGCAACTGCTGCCGGCTCTTTACTGAAACGGTTCTTTCTGCCGTTATTGTTTCTGTCGTTCTGTGGACGGCTGTTGTTTCTGTCTCCGTTCGGACGATTGTTATTGTTTCTATCTCCCTGATGACGGTTATTATTTCTCTCCCCGCCTCTGTCATTGTTTCTGTCATTCTGCGGTCTGTTGTTTCTCTCGCCACCGGAATGATTGTTGTTTCCGCGGTTTTCCTGGCTGTTGCGGGTATTTGTGTTTTCTGCCGGTTTATTGTTTGCCGGCTTACTTACTTCAAGATCCGCTGTTGGCGAAGGCGTACGCTCACTGATCGGACGCATAGCACGCTCCCCGACCGGACGCGGACGAATGATGCTGTGCTGTGCCGGACGCTTATTGTCCTCCCGTCTTCTGTTATTACCGTTTCCATTTCCGTTTCCACGGTTGTTGTTATTTCCGTTTGCCGGCTTTCTGGACTGTTTGCTGTACTGTGCATTAAATACGGCTGTGATGCTGGATTTCTTCTTTGGACGTTCCTTTCCATCCGCTGGTTTTCCTGCACCAGTCTTTGCAGCTTCCGGTTTTTTTGCATCTGCTGCCGATTTTGTCTCTTTTGCAAAAGCTCCGCGGATCAGTGCCTGTGCTTCATCTTCCATATTGCTGGATGCACTTTTTCCGTCAAACTTTGTATTTTTTAATTTATCCAAAATATCCTGTGATTTTATATTTAACTCTTTCGCGAGTTCATGAACTCTCATTTTTGCCATAAATGAATTTACCTCCGTTATTCAGTTTTATATTTTTATACGGTGCGCTCTTTGAGCTTCTTTTCTACGGCTCTCGCCAGATTCTCATCTGTCACGGCAAGTGATGCACGGAATTCTTTTCCGATACAGCGTCCAAGTGCTTCCTTGCTTCCGTAACAGTAGCATGGCACATGGTAAAAATCCGTCATATTACAAAAACTCTTTTTTGTGTTCCCGGATGCCTCCACAGAGACAATCACGAGATATGCATGACCTGTTTTTACTGCTTTTTCTGTAGAAAACTCACCGCTTACAACATTTCCAGACTTTGCTGCTATTCCAAGCATGGATAATACGGGATCATTATGCAAGTGTACTCATCTCCTTTTCCAGACTTTCATACACATCCTGCGGAATTGCAGTCTTAAGGGAGCGCTCAAGTCCTTTGGATTTTCTTGCCAGGCGAAGACACTCAGGATCTGCACAGATGTATGCCCCACGGCCGTTTTTGCGACCGGTGGCATCCAGTACAATTTCATTTTCCGGTGTCTTGATCACACGGATCATTTCCTTCTTTTCCTTCATTGCATTACATCCAACACACTTGCGCAATGGAATTTTTTTATTTGCCATAATTACTCCTCAGAGGAAGTTTCTTCTACCGGTGTTTCTTCTACAGGTGCTTCTTCTGCCGGCTCTTCATCGGAAGAAGTCTCCTCTGCTGCATCCGGATCTTTGTAATAGCCTTCCTCATCATACTCATAATTATCGTCATATTCATCGTCTTCATAATCGTTCTCATAATCAAGGAAATCCCCGGACTCTCTTGCCTGTGTCTCACTCTTGATATCGATCTTGAATCCGGTCAGACGGGCAGCCAGACGGGCATTCTGTCCTTCTTTGCCGATTGCAAGGGATAACTGGTAGTCCGGAACCACAACTTTTGCTGCTTTCTCGTCAGCGTCCGCAATAACGGAAATAACCTTTGCAGGACTTAATGCATTCTGAATCAAAATTGCAGGATTCTCATCCCATGTAATGATATCAATTTTTTCTCCGCGCAGCTCATTAACGATCGCATTGACACGTGCTCCGTTCATTCCGACACATGCGCCAACCGGATCTACATCCGGATCGTTCGACCATACCGCGATTTTTGTACGGCTTCCTGCCTCACGTGAGATTGCTTTAATTTCAACGATACCATCCCGCACTTCGGAAACCTCTGACTCAAAAAGTCTCTTGACAAGCTCCGGATGTGTTCTGGAAACAAGAATCTTCGGTCCCTTTGAGGTTGCCTTCACTTCCAGAATATATACCTTAATGCGTTCGGTTGGCTGGAAGGTTTCCCCCTTGATCTGCTCACTTTCAGTCAGGAGTGCATCTGCCTTTCCAAGATTAATACTGACATTGCGTCCGACATAACGCTGGACAACACCTGTCACTACTTCTTTTTCCATGCTGAAATACTCATCGTAAATCACTTTCCGTTCTTCTTCACGGATCTTCTGTAAGATCACATTCTTGGCATTCTGTGTTGCAATACGTCCAAATTCTTTGGATTTTACTTCTACCTGAACAATATCGCCCAGTGTATATTTTCCATTGATCATCTGCGCATTCTGCAAAGAGATCTGCTCAATCGGATCTTCCACAGTCTCTACCACTGTTTTTTCCTGATAACAATGATATTCGCAGGTGTCCGGATCAATCACAACTTTTACGTTGTCAGCCTTTCCAAAATGATTTTTGCAGGCAGTTAAAAGGGAATTTTCAATTGCCTCAAGCAGCGTTTCTTTACTGATATTTTTCTCCTTCTCCAGTATCGTTAACGCATCCAATAACTCATTATTCATGATTTTTATCCTCCATATATATTGATCGTATTTTTAAGTCATTGTTCTAAAAATCAATTGCCTGTCGGATCAGTGCAATATCTGTTTTCAAAAAGGTGGTCTCTTTGTCGTTCTCATCCGCAATTGTTACCGATGTATCATCATATGCTTTCAAAATCCCTGTAAACTCTTTGCACCGGTCGATCGCGCGATAGGTACGGATTTCAATTTTCTTCCCCATATTGCGCACATAATCTTTTTCTTTTTTGAGCGGTCTGCCAAGTCCCGGAGAACTTACCTCAAACGTATACGAATCTGAAATAAAATCTTCCTGATCCAGCAGTTCATTCATCTCACGTGCCACCGCTTCACAATCGTTGATTGTAATGCCGCCCTCTTTGTCAATATACGCCCGCAGATAATACGTGCTGCCTTCCTTGACATATTCTACATCTACCAGTTCAAACTGCATACGCTCCAGAATCGGAAGAATCAGTTGTTCTGTCTTTGCCTCATAAGTACTTGCCTTTGACATATTACCACCTCTTTTCTTTGACATAAAACACATTTTCACAAAAATTTGAGAGAGGACATCTGCCCTCTCTCAACCTTAGTTTCTATGTTACTTTTGTTATCATATCACTCTTTTTCCCTGATTTCAAGGGATTTTATATTTTTATTTTATAAAACAAAAAAGTTCCTACCATATCTGGTAAGAACTTCAGCAGTCCGTACGGGAATCGAACCCGTGTTTCCGCCGTGAGAGGGCGGCGTCTTAACCGCTTGACCAACGAACCGTGTATTATACTACCATAGGCCAAGCCATGCGTCAAGTATTTTTTTAACATTATTTCCATATGGTCCGATCTTTGCAGACCATAACCAAACTTGTACTTTCTCTCACATATGTATATAATTTAGGAAAATCTACTTTAGGAGGATATCAGCAATGAAACTCATCTCATGGAATGTCAACGGACTGCGCGCTTGTGTACAAAAAGGATTTCTCGACTATTTTCGTGCCGCAGATGCCGATTTCTTCTGCATCCAGGAATCCAAGCTGCAGGAAGGACAGATCACACTCGATCTGCCGGATTATCACCAATACTGGAATTATGCCGAAAAAAAGGGCTACTCCGGCACTGCTATTTTTGCCAAAAAAGAACCACTTAACGTCACACGCGGCATCGGAACCGCCATCTGTGATACCGAAGGCCGGGTGATCACACTAGAATATGATACGTTCTATCTTGTCACCTGTTACACTCCAAACTCCCAGAATGAACTGGCGCGGCTTCCCTACCGCATGGAATGGGAAGATGCTTTCCGCGCTTATCTTCTTCAGCTTGACAGCAAAAAGCCGGTCATTCTCTGCGGCGATTTAAATGTTGCACACACGGAGATCGATCTGAAAAATCCAAAGACCAACCGCAAAAATGCCGGTTTTTCCGATGAAGAACGGGAAAAAATGACCGAACTTTTAAGCGCCGGTTTTACGGATACCTTCCGTTATTTTTATCCGGATGCCGAGGGCATTTATTCCTGGTGGTCCTACCGCTTTAAAGCCCGCGAGAAAAACGCCGGATGGCGGATCGATTATTTCATCACTTCCAGACGGCTGGATTCCAGTCTCACCGGAGCAGCTATCCATACCGATGTATTCGGTTCAGATCACTGTCCTGTGGAACTGACCATTGAATTGTAAAGAAGTTTATTTCGTAAAAATCCAGTGTTTTCACGGATGATTCCATGAAAACACTGGATTTTTCATTATGCGTACATCAATTTTCCTTTTGGCACTGGAATTTCCCGCCCAATAGCCTTTGCCGTCTCTATCCATTCGGAAATAACTGTTTCCACATTTTCCAAAGCCTCTGCCGCCGTTTCTCCATCATAAACTTTATTTCCGCGAGGATGCGCAGCTCGCGGAGCGTTATTTAATCATAGGAAGGAATTTCCTATGATTAAATAAAAAAATGCTGTCATACGACAACATTTTTTCGGGTTGGGCTATTATATTTATAATAGTAACAGTCCGTACGGGAATCGAACCCTAAAGTAATTACCTTGAAATGGCTTAAAATAGCCATTCTTTCAATTTTTCTTTGAGTACTTTTGAGTACTAGGGACTCATAATGCTTCGATTAAGTCAAGTTCCTGTCTCTTTTCCTCAATTCCTGTGCGGTCAAAATAATAATGATCTTTTGTGCAACTAATGTCTGTATGCCCCATAGTATCAAGGATTGTGGACTCTTTCACTTTTCCGTCAAGAAGAATGCTGCCGTATGTCTTTCGGATTTTGTGCGGAGATTTCACTTTCATTCGCAGTTCGTGTTCGCATATATACCGCAAACGTTCACGAAAGTTGTAGGATTTCAAACGTTCTCCGTCTCTCTCAAACAGATATTCCCCGAAGGGATTTCTCTTTCGTACTTCATCAAGAATCCATTTGTACTTATCCGGCAATATGGCAAATCGCAATCCGGCTTCTGATTTCGGAAAATCTTTGACCTCATAGTGAAAACCATCATCATCGCGATAGCGTGTCTCTGTAGAATTGATTGCAACCGTGTAGTTTTCAACATCTTTCCGCTTTAATACCGACAATTCTCCGACACGTACTCCTGTCTTAAACATGAATAGCAATCCAAGGTTTACAATATCCAAGTGATTTCTTAAGTACATCTCCATGCGTTCCTTTTCATCTGGCATATATACTTGGTCTTTTGCCTGACGAACTACGTGCTTAAACGCTTTTGGCGATATATCCATGTCTTTCAGAGTGTATGTAATAGAAAACTTAACATACTTATTCCGCTTGGCATACTTAAAGATTCCATAGATTAGTGTTCGGAAATTTGAGAATGCCTTGGAAGTCATGTTGAAATCATGGATGCTGTTTCGTATGAACGTTTCAAGGTCGCATTCGTCTATTCTTTTGATTCTCTTATCTTTGATACCGTCAAAGTATCTCTGAAAGTCCATTAAGTATCTGTCATAGGTTGCCCTGCTGATTTCTTCAAGTTCCATCTTTTGCGAAATCCAACGATTGAATATTTCCGCTACTGTAGGGTCATCCTCTCTCTCTTTCCAATAATCAATGATTTTCTGCTCGACCGCTTCTCTGCGCTTTGCCTTGATTTTACGTCTGCCTTTTACTTCATCCGGCAGATATGAGTACCAGTTCTCATCCTTTCCTTGATAGATTTTATAAGGGTTTTTGTTGAGTAATTTTTCTCTCTTTTGCATAGTGACTTGTTTCTGCACAAGTGCTATGTCGAGAATACCACTATCAACGGCATATTTCAACAGTTCTTTTTCATCCAATCAAATACCCCCGTTCTTTCTATTTTATCTTTTATATCTCTCACTCTGTACTCTATCGTTCTTAGTGATAGATTTTCTTTTGTGGATATTTGCTTTTGTGAAAAACCACGGCAGAGAAGAGAGAAAATTCTCTCCTCTTCTTCCGTGAAATTGGCATTTTCTTTGATTTGTTCAAGTTCTGGCTTAATGAATTTTGTAAATTTCATAAGCCATTTCTCCTTATTTTATTGGTTAATATTTATATGTTTTCAATATTAAAAACATAAGAATAATTGATAAAATCTATAAAACTATTGTTGACTCCATATTTCCTTATCAAGAATATATTGTCTGATAAATCTATCTGCGTATTGTGGATGTATCATTGACCTTGCTGTTTTTGCATTTTCTGCCCCTGTTTTTGCATAATGCTCTTTTTTCATTGTTCTTATAGCGTCCTTACATTCGACAGCGTTATAACTAATTGGCTCAAAAATAAGATTGTTCTGTGGCTCGCAATTCAAAAACCAATATTGCGTAGGCTTTTTAAAGTAATCTCCGCTATCTCTCCTGTCTCTATCAATTACTGCCGGGGAATAACACCAATACCGCCTTAAAAAATGCTCTTCTGAATAAGGGTTCTCCATTACCAGCTTTAATCCTTTTCTCATGCAAATAATAAACAATTTGTTTACCAAATCATACATAAGTGAAACTTCTTTAAGCAAATTCATATCAAATTCGCATTTTTCTTCCAAAGACCATTTTTTCTGACTTGTCGACTGCCCTCTGAACCACAGCATTATCTGATTTTCAAACCTTATGCAAGGGAAAAATGCAAATATCAAATCATCAAGACTTATCTTATCAAACAAACTCGGCTCACCTTGATACCCCCTATCAATCTCTTCGAAAAGGTCAGTAACATAGTCGGTTTCGTTAAATTCATTCTGAATATCATAGTCGTAGGCTTCAATTCCATACTTCTTGAAAGCGTTCTTGAATGTTCCTGACTGTTCAAATAAACAATGTACTTTCATTCTAAATCTACCAAAAGGAAACCTCGGTTTTATGTGCGCACAACCTATTCCTTTCTTTGATTTTCGGTTAGTTGTTATATCTTTTTCTTAATGTATTCTGCACCTTATCCATTCCCTTAATTCCACCGACAATAAAAGCTATTTCTGCTCTATTTTCTGTCGCTTTTGTTTCTGCTTCCATGTCGTGCAGTCCGTATTCAGTCTGAATAATTTCATTTGCAGTAATTCTTTTTAATATTTCTTCACATTTCTTCTTGCTTAAAATCTTCACTTTGAATCACCCACTTTCGTATCATCAACAACCTTGATTTTTCTGCCACAAGCATTACAGTAAATATCAATTCCTGTCGCATAATTAATCCTCATTTTCCCGCACTCTGTGGCATAAATTGGGAAACCATGGGGCGTGTGAGTAACATACCATTTGCATTGTTCCTCTTTCTTATCATTGTTCACTCTGTATCACCTACTTTCAATAAATCCACAAACCTTTAAGTTGCAACCTCGGTTTACCGAGGATTCGTTATTCCTTTCTTTCTTCTAAAATTTCATCCAAGCAGGCATTGTACCCTGCATTCATCAATGTCTGGTTGCTTTCGCTCTCTGTACCAATCGTGCGTTTATGCTCTGGCAATTCTCGGAGCGGACACCAATCCGGCTTCTTTCCGTTTGGTACAAATTTTCCTGTCGCGCAGCACAGGTATTCGTCATCATTCTCTGTCTCATAGCACAATGTGCATTTCTGGCACACCTGTTCCGGCATATCCATAACCAATACTGCTTTAGCCATACCATCACCCTTTCTTTTTCTTTTTAGGCTTAAACTTAAAAACATCATTTTTCTGACGGCTTACCATGCTACGATAGCCGTTCATTTTACTGGCTCTGCTTTTACTCATACCTCACACTCCTTCCGGTTTCTCACACCGCTCAAATTCGATCACCCATACCCAAGGATTCGCATCCCAACCGTAGCGGTCAATGTCGGATTTCTTTACGGTTGAATCCCATAGGGTTTCAAACTTCTCTAAGCTAAAATCATGTTTTCTATTTAAAGTTTCTCCATCTGTCACAGCACTTGTTTCAATATTTATACCCTCTCTGTGGCATCCATCCACCGTGATTTCCTGCAGCCGCTCTACTCTCACATTTGTAACTTTAAGCCAGATACGCGCGGCTTCTTTTGGCATACATACCGGCGATTTCCACGGCTCATTTGCATCCTCTGAGTTAGCGATACTTGCTTTGTATCCGTAAAATTCTGCTAAATGACAACTTTCGCCTTTGCCTACTCGTTTGATGTACTTATGCCATGTTTCTCGAACATACAAGATATCTCCAGGCTGATACATTGCAATTTCTGAAAAAGTCCTTGCATATTCTCCTGTAGGCTGAGGCTTCATTATACGTCGCATACATTTTTTTCTTCCATCCAGCAACGCCGGGATCAGATCAGCAGCAATAAAAATTGACTTACTCTTCATCTGTTCCACCGCCTTTCACAATCTCGATTGCCTTATTAAACCACTTAACATCAGCGTTCATATTCTCATATAGCATATAAGCCTTAGTTTCTTCCAACTGCTCCACAACCTTGTCCACATCGTAAGCAGTCGGCTGTGCATCAATCTTTTGTGCCAACGCATAGAACATATCCTCACTGTTCCTCTGTGTAAGAAGAATATCCATGAACCATTGTTGGTATAACTCTTTTTTAATTCATCTGCTTCAATCAGTTTCATCGCTTTCCATCTCCTTTTTTCAAATAATCAAAAATCTCATGTCCAATCATTGCTACAACTGACAGAATGCAAAAAAGATTAACTCCAAATTCTGTTAGAATATCTAACCTAATGGCTATAAGTATTAGCAGAAAGAAATTTATGTACGATTGAAAAATCATTCTTCATCACTCCAATCCAACTTGCAACCGCACTTACTACAGTAATTTGGCGCATTGTTGTTATTCATTATCCCTATATCGTGACTGACTTTAATTTTGTTTCCGCATTCACAATGGAATATAGAAAGAGTATCACTAAGGTTATGGTTAAATATAGGTTTCTTCGCCGTCTGCTTAACCGCCGCCGCCCCGCATTCCTCCAGTGTGCCGATTACACGGTACTGTTGTACTTCTTCAAGTGCCTTGATTGCTACTCTAGTAGCTTTCGCAACCCTGCATCCCCCATATTCACAATTAAGCGGGCTGTCTGTGCCTTGTGCGCATTCATAACAACTGTCTTTCTTCAATATCTTAATTGCTTCACTCTCCGTCATATTATCCCTCGCTTTCCAATAACTCCGGATTGTCAAAGATGTTGCCGATAACTTCATATTCAGTATCATATTCAAGTCTGTGCTTATAATATTTTTCGTTAGGAATTGTATATATAATTTCAAAATCCCTAAATGTTATAAGCGTATTCACCTTGCTATTATTTATTTTTACAACATCATTCTCCCAAATCAGCTTGCCATTCTTGTCTTTCAGCCCTGTGCATTAGCAGATTGTATTAGTTAAAATAGTTACATTATGTGGGATTCCTTCCATTACATTCCACTCCAACCATTTTCCACTATCTTTTTCTTTGCCTTTGAATAAATATCTATCTTCCATGCTCTCTCCTTTCTAATTCCTCTAGAATTTTCTCAGCTTTAATAATGTGTTCGCAACATCTTTCATATAATAAATTCATTATCGAAAAATAAAATTTTATTACTGCAAGATGAAACTCAAATCTAACTTTATTCATTTTTACCCCTCTATTCCGCTTCTGATTGAAGCCAATCAAGTTTACATTTACTGCAATCATAATCATGCCAACCATGAACACACTCATCGTACGGGTCTTTCATGTATGGACAAGGCATCACCTCTGCTAACTCTCCATCTGACATATTCCTTATCCTGTCGGCATGGGTCGCTTTCGCATCAACAAGTTCAAAACACTCATCACGCCATTTCAATACATTATCAATATTGAATGAACTGTAACCTACATGGTAATAATCTTCGCCGACTTTTTTGTACTTGATTTCGTAATATGGATTGTTGTCTATCATCCTTACGATAATTTCCAGAGATGTAACTTTGTTTTTTGTATCATCATTTTCTGAAACTTTACTGTCACATCCGCAACAAGACTCATTATCTCTTGAATTGCTGTTACGCTGACAGTTGCAAGTATTCTTTTCTTCACTATCATCAAATGCCTTTAAAAACATTTCAGCAATTTCTTTCTCGTATCTGCCACACATACCTTTGCAATCAATATCCGCAATAACCCTTGAAAAGAAATCTTTAAATTTGTCAACAATATAATCTCCTTTGAAATCGTTAGGTATGTCAATTACTACTTTCATTTTCTCCACCTCTCAATTCTTTCAGTTTTGCTTCGGCTTCGGATTTTGTGAGGAATACGGTTTTTCCGAATTCCATTACATCAATTTGACCAGATAAAGTCCTATCGTTTGATTCATAATCGCAAAACAGCGTAGTTTCTCCATCTTTAAAACAATCCAAATGGAAATCCTTAACTGTAAACTTGTCTACATCTTTTCCAAATCCTGCAAAATCAAGGAAAATTTTATCTCCCACCTTACAAGGCAACTTGATAAGTCTGCCCTGTTCCTCTAAGTCCTCGTAATCTCCTAGCTTGGTTAATATTTTATTGTAATTCGCTTTTGAATACTCATTATCTACAATGTCTACAGGGTCAAATGTGTCATAGACTTTATCCGCCCATTTTACTGTTAATCTCTCCATGTCTATTCCTCGCTTTCTGCCAGCTTGGCATATTTCCACGGAATAGTCTCTTCATCATCCTCGCTCCAAGACGTTGCCCCACCGCGCCATGCAAACACCGTTCCGTTTTTGATTTTTGCAAAATGTCTTCTAGTCCATTCGCAATTTTCATGATCTCTCACCAAAATCGGCGTATCGACTGCAACTTTGCTCCAATCAACAGGCGGCTCAACATACTCTGAATTAAGCCATTCGCGAAAATAATATGTGTTTCCTTTACATGCAGTTATTACGTAGAAATCACAGTCTTTGCAGTTGATGTCTCTGCAAAGCATCGGTTTTCCATCCTTTAATGCAAATATTCCTTTATTTACCGCAAGTTCTATAATCTCATTTCCATACTTCTCTCTGTTCAGCATATCTACACCTCACTTTCTTTCTGCAACCAATCAAGAGTACATTCCTTACAATCATGATATTGATTGCAATCAGTGTCCCCACCTGTAACACTGCCCGGACACGCAACCACACTTACCAATTCCTCATTCGTCATGCTTCGAATTCGATCAGCATTGGTATGTGGATTTTCCACTTCAAAGCCCTGTATTGTCACAATTTCAGTAAATGTACCGATAAGTTCCGCGTAATACTTAAGCATATTGTCGCGGTCAAAATTGTGCTTATCAGAAAATAAACAAATTTCCTTTATCGTTTTGTTTACGATAACTGCCATATCTTCGGATTCCGCTTCGGTCAAACAGTCCACATATTTCTTATTTTCAGCCATTCTCTACACCTCCAAATCACACACAAACTTAATCTCATCCGCCAAACTTTGTGCTATCATCGGCACCGTTAACTGAAACTGCTTATAATTAGCTAACGTATCAATATAATCAATGAATTTGTCCGTGAAATACTGCAACTGTTTCACTGTTATCTTAAACTCCTTTTTCAGAATCGTAAGTGTCAGTGCAAAATAGTTAAACAAAGATGCACTGGAAAGCCTGTATGCTTCACGCTCGATGCAGAAACCTTTCTTTGCATACAGGTTCATTAACTGTCTCTGTGGAATTTTTCCGACTTCCTCTTTGATGTCGATTTCGTATTTGCTTTTCAGATAAACAGCCAAATCCTTTCCATTTTCTCCACCGGATGATGCTTCATCTAAGTAGGATTTCAAAAAATCCTGCAACCGGATGATTCTTGTCTGTCCGAATCCGAATTTGTCATGCAGAATTATGTACCCAATCACGACAAAATCTTTGTATGATTTTGATATAACCTTATCAGCATTTCTCTTTTCAAAATCATTTCGCCCGATAGTCCGCATCTCCTGTTTGGTGTAAAATGTTGGCTTTTTATTCCGTCTCAAAGCATTGCTCATTTCTTTGATTTCTCCTTTCTGTATGTGATTTCCAACCATGCAAAATGACTCAATACAAGCTGTCTTGCACGCTCTTCAATCTCCATGCCTTTGTATTTGTTTATCAATGATTCTCCGGCTTTTACAACTTCATCCCACCAAGAATCAGTGCTGTCCGGAGAATAGTATTTCTGAATGAATTGCCAATAATCCATAAATACTTGCCATTCTTCCGAACCCTTTTCAATCTTTGCACTTGCCATAGCCACTACCCCTAAAACGGACAATCGCCATTGTATGGCTTAAATCCGTCCCCACGTTCTTTCTTTTTTATTTCCGCAACAACATCATCAAACGGTTTTTCGATTTCAACAAACTTCATGTGATCTCCATCAAACTCCATTGCTTCACGCATTGTCATTCCCTGCCTGTTCTTCTCGATTTTTACACCCTTGGCTCCCTTGTCATTGTCTGACAGATTCCACAGCATAATTATGTTTGACGCATCCTGTTCGATTGCCCCGGATTCCCTCAACTCTGCCATGGTAGGTTCTTTTGTGTCTCTGCTTTCGGAAGCTCTTGTTATCTGTGAAAGTGCTATTACATGTGTATTTAAGTCTCTTGCAACCGATTTTAAACCTCTTGAAATTGATGCTACTTCTTCATTTCTTCCAGAATATCTGTTATCCGGCATAAGCAATTGTAGATAGTCAACAACGATAACGTCAAAGTTTTGGTGTCTGCATTCTGACTTTATCTCTCTCGGGGATACAGTCCCGGATGCAATCCATAATTGATAATCGCTCATCTCTTCATTTGCTTGGTTAAATTTTTCCTGTTCATCACCGAGAAACGCTTTTGCCCTTCTGATTCTCGTTAAGCCGATTTCCGCAAGTCTTGAAATAAATCGTTCATATACCTGTTTATCGCTCATCTCCAAATTGAAATATGCGACCTTAAGTCCCCTTTTTGCCATATTTCCAATAATCTGCGTTGTGAGTGCGGATTTTCCGACTGCCGGTCTTGCAGCAATTACTGTTACATCACCTCGTTCAAGATCGCCAAGTGCATCATCAAGTTGCGATAACCCGATTTTTATACCGCCCTCTCCAACACTTTCGTTGAAATATTTGTCTTTATTCTCAACTGAAATCTGCTTAATTGGTTTTAACTTTACTTCCTTTCCCTCTTGCAAATGTTCAAGCCTTGTAAGAAGATCACAAATCGTATCATCAATATCACATGGTTTTAAGCTGGCTCTCTGGAACATGTCTTTAACTGTTCGCGCTTTGTATTCTTTCACAACCGCATCTGTATAGCTTTTAATCACTGCAGAAGTGATTGTGCCGGTAATACAAGTTTTCATCAATTCGCTAATCTGCTCTTGTGTGTATTTGTGGTTCTCAAGTGCCATTGATAAAGACATGGGGTCAATGCTTTCATTCCGGTCATACATGGCAAGCATTTCCTTGTATGTGTCCTGTGCGAAATCCGAACTAAACATTTCCGGTTTCAGTGTTCGCCAGATGCTATTTAGCACATCATTGTCAATCAGTACGCACCCGATCACTCCGAACTCCGCTTCTGTCAACTGTCATCACCTCGTTTCTCTGCAATCTGCAACCAATAGTCGCAATCATTTTTCAGCCAATCAACATATTTTGGAATGTACCGAAAATCCGTATCGTCCGGATTCTTTTCTTGATAGTCACTCAAATATGCTTCTGTTGCTTTGTATAACAGCCGTGCAATGTCCGGTTGGTTCTCTTCGATAACTTCTAGCACTTTATCCATCCAAGCTGTTTTAGAGGCAGTGTACGCTGTTTTCTTGGGGTATATGCTAAAAGTCTTTTTCCATGCATCGTCAAAATCAAACAAATCTCCGGAATCGGGCGACAGCGAATTTTCTTTTATATTTTCTTTCTCTTTATCTTCTTCTTTTTCTTCTTCTTTATCTGAAACAACGACGTCAGACGATTTATCGGGCGATTTTTGCTCAATTAGGTTTTTCTGCTTCTTTCTCCGGTTCTGCTGATATAGCCTGTCACGTTCCTTTTTCTTCTCATAAGCGTCAAGTGTTTGGTGCTTATTCCAATTCGGAATCGTTATCACATTGTCAACAACTTCAATCATTCCAAACTCTTCAAATGTCTTAAGCGCAAGCCTTACCGTGTTCAAATCTCTGCGAAAAATGGTGGCAAGCATTTCATCCGTGAACGGCAGCTTGTTGCTCATCATAAACACGCCGTTGTTATTCTGTTTTCCGGCAAGAATAAGAAGTTTGAACCAAATCGTAATGATGCTATCCGCACTCGGCATACTCTCAATCAGCAGAATCTTTTCATCATCAAAAACATCTGTTGTGATCTTAATCCACTTGACTTCTGCCATTTAATCACTCTCCTCATATGTATTTTCAGAAATCAAAGTCATAAACTTCTCATACTGTTTTTCAGAAACTTTGTTACCCTGTTTCTCCGGCTTTAAACGGATTTCAAGGTGCTTTTCAGCGATATGCGATAATTCCTTGGCAAGACTCTTTTTGCCTTGTTTAATGCCGTCATAATAGCCTTTTGCCGGACGGTAATCATCAATCTTAGCTTTACCCTCGCCCTGTGAACCGCTTGTTTTATTGCGAAGTTGATAGCCTTTGTCTGCATACAGTTTGATAATATACTGCTCCTTCTCGTCCAGCTCATTTTCTGGATAATGCGCGCAACCAACTTTCCAACCATATTTGTTGTCTTGCGAAAACAGACCGTGCTTTTTCAGCGAAAGATCAATGTGCTGATACCCAACAAGATGTTGTGCAAGCCTTGTCAAAATATGCTTTGCCTGTCCCACGTAGGCATACCGGAAGCCATACTCGTCAACCCTTACTAACGAGTAAATTCCGCTTTCATCATCCAGCTTTGGGTTCACTTCCAACCAACGTTTTTTGTTCTTTGCTTCAACGGCTTTCGCCTGTTTGAATTTCTTATAATCCATTCAATCACTTCCTCTCTAACCGTTCCATGCTCATTTGAGCCACAAACTTTCCGTAACTCATTCCGGAAGCGCGTGCCATATGATTCACAGCCTTGATTGCATCATCCTTTTTCTTTGGCTTTCTCAATCGTTCTTTAACTTCATTGCCGATGCAGTCTTGGCAATCAACTTTTCGTTCATCTATCGTCATAAACAGTCTGCCACATTTCGGGCATATTCTTGTATACACAATTCTTCCAGCCTTTTTAAAATTCTTAAACTGTGCGTATCTTTTGGCACATTTTGGTCTGCAGTATTTTTGATCTGGTCGCTTCGGCTCAAATTCAGACATACAGTATTCACATAATTTCAATTTTTACCTCCAATCTTTTGTAAGGGCGGTACGGTAAACGCACCGCCAAAACATGGCTTTCAATAAGGTTTGTGATAACTATTCGCCAAACAAGATAGTTTCTTTTAGGCTCTTGCCAAGGTGTTTCAACCTATGAAATGACTGTGAACTGTTTTAAATCAGCAAGCTCATTCTTCAGATATTCTTTGATATTATCCATGGCTTCGTTTTTCCATGCCCCACCATCGGCTTCAAAGATTGCACATTGCACACCATTTGCAGATTTCATTCTAAAAATAAAATCACTTGCCGGCTGCCGCACTTCTAAAAATGTTCTATACGGAATCAGAGTGACTGGGTTTGGCACCACAGCATCTGCTTTGCTAGCAAGCCCTGTCTTAACGGTTGCTTTCTGTGTAACGCCATCATCACCATACTGTGCAACAGTTCCGTCTTCTACCGTTCCTGCAAACTTTAAAACAAGATCCCTGTCAGCATTCGAAACAAATTTTGACTGCAAGGCAATCACAAAGCTTTCATGATCGATAAAACTTCCAAACCGAAAATCCGGTAACTCTGCATTGACCTCAACCAAATGTTCCCGCTTTCTATCTGCATCGAGAGACGAATATAAGTGAACTTCCGTCGGAGAAACCACATGAACGATCATCTTTTCCGACATGCAGTCAATGTTTGCCTTGATATACTCTACAAGACTCGTCAATGTTTTCATTTCGATCGTACTCGCATACGGAACGTAACTGATGCGGTTAAGCGGCTTGTCCGAATATGTATTACCACCAATTTCATTGATAATCGGTGTTTTTAAACCAACGATATACTCCAATGCTTCTTTAATCATAATTTTTTACCTCTTCTTTCTATGCCTGTTTTGCCTGTCTGAAATCTACAACGCCATCATTTTCTTTGGCTTCCTCGATTATTTCTCCTGTGTCCGTATCTACGGTCTTTCCATCGATCTGCTGTTCTTTCTGGTATTCATCAAGGGAGATCTGACCTTTGATACCTGGTCCGTATTCCTCGGCAAGAACTTCTCCTGTTGCAAGATTGGTTCCAAGGACAAACTTTGTCTCTACTGGCTTCGGCTGTGCAAGTTTCTTTTCAACAGAAATTTCACAAGTCGCATCGTCTCTGTCTTCGTTCTGCGTGAATTTTAACTTGATAACTACCTCGCGTTTGTTCTTCCACGGTGTATTAGGATCCTGCATATTCTCAAAAACATCCTGCAATGCTTTCTGTGATTTTTCCTGCAATGCACCGCCTGCTAATTCTGCTAAATCAATTGGATTCATAAAAAATTCCTTTCTGTGTATGGTTAATAGTTGCTATATATAAAATTGACCGGTCAAAATTATTGCTTGTCAGAACGGACAAAGGTTCATATTAACCTCTAGCCCTTTTTCTGCAACATAAACATTCGCTCCATATTTAATTGTTTCTTTCGTTCGTTGTAGGAATAACGCGGGATCTCCGCTTGTGTCCGATAAGTGTATTAATACGACATTCCGTAAAGCTGGGTTGTCGTTTGTCTGAATAAATTTAAGTGCCGTATCAAGGCTCATATGACCTCGTAAACGGTGTTCATAGTTCGGTTCATTCCGATCTACCAAGTCCATGCTATAATTGGCTTCAACCATGATATGCTCAACCTTTATGCCGGAAAAGTTGTACTTGCAATACTCCAAGTCGGTCAAGAATAACAGCTTACCCATTTCCTCATGCTCGATTAAATAGCCGTAGCACTCGATTTCTGTATCATGCGGTACATTGAAGGGTGTTACTGTAAAACTGCCGATTTGCCTTGGTCTGCGCGGTGGAATGGCTATTGTACGCTCTCCTGTAATGGTTTCAAGTGCGGTCTGTGTTTCAAATGCCGTATAAACCGGAATGCCGGATTTCATAAAATCTTTTATGTATCGTGCATGGTCTCCATGTTCGTGGCTTACAATGCATCCGGAAATATTTGCTATTTTCCAATCAATCATTTTCTTAAAATCAAGAAATTTGCATCCTGCTTCGATTGCAAGAATCTCGCCACTGCTGCTGATTAAAGCGTAACTGTTGCCTGCCGATGATGAACCGCAACATCGCATAAGCATTTAAACCACCTCACTTTCCTTAATACTTAATATTCATATTTCCGTGTTCGTTTACCCAATCAATAGCTTCTGCGTATGTCACACCATTGTTTTTCAAGATGTAAAGTAGATTATGGAATTTAGGGTGTGTTTCTTTCAGCCTTAAAAATCTGCTTTCTTTCTCTAAGTGGCATCCGAATCCGCACAGTACACAGCCTGTTCTTTGGCATCCTGTTGTTTTCAGCAATGGTCTTTCTTTGTCAAAAATCCCAAAATCCGCAAATGACATCTGATTTTCGCATTGTCCCATAGCTTCATAATCTGTGACTACTTCACCATAAACGGAACATATCGCTCCACATTCTTTAAAAGGATAAAGTGCTGTTGCCGCTGTTGTGCGGTAAACAACTTTGTTTCCATATCTCATCACTTTTCTGTAATATGCGTCAGACGACATACTTCTTGCATTTTCTTTGATGTAAAGCAACACATCCTGTTCCGTCCAAAAGCTCATAGGGTTGCTATGCGGTCTTGTTACATTAAAAGCATTACAGCCGTCCTGTAGCCATTTCTGTGTACGCATAACGCTTTCACTTGCCATAGTCGCTATAATCGGCTTTCTGCCTGTTTTCTTTTCGTAATCGTGCGCAGGCTTTTTCTTCATAATGTCACAACATAAGTCACTTATTTCAAATGGTGCATCAAGAAAGAACTTATATTTTTCTTGATTAAACTGACTATAATTGCCTTTACTATCTGTAAGTTCTCCATTCAGTCTGCGTAACCTATATTCTGAACCGCTAGGGATAACACCCATCTGCAAACTCTTGTACTGTTCGTTCTGCTTGTTTATTCTCCTGTCTATTCCTAACAGGTCTGCCATATAGCAAGCATACGGAATTGTCTGCCTGTCTGTCTGTCTGTCTGTCTGTCTGTCTGTCTGTCTGTCTGTTAAGATTGTGTTTTTAGATTTTTGACTGTCAAGGTATTTAACATATTTTCTCGCACCGCTTACGCAATTTGACACTTCCTTACTAATCATCGGAAATCCATACTTTTCGCAAACCTGTGCAAATGAAATCTTTGGCTTCAAAATCACAAGGTTATCAAAAGTCTTGGCAAACTCCTTTAACTCTGGATATTGTGTTGGAACATCTACAAACACAAAAGGAATATTTTTATATCCGCAAACTTCTCTGATTATGTGTGCCAAAACCGTGCTATCCTTGCCACCGCTAAATGACAGATATACTCCATCTTCACCAAATTCGTTTACCCATTCATTTATTCTACGTGCAGTCATGCTTATTTTTGCAGAAAGCGGAAGTGACTGCATCTGATATAAGTCTGACATTGTATGTTTTCCCATACCCTACTCCAATTCTTCCTCTGCCGGGAACTGAAATACTCCACTCAAACCCATAGTAAGTTTTTCGTCAATTCCATCTGGCGGTGTCTTCACCATCTTTACAAGATTGTGACACATATAGGCATATCTCAATTCTTCCATGGCTTTCTTTGCCTTTTCTTCGGTGGAGTATTTAGCAATAACAATGTCACTGACAAGATCATCTATCCCTGTAAGGTTCTTGTTCAAAAAATAGATTTCTCCCTTAAACCTCTGAATAACTACTTGCTCATACGGAATATCAAGTGCCCCGTCCTGTGATATAACTCTCATAAAAAACCTCCCTAATCTTTCATAAAGTCCGGTACATTCTCATCATTCTCAACGACTTTCTCCGGCTCAACTGCTGCACCGTCGGTCGCTTCGGATTCTGCTACAACAAACGGCTCTGAATTGGCGTTTTCGGCAATTTCTTCCTGTGTCTGCACATAGGTTTCATCAAGCTGATTGAATGACTGCTTTGCCATGCTATTGAAGTCCTTGCGATACTTCTTAATTGCATTGTTGCGCATTTTACGAACAATCATTGATTCCGGTGTGTCAAGCCATGCCGCGCTGATATAAGGCTTTGCAACTTCACATTCCAACATTTCATCAACGGTTGCGCATTTTCTCAAAGCATCGAAAATCTCCTCTTTCTTAGCCTTGATTTTGCTCAACTGCTCTGCTGATGCCTTGTAACGATTCTGACAAATTCCGAAAGTCTCATTCATCAGATTGTTGCGCACATGAGCAAACAGATTAACTTTTACACCATCTCTCTCTGCAATCAGATACTGAAATGTGCCGTCCTTTAATTTCAGAGGATAAACAACACGGACAACTTTCTGTGACCGTCCCATTTCTTCCCATTCCGGTGGCGTCATTTCGATACCCTTATGCTTTGGATAGGAAAACTCGTCGCCGTCTTTAACAAGCCAACAAGGATATACGGTATCTACATTTTCTCCGTAGTTACGAAGTAACGCATCGTTTCCGTCTCCCTCAATTCCCATTTCTACGACCTGCACATAGTCGTCTCCGACTCTCTTTGTTCTAAGCTGAAAATAGCACTCTCTCGGCACTGCATTAGCATTGAGTTTAAGGCTTGCGCACTGACCGACAACCTCTCGCAGATTCGATGTATCAAGTCCGTTTAAATCTTTGATTTTATCGCTATCCTTAACAAGCTGATAAATGCTTGTCATAGCTGACATGGCACACTGCTTTGAATAATCATCATACGGCACACCGCATAACTCGAAATCTTTTGTAACAAGATTCGTGATTGAATTAGTCCATTGGCTGACCGCAGTGTTAACTTTCTGTACCTCTAAACTGTTGTTCTCTGCCATAATTACTTATCCTCCATTTCACTAAAAAAAGTTTTGAGAGCTTCTACCAAGCGTTCCTTTTCGCCTTTTCTTGATATTTCTTTACCATCCTTAGACAACTTCTTATTGCTTGCGTTCTGCAAAACAAGGTTGTATTTCTTATCTCCGAGAACCTTCCTTAATACCCCTAAAAGACTTTCAAATTCAAGCATGATAACCGGCTCTCTTCCATTTACTTCTACTGTTCCAAAATCTGATTTAATCATTTCTGTTCCTCACTTTCTTCAAATTCTTTTAACTGCCCTGCTAACTTCTTGCACTCTTCCGCAACGTATTCTTCGGTGCGAATAACATCGCCGTCATAATGACACTGATTTTGAATATCTAAAATTCTTTCAAGTTCATCCCTGCGTTTCGGGAACTGCTTGATTGCATACTCGTAATCCGGTCTATCTCCTGCATGTCCGCAATCAAATCCGAACCACCACAAATCACTCTCGATTGGATAACTTGAATGCTCTCCACCGCCTGCATATGTAATGCCACCGTGGCACTGAAAATATGCTTCAATGCGGATTCTTTCATCTTCATCCAGGCAAGCACCAAGCAAAGGAAAAATCCCGCTTACTTCTCTGTCTCCGACATCAGCTTTCTTGATTTCAAGGTAATCACTGTAATCCTTTCCGTATAATGGATGATTCTTTGGAATGCCGACATAACCGCATCTGTGCCCGATATATCCAAACGTGACAATGCATTTGTATCCCGCATGTTCAAGCTCACGCTCGACAATGTACCGTTTCTCTGGCTCCTCATACTTCTTCACGACCGCCATCTTATCAGCACCGTAGGTTTCCACCCACTTCATATCCACGGTTTCATCCGTGACCGTCAGCTTTGCACCCTTGGCATTTACAACCATGTCACCGGCTTTAACAGAATCCTCGGTGCGATACACGTAGCTTCTGGTACTGTTTGGGAATTTCGCTTTGATATACTGCATAATTATCTCTCCTTTTTCACATATCCATTTGACAAATTTTCAAGAATACGCAAAAGTCTTTCGTTTGTTTCTGAGGCTTTTCTAAGTTTTTCTATAAGGCTATATTCATTACGCTCAAGGTCATTTACCTTTGTTCGCAAATCTGAGTTTTCAGCCTTCAATTTTTCAATATCATCCATGTACACGACCTCTCTTTCCTTTATTTCTCATATCTTTCTCGCAATACGGAAGAGAACAATATCCGGCTCTTCCCCAGAACCCTTTACTTGCACTCTTCCAACGCTTGCACGACATACACCGTGCATCCGGCTGTATGATGTTGTTGCTTATTCCAACTCTTGACATTCGGCACCCTCGCTTTCTTTCAGTTCATCAAATAGCCAAAAGTGTTCTTTGTCTTGAATGCAGTTATAGTCAAACCACTGCTCGCAACTTATACTGTTCTGATGGAATCCAACCGCAATACAATTCGGTTCTTCATACAAACTTTCAAGCACATCTGCCTGCTCATTAAGATTTGTATTTCCCTCAAACTTGCGGAAAGCATCAATAACTTTGGGAATATCTTCTTTCTTAACAAGGTATTTATCGAATGTGGTAAACAGGACGATTTTTTCATCATACGTGACAGATTTATCATCCACAAGATTCCAAATTGCTTCCATCTGCCCCATGTCAAATAATGATGCCCCATGACCACAATACTTTTCCCCTAAAATGTTCCACACTCGCATTGAACCAAGCCATGCGTTACTTACCTCTCCATAACTTTCAGAATCTCCATTTTCATCAAACTTAAAAATTTCAATGTGACTCATCCTACACACCCTCCACTTTCAACTGCTTATCCTCGGAAACCGTCAGAAGAATTAGCTGGGTATCAACGACCGGCACATATTCGTCATTGATGCTCTCAGCACCATCAAGGAAGATAGGAACATACATATTAAAGAACTTCTGAAAACTGTTGCAAATATCAATCTTCGCTTCAATTTCTCTGCCAGTGTTAGTCGTGTCACCGAACACCTTGTAAATGCCGGTTTCTTCATCAAGTACTGTAGGAATACAAACTTCCTTATATTCTCCGTTTTTCTGGAAATCGAACAACTTCCAACGTACAATACCGAAATGCTGATTGATTTCTTCAACAAGTAACTTATTCTTTCGTTTTGAAACTTCTTTGAGCTGATAAAGAATCCTCTCGGCATCTGCCTTTGCTTGTCCATACTCGTTCTGTTTATGTTGCATATCTGCAATCTTGTCATCAATTTGAACATTGTTTTCAGCCTGTGCAATAATCTTATTTACTTCATCAAGCTGGCTCTGCAGATCTGCTTTCTCGACTTTCAAATCAGTAACAATCTTGTCCGCACCATCAGATTCCAGCTTTTCAATATCGGCGAGAACCTTGTCACGCTCTGCTTTCAGTTTCACATAATCTTCATTCTGCGTGTAATCAGCTTCGCTCGGGATCTCGGATAACTGATTCGAAAGTTCTTCTTTCTTTGCAATGGCATCCTGTTCCTGTTTCTTTAAAGCGTCAATTTCTGTATTCAGATCAGCATTTTTCTTTGTAAGTTCGGTAATAAGTTCTTTCTTCTCGGTGCCAATAGTATTCAACCGATTCAGTTCAACCTTTTTGTCAGTGTCAAACTTAAATCTTTTTGCTTTCAGTTTTTCTTCTGCATCCGCCTTGGCTTTTTCTTTCTGGCTTTCAAAATCAGCCTTTAACTGCTCGATTTTATCTTCTGGCAACTTCTGACCGCACAGTGAACAAACAGTGCTATTTTCATCAAATACCCACTTGGATTCGTCAAACAGGTAAGGCGCTTCATCAAATGCCTTGGCATATTCTGCATTGTACTTTTCTCCAATTTTCTTCCGTTCTGCATCCGCATCTGTGATAGCCTTTTCATTACCGACAATCTGATTTTCTTTCAAAGAAATCGTCTGCTCCAGATGTTTTAATTCATCTTCGCAACCGCACAGATCAGCATCAATTTCGTATCTACGATTGGATAATTCGCGGTTCATCGTCTGTGTAATTCCGGATATATCAAGTTGTAACCGCATTTCCTTATCGCGCAATTCGTCAAGCGAATGATCGGCACCGGCAATCTTCTTATCGCATTCAGCGATTCTTCTTGTCAGATCAGCCTTGGCAAGTTCCTGCTCTGCCACATCTACATCAACTTTTGCTTTCTCCAGACCGATAATCTGATTAGGAATCGCATCTAACTGTTCAACTGCTTTCTTCTTGGAAGCGTTATTCATGGCTTCAATTTCCTCGAATTTATAAGATTCAAGTAGTTTTGCAACATCGGCAGTTTCTTTATCCATTTGTGCAATCTCTAAATCTGTTTTTTCGCTTGCCATAGTGAATAAATATTTGCGCATTTCATCCTGTTTTTTCTTCAATGACAAATCCTTGGTAAACACATTCGGGTGCGAACAAATGAGGAATTTATCAAACTCAAACCCTAATTCTTCCAGATATGCCTTAAAATCACGTTCTGTCTTAGGCACAGAATTGATCTCATATGTATTTGTGATAGTAACTTTCGAAACTCCATTTTTATCCGGTTTTCCAACTTTTCGCTTCTGCATCTTGGAAAGAGTAATCTCTTTTCCGTCCACATCAACATCTGCAGTAACGGTTGGAATGCAATCTTCTACATTGTCCGGTCTAATGTTTGGGTTACTTGCAAGTTCATAGTTCTTATCAGACATCAGCCAGTACCATGCTGAACCGATTGTGGTCTTTCCTCTCCGGTTCATGCCGGAAACCCTTGTTGTCTTGCCAAATTCGTATGTCTTATCCTTTACCCCCTTGAAATTTTCAAGTCGCAACGATTTTAAAATCATTCGCATTATTCTACACCCCCACGATTCCTTTTATTGACAACTCATATGTGACTTTTTCCACAACGCGACCATCTTTACACGTTTTCTTATATCTCCTGCTCTGCAATCTGCCGTATGCGCTTACCTTATCGCCTAAAGCAAGTGAGTCTGTATATTCTGCACACTTTCCCCATACAATGCAGGTAATCAAATCCTCTTTTCCATTTTCTCTTACGTTTTTGAGTTTCACATCACATATTTTACGACCAAGTGGTGTTTCCCTAAGTTGCTTTTCCTCGATAATTCCATCAAGACTTACTTCATTCAAAGGGCTATCATCCTCTGGCTTTGTGATTGTATCAGCCATAACATACATAAGAATGGCTTCTCCGGATCCTGTTCTCACGCGCCTAGTAATTATCTTCCCATTGACACATACTGTTCCGCTAATTTCTGTATCACAGATTTTTTCATCAAACAGTACCGGAAGTATATCTGCAACACCGCTTCTTCTTTCAACTCCGATGAAAAATTTATAAAATTTCTTACCGTTCGATTTATGGCTTTCCCTTGGTGCTGATACAACATCACCGATCAATGTTATTCTGTTCTCCATTGCTTCTCCTTCCCATTTCTCTGTCAAGAACCTTTTCAAAATTATCTTTATCATTCTGTTTCTTTCGTTTCCCTGCCAAAAGTTCAGCAAGCATACGCTTTTCTTTCGTGGAACATCTCGTGCCACTTATATACACAACGCCTACCATGCATCCTCTCTCATTCTGCGATTTCTCTTAATTCGCTTGTCAAGTTCGGCTCTCTTTCGGTCTACCTCCGACCAATAATACATAATTGCCGCAATTACCGCCCCGGCTACAAATTTAATAGCCGCTATATTCCCTACCGCGCCCTCACTATCCATATAGCACGCGGCAACCAAGGAATATTCCATTGCAACCGCACCTATGATGAATTGGATTACTTTTTTCATTCATGCTCCTTTCAGCCACTTTATAATTTAGTACCAGTCAGAAACAAACGTTCCGAGTAACGGACATGCAACAACATCTATAAAACGCACAGAACCATCTTCCACGGAATATGTAAAAGCCATTGCAGGTGTGTAAGTCGAATCTCCTGTCTGTATCTGTGCATCTCTTACAGAAACCCCATATGTTGTTTCCTCGTCAACGAAAATGCTTGAAAAACTTTCCGCAGAGTCAACCTTTGCCAAATAGTTGTCACCGCTACGAATTACCCTTGAATTAACTTTCTGAAATTCAAAATTGCTCATTTTAATTCTCCTTTCCATTATGTGTTTCGTTTTCCTCGCCCTGCTCACTATGTTTCGAAGCAGAACTCTCTACCATTCCAAGAACATATCCTTTCTGAAAATCTGTCATATTCGGAATAGCATCACGAAGTTTTTCAACAACTCGTTTTTCCTTTTCGCTCATTCAATCACTTCCTTTCATGCGCAATATCTGATTTCATACTCTGCTACGATTTTTGAAAAGATTTCACGCAATTTCTTATCATCCTCAATAATGTCCATTTTGTTCAATGCGCTGATTTCTGTTTTCGTGCATCCGCTTTCTGCCATGCGCTCACGTCTGTTTCTGATTCTTCTACTTAAGTCGCATCCGGCACGGTGTTCAAGTTCTGAATACATTTCAGTTCTCAATACATTGAATTGACAATCTGCATTTCTCTGAATCCGGTTAAACTTGGCATTGATTTCATTTCTCCAATTATCAAATACCGGTTTCACCGCTTCTTTGATATGTTCAGTTGTCTCAATGGCTTTCTGTGCTGTGTCCTGTGCCTTGGCAATCTGTCTGTCTCTCTCCTTGTCAGCAAGTTCTTTTTGAACCATCTGATTAAGAAGTCCTTGCAATGCTTGCAATTCTGGAGATAACTGATCGTTGACACTTTGATGTACATTGAAATAGGAAGAAACTAATTTTCTTTGCACTTCCCATGCCAAATCATCCGTGAATGACTTGACCAACATCAGATAGCCCTGTTCGGTAATGAGTGCTTTGCTCATAAAATCCTTGTCAGATATAGGAAACATGCGGCTTGTACGAATTTCGTCCGCGCTTACAATGAAGTAATCTTCTCCCTCAACGAAGCGTGCTTTGTTCGTATTAAAATTTCTTTTCGCTGTTCCGTCTGGTCTTTCATGAACTATGTCAATGTCCTTGAATGTAACCACTCTTTTACCTTTGTACTCTTTGATGGAAATATCTGCATTTCCAATGTGTACTAAATTATCCATATTTTCACTCCTTTCTGTGATATAATTCCCTTATCATCAAATAAGGGAGGTGAATTTTTGAACAATGAATATGTATCTGCCTACGCTATCGCTAAAATCTGTGGATGTAATGATTCTTTCAGTGATTTCAAAACCAAGTACGACCAATACTGCGAAGAAATCAAAAAATCTCTACCGAAAGAAGAAAATCAATTATCCAGCGTAGAGGTGGCAGAAAACCCATTCCGCAACATAAAACATTTTTAATATGTTTTAATGACCGGAGAAATGGCGGTAAGAACTTTGACGGATAATTCAATGTTTGTATCTTCGATTTTCTTATCGCCGTCCAAAATACTTTGGTAATCATCAACAATATCCATTGCTATATGCTGCGCTAATTCATCAAGACCGATATATCTATCCTTGTCTTTCTTTACAATTACGGCCTTTCCTTCTTCGTCTAAAAGCCGGTATCTTTTTCCATCCACTCTTTTCCACTCCTTTCTAATTAAGAAGAGAATCAACAGTTACATTTAAAACCTTTGCAACGGCATTAAGGTTTTCTGCACTAGGGCAAGATTCGTTCCATTTGCGGATTGTAGCATTGCTAAGTCCTGCTTCTTTCTCGACTCTCATAATGTTTGTACCCTTTTCATTGCAAAGTTGCTTGATTTTGTCGTAAAGCAAATCGCATACCTCCTTTTCTATAGACTTAGAAAATATTCTATTGACATAATGTAGATAATATTCTAAAATAAGTTTGCCAAATGAATTTAAGAACAGTCTCTATTTATATTTCGTAGAACATTTTCTAGTTGATAAAGCTATTATATAGAAGATGTTCTAGTTTGTCAACCCATTTTATAGAAATTGTTCTAGTGAAATGGAGGGAAATTATGACACCGCTAGAAAGAATTAGGTTATTATGCAAAAAATCAGGGATTAGCATGACTGCCCTAGAAGAAAAGCTGGAATTTAGCAACGGCTCTATCTCAAAACCGAAGGATATTCCATCATCGAGAATAATAAAAATTGCTGAATATTTTGGAGTGAGTACAGATTGGATATTGACAGGCGAAGAAAACTCCGCATTTTCAGATGAATCGGCTCATCTTATATCTAAAATAAGAAACGATGCAGACTTGGAAAACGCCATAAAAAAGATACTTGCCCTTTCAGATAAGAAGAAAAAGCACGTTTTTGAATTGATTGATTTATTGAGTGAGGAATAGTTATGTATAGAAAAGAATATGGATTTTGTGAATTGGTTAATAAAAATGTTACAATAGAAGTTGAACAAGTTCCATACAATAGCAACGAAGGAACTGTATACGCAAAAGGCAAGATACGTTGCGGTTATAGCGACACAACGTATCATTGCGAAAGAAACGATTGCCCTATATGGCGTGGTCTTGATTCTTAAATTTAATCTCAATCTCGCTCTCTCCGTCATTTCCTTCTAATCTTGTAACAAACGGAGAGTCTATTGACATATTGATGCAATTAAAATCAAGGTGAACAACAGGCATGGATTGCGCTTTCTTTTCAAATCGTATGCTGCGCACTCCATGCACGACATGACCGTCAATCAAAACTTCGCAATAAATGCTATCTTCATCAATTGATCTGATTTCAAGCTTTGAATTTTTCATTTTTCAATCTCCTTTACAATGTCAGAAATTATTATGTAGATATAACGCAAAATCTTTGAATCATCGATTTTATCAAGTAATTCAATTATCATCTTTTTAAAGTCCATAACAAAACCCCCAATCCTTATACCCCATTATAGAACGTGTGTTCGGCATAGTCAATCCCCAATTATGGGCGGAGCCATGCCAAACCCCACCCATGCCAGAACTTGAAGTGTCCTTTCGGACAAGTCCATAGTATCACTGTAATATGCATGATTTCAACATTTTTCGGTCGCAAGTTTCGACAGAAAATGTCATTGCAGAGAAGCGGAGAGCTGTTTCTCAATCTCTTCTTGTACTTTTGCGCGCCAACGCATCGGCACTTCATCAATCGTCATTTTCTTGTCTACCAGAATACGTCTTACATAAAATTTAACCATATCCTACACCTCACTTTCTGCAGCAATGCTTGCCAGTTCTTGGATTGCTTCTGCATTTGCTTCATGTCCGGCTTTAAGCTCATCAATTGCCTTTTCCATTTCCGTCTTTGTCCGCAACCGGATAGTAACGGTATATGTACCATCTTCTGTGCCATCCTCGCCCATGTTCGGAACATATGTAAACCCATCGGATTTCAGATTGGTATATTTTCCAGATGCTTCATCGTTGTGTATAAATGCCACTTCTGCAATGTTTTCCTCTGTGAAAGCATCTGTGATTGTCTTGACAGCATCGAAATTCTCCGCCTTGATCTGAATGTTTCCAAGACTTGCTCCTTCAGCAATCTCGAAGGTTGTCTGATCTTTTAAAATAATTTTATCCATATTATTTTTTCCTTTCTATGATAAAAAATGGTTAATAAGTTGCGTTCGAATATTTGTTCGATATATTTTCTTAAACGGCAGTTTAAATCACTTAGATAATTTTAAATTCAGAAAAATAATCGAAAATTGGTCTTCGGCATCGCAGGTATCTGGTGGATGTGGAATATACAAAGTAAGCGTAATAGAAGATAATTTCTATAATTCAATATCTAAACACGTAACAGCTTTCCGAAATGTTGGCGATTACTCACTTATTATATTTTCATGGAATGGTTTAGATACTTTAAATTATGGTATTGGGTTACTTGCAAGTCCACGAAGTACCACTTTTTGTTTGGTACAAGTTTGGGCTGGGGTTTTTAATTTATATGATATTTAATCTTTATTCTGCTTCTAGATACATGAAGTTAAGCCAATACGTGCCGGCTTCAAATACGCTTCGCAAAAAGACACTAGCTGTGTTTTTATCTAAATACCATTTACCTTCTTTTCCGTCCATGTTTGTTTGGTTGATGCCAGTAAACAATTTTGTTGGTAAATTTACAATAGAAACATATTCGCCAGGAGTATTTTCAGATAAATCAATACGTATAGCGCAAATTACTAAAGATCCGTATCGTAGTGCCATCGCTTCGCTAAGCTTAACCTTATCTGCAAAATCTGTTCGAGGACAATATGGTGTCCATTGAACAATTTTAATTTTTAAACTGCCGTTTAAATCACTTATCTGTTTAGCTAACGTACCCTCAACGTTGGGATTAGCCTGTCTAGCGTCTAAAGCAAAGCCAGCCTCTGTTGTTGTAAGGTTGTTGACGATGCTTTCAGGTTGCAGTGCGCTTCCGATTTTTTCTTTTAAGGTATCTGCCAACTTGATTACATTGTTGACCTGATCCATCGTAAGCGTTGTGCCGTCAACGTTAACCTTAAGCGTTCCATCTTCTGCAACTGTAAGTCCGTCTGCCGGTTTTACCACACCGGCTTCATCAGCCGTTGCCACACCGCCAGCACCGCCCACAATGGATTTCGACCAATATTCTATATTGCTCGTTACCGTTCCTGCTGGAACTTCCTTTTTTGCGAAATAAAGCGTATTGTTATAAGTCACTGCATCCAATCTCTTATATGTAGCATCTGCGCTCCAATCGCCTTTTGGCACGATTGCTACTCTTCCTGCTATAGCCATTCTAAGCCACCTCCCAATTTAAATTTCCGTCATTGTCAACGACAAAGTTATATGCCGCATTGTCCGTGTAAATCAACTCCCCATCCTCATTCACATCAAATTCTGTCATTGTGAGTTTCTTGTTAATCTCGTCTTCGATTCCCTGTGCTCGGTCTGCGCTGTCTTTGGCGTCTGTGGCAGATTTTGCAGCATTGGTTTCGGATGCTTTTGCATTAGTTGCAGAATTTACAGCCTTGGCAGATTCCACTTTAATATCTGCAAGATAATCCGGGCGCAGATGCTTTTCTTGGATACTTCCCTCTTTCACGATTGCGGACACCTTACCGTCACTGCCGATTGCAAATGCGATTGTATCAGAATCGAGAAATTCATACTCTGCAATCAGAGATGATAAGTCCACATTCTGCGTTGTGCCATCATCCAACGTGATAATCAGCTTCTGTTTCTGCGAATCATAAGCAAAGTTTACAGCCAGTTTTTCCAGCTTGGTATCAATCATAGCCTGTGAACCGTTCATCTTTACTATGGTCAATGTTCCGTTTGATTCATCCCACAGAATTTCTTTCACAAGCTCATTTGCCTTTGTCAAATCAACCTTAGACGCATCCATAGCAACCACGCGATCATCCAGATTGTCAATTGCCAAGTCCATCTTATTAAGGTTGGATTCATTTACCGCTGTTTTTTCACTTGGGAAATTCTCCCAGTTGATACGACTATATATTTTCTGCATGGCTCACACTCCTTTCTATTGCGGATAATCGTTGCTCAAAGTCTTTCATCTGTTCACTCAAATTCTTGTTCTCTCGCTTTAACTCTTCGATTTCCTTTTGCTGACTTTGAATCATCTGTATGTGCATTGCATGGAGATTTTCCTTGTCGATTTTCCATGTCTTTGAATCTCCGTGAATTGCTTTTTCATCCTCTTCGGCATCTTCTTTTAGTACAAGTCCGCTATCGGACAATCCGGCATCCTGCAAAATCTTCTCTAAATCCTGCGCAATTAAACCAAACTGCAAGCCTTTGTGTTGCGTGATGTATCCTGGTTTCCATGTATATTCAACCGGGCACATTGCCATATAAACGCTTTTAATATCCCTTAATGATTGTATATTATTTTTCAGTCTTTTATCGGAACTCGGAATAGAAATCAAAAGACCCTCGATATCCAAGGTACTTTCCCTTGAACCAAAATCAGACATTTTATTAAAGTGTCTAGGCGAATACTTGGTTGTAGAGCCATCATTAAGTGTATAGTCTACATCTGTAAAATACCCACTTGGCAGTTCGTTTTTGGTCGCGTAGCCACTCAGCGAACCGTCAACATAACTTTCTGTCGCCAAGTTTTCCCCGTTTGCATCAGTAACAGATGACAAGTCCAACTTAACATTCTGCAATAATGCATTATTTCTTCCATCATGTCCTAATATCTCTACACCAGATACCTCACCACTGTCAAAAAGCAGAGATTCTATTATATGTACTCGTCCGCTACCGTCTAGTTCAAAGTTGTTACATTCTACAATTAATCGGTTTCCTCGCAACACAATTTGGTCGGCACTTGCATTAATCATCGAAATAACCTGGTCGTTCTCATCTCTGCCTAACTTCAATTCCAGTGATGCGTCTAATTGCCCTTCCGCTTTTTGTGCACGATTGACTTCTGCAACAATGCTTTTTGTGGTCTGCTCAAACTTGGTATTTGTCTGTTTTTCTAAATCCTCATACGTGGATTGAAGATGGTCTGCGTTCCTCTCTAACTTTCCGGTACGTCTTTCCACGCTTTCAATCGTATCTCTGATAGAATTAACCTTTGCAGAGTGTGTCTGCGTGCCCTGTGCCGAGATTGAATCTCTCTTGCTTTGTACTCCGGTTAAAGTGCGTTGCAATAGATACGTTTCAACAATCTCTCTCGTGGTATTGAATCGGATTGGTTCCCCAAGTGTCAGACATGGATTTCCGACACAGGTGCAACTTTTAATCGGTGTGTATGCCGCCTGTGCCATAATAGGCAATAGGTTATTTGCAATCTGTTCCAGCTCTGCTCCGGTCTTGTCTGATACAAGAAAGTTCCCTGTAATCGAATAGTTGTTTCCGGCAGTTCCAACAATAGCACCAGCGTTATCTTCGCTTGTCTTGATTTCTAGCTGTGTGATTTCCTTGCTTTGGAAGTCCTCGTAATCAAACGTGATATAGTGTCCGGTCATGGACTCTGTATTTGCGTCAGACGGAAATAAATTGTCAGATGGAAATAAATCTTCTGCCGGATAAAGTGCGCTTGTGATTGCTTTCAGAAAGACATACTCAAACTTGCCATTCCGGTTGATATTACCAAAGCATCCGTTAATCTCACAGATTGCCGTTACAACGGTTTTTCCACTGATAGCAGACTCTTCTGTGACCGCGCTTGAATCGTCCGTCTGTGTGGCTACAATCGTCTTATTGACCGTCATAGAATCATTGGCAAGGCTTGTTTCTACTTGCGAAATTCCAAGATGCGCAAAAAAGCTATTACGGAACTGTTTAAGCGTCATTGGAAAGCTAAGTCCTGCATACCAAGATTTTACATCCGTATTGATAATGTCGTACATCGCGTCATATGCCGTAATCTGCCGTTTTGTACGGTCAGCCGTAGGAACATCGGATGCCACCTTAAAAACTCCGTATGGCATCGGATTTTCGCTATCTCCGTCAATTGTTTCTTCAATAGAGATTGTCTTTCCAATAATGTTTCCTGCGGTGTTTCGTGCCGTGAATTTTACACAATTCGCTTCGCACGCTCCAAACTTTAATTCAGACTCCGAACAAAGGCTTTCTTCGAGAGCGAACGTACCGATTTCAAGCATCGAATTGTCTATCTTCTGGTTCGTTCCAACAACAGATATAACCATCTGTTTATCTGTCGAGGAATCCCAATACTTTTCTTTCAAACTACTATTTATCATACACACCGCCTATAAATGAAAACTTGATTGCGTCATACTTAATCTTCCCATTTGCCACAGAATAGAACGTAGGCTGAATATCAGCGATATATCCGTACTGTGTCACATATCCGCGTTTTTCCGGCACGTATGCCGTGATATAGCCACCGCGCTCCTTTGCCTTGGTATAGTTCTTCTCAATATTCTTCCAAAAATCATCAAACTGCTTTTCGGTCAGCATGGCTTTGGTTTCAAATTCGACCTTTAGGGCTTTCAGTTCCACGGCATCACGATGCTCATATCCGTTTTCATCCGTCCAAGGGTCTTTGTCCTGCATATTTACATAGGAACTAAACGTGTCCTGCTTTATTAAATTGTTCGGTATGGTATAATTCCCAAACTTTACTAAATATCCGCCATATCCCATCGTTTACCTCCTAAAAATGGGTATAAAAATAGCACCTACCGTTTGGTAGATGCTATCCATTTGATTAAATTTTAAGCTACTACTGATTCCCATTCAGATTTCAGCTTTTCTACATCGTTTTCAAAAAGTTTGCAAGCGATTTCGTACAACTGCGGAATCATTCCCATTTCCCTGTCGATATAATCCATCTTGTTTCTTACTTTTGGTTTGAGTGCGCACCCTTCCATCCTTGATTTAAGGTTGCAGTGATATTTCCTTTCAAATTCTCCATAAAGCAATGAATAGCGTTCTTGATACTTTCCATCGGCACCGAAACGGACAATCTGCGTTATCCGCTGTCTCTTAGTTGCCAAGTCAATATCATCAACGAGTCCGATAATAACATCTTCTTTATGGATGATTTCTTTCTGCTGCCTTTTAATGGTTTCGTTCTGCTCTCTAACAGTTTTTAATGTCTGTGAAAATATCAGCTTAGTGTTTTCATCTGCATACGGCAGGTAAGTGGAAATAAATAATTCATCATTATTGACATACCCACCTGTTTTACGGATTGTAGGGAGAACCTCGGATGTTACCCAACGTTTGAACTTATGAAGTTTTTCTTTTCTTTCGTTTATAAGGGAGTCGTTTTGTGACACACCCTTTGCTTTCTGTGGTTGCATCTGAAAGAGCAAGGAATACAAACCGCTTTCATTAACAACCGTCATTCTTTGTTTTCCACCGGGAGTATCAATTTGTGACACACCCTTATCAGAATCATCAATATTTGAAAGGCTTCTTCTGTAATTCGTATCTCCAAATACTTCGCATATATCCTTTCCAACAAACCATGGTTCATCATCGACCATGACCATTCTGATCTGTCCGAATATTGGATTCTCAAATACCTCAATGCCGTTTTGAATCTTAAGCATAAGTTGTGATTTTTTCATTCGTGTCTACCTCCATACATTTTTATCTGAATAAAAAAAGGAAACCGTTTGTGAAATCACATTGGTTTCCTCTTTCGTACAGTATGGCGTTCAAGTAAGTAATCCGCTTCTTCACGGATAAGGTTGTTTCCTTAGTAATAAGGATAGACTATTTTTGATTTTGTGTCAATCCGATTTTGGAATTAAAATAAGCCGTGTTTCCACGGCTTATACTTTTATTCTTCTGCCACTATTGAAAATTTTACTTTTGAATTTCCATAATAGCTTGTACTGTATTCTGTGTCAAAAACATTCGTGTCCATAGGCACTTCAAAATATATTGAACCTTTAGTTTTTTTACCCGGACTAAGCGTTGTGTCAAATGTGCTGTCTATGTAATCAACAGCATAATCGTCTGCGTATGCCGAAAAATCATATCCAGAAATGTCTTGATCTTCATCTGATATATTTTCAAACTCGAAATCTAGTTTCATAAACGCATTTCCATCATCAGGACTTTGATACGCAACATCGTCCAATGTTAATTTCGCAGATGAAAATGTTATTATCAAGTCATTAGTCTCAACCGAATCGCCTAATGTGAAGTAGTCATCGTATGAATCGGTCGATTCTTCCGTTTCATCGTCCAATACTTCCGCATCTCGAATGTTTTCAACTTTTTTAGGTTGGTCTGAATCACTTTCGTCAAATACAAGTGCCGCAAAAATAAAAATAATTATCGCAACTATTGAACAAGCCAGACCCGCAATTGCAGTTCCATGTCCTTTCCATTTTTGCGTAAGTGCAATAATTGCGCATACAAGACCGATTATTGCAGGAACTACACCTATCGCAACACACGCTAACAAAATGCCTGCTATTCCGCACACTAAAGATGCAATTCCCCATCCACTTTGTTTCATGATCAAATTCCTCCCAAAAATCCTTTAACTCATTTCAGTAACCCAAAAGAATCTGTCACGTAGTAGTCGGAATCTTCCGAGTCCTCATTCCAGACAACTAGGGATAGTTGTATGTTGTCAATATTCTTTATTGGCAAGCTCACAATGTTATCATCCATTGTCCACCACGTTACATATGCTTTTTTATGTGGAGATAAATCTTGATATAACGTTCCTTCCGCCATAACATCATTTACTGATGATGCGTCAGAATTAACCGTAATATTATTGTCTGTAATATTTTCGATTGTCAAGCAAGCTATAAGTTCGTCCGGATATGTTCCCTTCTTTAGCCCCGTAAAGTAAACCCTAATGCTCGAATCTTCGTATGCAAGTCTGTTGATTTTCTCTTTCACGGTTACTTTGCAAGACATCACTTTCTTTCCGACTTTAGCCTTGATTGTTGCGCTACCCGATGATACTGCGGTAACAACGCCACTTTTGCTTACCTTTGCAATTCTTGATTTTGTAGAACGCCACTTTACCTTTGCTTTCGTTCCGGTAACTTTTAACTTCTGTGTACTACCAACGTCAAGCGTGATTGCTTTTTTGTTCAGCTTAACAATTGCCGCCTGCGCAACAATCTGTTTCCCATCTGCATTTTGGATTGGCATAGCCGAAACCAAAACGGCAAATGCCAACCCAATCGCTACTAATAATCTTTTTGTGCTTCTCATAATGACTCCTTTCTTGTGATATGATTTATTTAGAATTATATCACGTTCGATTATAGAAGTCACTAAAAAACATATACATTGTCTCCGGTTCGATTGTAATGTTCTCTACCATAATCCCTTGCGGCTTTTCCTATGTCGCTTGTAGTAATTCCGAAATTTTTCTGTAAAATAGCTTGTAATAACTGATTTTGCTGTCGTAATAAGGAAACCTCTTGCGCAGATGTTGAATTGATGGCATCTTTGATTCCGGTAATCTCTTGGCTTCCTGCAACCGCCGGCTTACCTCCTACCGTTCCCATAAGTTCCGGGAGTCCGTTTTCTCCAACAGTTGCTATGCTATATTTGTCCATGAAGCCACCTGTTGCATATGCCTTTACTTTAGGTAGGCTCACTTTTGGCACAAGATCGACTCCGCTCCACTTTACCTTTGCTACTTTAGCCGCCGCAGAAACAACACTGTTAAACCCTCTCAAAACGGTATTCACTCCACCGATCAATGAATTTATTGCTGTTTCAATTCTTGAAATTACGGTGTTCATTGCCCCGGCAACGCCACTTTTCACGCTATTCCATAATTTGCTGAATATTTCAGCTACACTTTCTTTCATCTTCGAGAAAGCATTTTTTATCGGGGTGGTTACATGTTCTTTAAACCAACTAGAAACACTGTTCCACGCCCCGGTTACCGCTGTCTTTGCCGAGCTAAAAGCTTTCTGAATAGATTCTTTTGCTGAGCTAAAAGCATTCTTGATAGGTGTTGTAACATGCTCCTTAAACCAACCGGAAACCACCGCCCATACCGATTTCACAGTTGTCCATAGAACCTTGAATGCGGTTGATACTGTCGATTTCAATAATTCAAAATTCTTCTTTATTGGCTCTATTACCTTTGATTTAAACCAATCAGAAACAACAATCCATACAGCCTTGACAATGATCCACAATCCTTCAAAGATTTGACCAACTCTTTTCGAAAATCCTTGGAAAAATGAAACAATAGGAGTTATAACATTAGTATTGAACCATCCAGAAACTGTTTTCCATACACCGGATATATCTTTCCATAAAGAAGAGAAAAAACCGGAAACAGATTCCCATAATCCCTTAAAAAAACCGCTTATTGGCTTAATCACATTAGTATTAAACCAATCTCCTGCTTTTGAGAAAATTCCTTTTATTTCTTTCCAATGATCCTTGACTACTACAGCCGCCGTTGCAACACCGGCTACTATTCCTGCGGTAATCGCTGCAGGTGCTGCCGCTACCCCTAAAATAACCGCTCCGACTGCCGTAATCGTAACTCCGACAAGCATAAGTGCTTCATTAAGCCAACTGAATCCGTTCTTTAACATGGTCACAAAGTTTGATATTGCAGTAAATGCGCCAATCGAAACAGAGCCAATCCCGGTTATAGCTTTTGCTACCGGGCTGATAAAAGAAAGTGCGCTCTCTGCCGCACCGCTACCGAATAAAGCTTTGACACCAGCTGAAACAGTTGTTCCAAGTGTAGCAAACGCCCCACCTATTTTTTTTGACAAAGCGGTAGACAATACTGCCGAGATTCCCTCATTTGCCGCAATTTCAACGCCAAGCCTTGATGCAAGTGAACCAGCTATTGCTTTTGAAATGGAAGTTCCGATTATATCAAGTGCGGTTTTTGCAAGATGCAATCCAAGGATTTTTTTGATTGCCAACGCACCGATGATAATTCCAACCGTCTTTACGTCTAAGTTGCTTAAAAACTCCTTTGCTCCGTTCCATACATCCTTCCAAGAAATTTTCTTTAATGCCGTAGTAACTGCATCAAACGCCCCTTGCGCCCACGAATTAAGTGTTTGAGCCAATAATGCAAAGTCAAAGTTTTGGAAAAACTTGTTTATTCCGTCTGCGATTGAATTTCCAAATTGCTTCCAATTAAATGTCGTTCCAAACGAATCCAATCCATGAAGCACCGTGTTTAATGAATTTGCGATCAGTTTTCCGGTTTCTCCGAAAAGCGTTGTTCCTTTTTGCCCTTTAAATAGTCCGTTAAGGAATTTGGCTAATCCACTTCCAAAACCTTCGGCTTTTGCATACACTTTTTTCCATTTAATTTTTTTCATTGCGTTAATTAACGCACCGGAAATTGCTTTTCCAAGTCCTTCAAGGTCTTTGATGTCGCTTTTGAATTTCTTAAAGATCGTGTCGGTCTGAACCAACTTTCCGGTATCTCCACCACCAGAACCGCCAGCACCAGAACCGCCACCGCTTCCACCGCTTCCAGAACCGGAAGTGTTATCTTTACTCTGCTTTGAAATAACCTTTAATTCATCAAATGCACGAGTTGCCTGTTGGATTTCCTTTTTTGCTTTCTTGGCATTTTTTGCGATACCGCCTGTGTTTTTTCCTGCGTTTCCTGCGGCATTACTCAAATCATCCATGCCATCAGATGCGCTTCCAATATCATCAGCAAGACCGCTGATTCCTGCTCCTTTGCTTGCTTCATATTTCCATCCGAAGATAGAACCTAAAGCATTTGTTACCATTTCCGCAAAAGAAATCACCTTCTGTAGAACCGCATTAAGCACCTTGATAAATGGCTTAAATGCATTGATTAAACCACCACCAACGACCGCTCCAAGTGCTTTGAAGTTCTCTCTAAGCATGGTTATCTGGTTATGCCACGTATCTGCTGTACGTGCAAAGTCCCCGGTGATATTGGTTGTATGCGCAAGCACATACTGATAACGCAACATGGCTTTTTCAGCCTGTGTCATTGAGGAAACGTTTGCATCAAGTCCTTGTTTTAACGCCCATTCCTTTAATGTTGCCTGTGTCAAGTCGATACCATAACGCCGCATAGGTGCCGTAGTACCGGAAAATACAGATTGCAGACTTTTGGCAATATCTTCTTGACTCACATCATAGAATGAAGCCATATCTCCGGTTAATTCCGTCAACCGAATAGACATATCTGCCATTTTCCCTTGCGGAATATCAAGGGCTGTTCCCATGGCTTGGAAACGGCTTGCAAACTGTTTCGCAGACAATTCAGACATACCAAATTTTTCAATTGATGTTTTTGCGAAATTGTTAATTAGGCTTTCATACTGCCCGAATGTCTGCCTTACAACGTTCTCAACCTCTGTCAGCGAAGATGATATGTCAATGGCATCTCCAAGTAGCCTAAATCCTCGGAATAAAGCCCAGTACGTTGCATACACTTTTCCGATTGCTGACGCAAGAGAAAACGACTTCTTGGTAACCGCAGAAGCACCGGAACTAAATCCACTAAATGAGCTTGTGATGCTTTTTGCCGCTGTTCCTGCCGCTCCACCGGTACGTGATAATTTTGCCAATGCATTTGTCATGTCAATAATATTCCGGCTTACGCTAGGGGCTTTCGACAATTCGGACATAAGCTGTCGCATTGCTGTGGCAAGTTTCGGGATATTTTCAATCGCCTTGGTGGAACTCTGGTAGCCAAGCTGTTTGATTGCAGATGCAAGGTCGGTCAGACCCTTAACAGATGCCGACATTCCAGAAATCCCTTTTACCGCGTTGGAAATCTGACGCATAGAACCGGCCGCAGCATTAATCTGTTTGCTGTTGATAGAGCCTAATTTGCTTACATTTCTTGCAACCGCAGAAAAAGTTCGTGTGTCAATTCCACGCATTGCCGTCATTGCCCCTGCAAGTCGGTTTACCCCTGTGGAAAGACTATTCAGATTTCCAGTGTTAAGCCCGGAAAGTGCGGAAGATAATCTCCCAAGCCTTGTCACAAGCGCATCTATCTGACCGCTTGCCTGTTGTGCCTGTGCTTGGATTTTTATTTCAAGAGACTCTAATTCCATTTATCCACCAACTTTCTACATAAGAAAAAGACGGTAGGATTTGACCCCTACCGCCCTTGAATTACTTTTTCAGTTTTCCCTTTTTTAGAAGAGAAATCATCTTTGAATTTTCCTCTGATGTAAACTTAAAATTGGAAAATCCGTTCTTTTTTGCGATTTCCGCACGATGTTCTTTCGACACATCATCTTCCCCAACCGCTTTTAATGCTTCAACGATTGAACCGGAATTTCCGGTATACTTCGGATAATACTTGGTTTTGCATTTCTTTGCGCCTTTTACAACAATAACTGTGTGCCCTTTTACGCGTGTCACAAGAATATCTCCGTTGCGAAGAATAAACCCGGCATGATATGAACCCATATCATCAAACAAACCGGATTTCAAAATTACCGGTCGTTCATTAGATGTATTAAAATCCCCCACATCCTTGCCTGATGCATAGATAATACAAGCACGCACAAGAGAAGAACAATCGCATTCCGTCTTGACCTTTGTGTTAATGCCATGCTTAATGACTCCGTAGCGTTCTGATTGGTCATAGCCGATATTTTTGTTGTCAGATGCAATCTGCATAGCTTCGGCTAACTTCTCCGCAACCCTATCGTCCTTCGCCCTTAGCACGTACCATCCCTTAGAATGGTTGTAAAACTTCTGCGTAGACACTTCCTGTCCGGTCTGGTCTCCGGCTTTTCCACCAGAATAGCAATTTCCGTGTTCATCGTGTCTCGCACTTCCGATAATTACTGCCATAGCAATACCTCTTTTCTTAAACTATCTTTGGCTTTGGCAAATGTGATTTCCTTGATTCAGCCGCCCATGCTTCTTCCGCCTTAAGCATTTCTCGTATCTCAGCATCGGGATCGTCCGTATTATGCTTTTCGATGGAATCATAGCAAGTTTCTTTCACGTACTTACTATTACCCTTACCGAATGTAGCATCTATTGCGGTCACAAGTGCTGACGTTGCATATCTGCCAAACCACATATACATTTCCACATCGCGTTGCTTCCATTCTTCCTTGTATGCATCCACATAAGGCTTAAGCAACTCTGGATTCATCATATCTATATCATCAACGGAAAATCCGTAGCCTTTCGTTACCACAAGGTAAAACGGACGGATTTCCGCAACGTAATATTCCCATGTTAATTCTTGGTTTTCGCTTTGGATGGGGTCTTTTTCTTCTCTTTCTCCTGCTCCTGCGCTCTCTCCAACGACTCCATCATCTGCGCTAAAAAACCGTTTGTCATCATTTCCCTCTGCATATCAGCGAATAAATCCATGCAGTTAATCTCGTTTGTGTCAATCGCATCATAGAGAATGTCGGACACCTTCTCAAGCTGCTCATCGTAGCCTTCGTTTGTTTTGTAATCATATCCAAATTCTTCATTGTGATGCATCTGCAATCCTACAAGAAGCGTCTTAGGAAGTGTTTCAAGAAGAATATCTTCCATAGAAGAAATATCTTCCATGTCCTGCGTTTTCATAATATCCTGTAAGATATGTGATTTTAACGATGGTCTTGTTGCAAACTGAATTGTATATTCTTTTCCACCTAATTTAACTTTCATGTTTTACCTTGCCTTTCTGCCCTATATTGGCAAGGGGCAGTGTTGCCACCGCCCCATTGTTGCTTATTTTATATTGCTTCAAGTTCTGCTACCGACCGTTCATCCTCGCCTACCGGTGCGGTCGATTGCTCGTCCGATAGGCTTTTTACCCCACCACTGTTACAGTGAATGTTCCATCGTTGTTATCAACGACTTTCAGCTTATCTGTAACAAGCTCTGATGCCGTGCTTGGAATAACTGTTACCGTCATTTCAAGGATTTCATCGTTTCCGCCTACATCGTTTGGTGTAGCCGTTGCGGTTCCGACATATGCGTACTTCGCTACACCGCCGATACCGTCCGTTCCATACAGATGGATAATATCAAGTTTTTTATCTCCATATCCATCCACCTTTGAAAGATATTCTTTTTCAAGGTTTCCTGTGATTTCTCTTGAATCAGAAGTCTTAATACCTTTTTCAAAAGTCTGCTGGTCATCTTCCATTGTTGTTGACTCAACAGTGTTTGGCGGCGATGCAGGACTTGGAACTGACTTAGCCGCAACCAAAAGATTATATGTTCCCGCAAAGTCAGCCTGTTTTTCCGTGTGCTCTTTTACAATGACACGAGTTCTATAACTTGTTGATGCCATATTTTCTACTTCCTTTCTGCTTATAGCTGATCTAAATGCTCAATGTTTCCAATTACGCGAGTTGCACGGAATGTAACCGTTCGCACTTGCTTGGAAATTGTTTGGATTACATTTGATACCTCAAACATTTGTTGCTTAAAAAAAGACACCGCATATGCTGCGATGTCCTTAGTTGCTTTTCTTGAGCCTTTGTTTGTAATTGTGATCTGAAAAGTTGGGCGAATTGCATTGATTGTCTTTGCTTCATTGGTTCGTCCGGCTTCTGTGCCACCGATTTGTCTGACTAAAAGTGTCGGGAATGTTGCGGTACCGCCCGATTCTTCATCTTGCGTCACTTTAATTCCTCTTACCTTGCTTTCCATGTACGATTTTAAAAGGGAACATAAGGTATCTTCAAAATCAAGTGCCCAACTATTTAACTCATTTTCCACCGAATACCTCCCTTGCAATCTTTACATACTGTTGAATAATCTGTTGTTCCGCATTATACATTGGCATTGTGGCTTTGATACCGTGGGTATAACGCCATGTTTCGGTCTTATCATCCCAATAGTACCAACCATCTTCAAAAGCGTGTATTTGCCCCGGATACGTGCCGACACCGAATCCAAGTTCCGGTGCTTTTGGGTTCTCTTTGGAGTTATAAAAAATACCGGCTCCAAACTCTACCGCCAACAAAGTATAGAACGGTTCTCTATCTTCTGACGTTACCGTTTTTCCGGTTGCAATCAGAATCGCGTTTGAGGTCATTAACTGTGGTGCTTTATCTACCCTTACCGTTATCGTGTTTCCGATTGGAGATTTCGATATTTGTTTTATTGCCACCGTCTGACCTTCCTGTGCAAGCCTAGAAACAAGTAAATCGCATTTAGCCTGTAAACTATCGCGGTACTGCTCTAATTTCTTTATAGTGTCTTGTATGGACTTAGTGGATAGTGTCATTGAAATAGGTTTCTTTTTCATGCAATCACCTACTTAATATTCTTCCGAAGAAGGAACAAATCCGTGGTCAATCCTTCATCAGCAACACCTTTTACGATGTAATCTGCGGTTTCTGAATCCACAAGTCCATCATCAGTGTGCTTGACTTCCGAACGTTTCCACACCACATCACCGGCTTTCAGTGGCAAATATCCTTTATCCGTGACAAGCTGACAGTATGATGTACTATCATCAATTCCAAATTCTTTCACAAGGGCTTCCGACAGCTTATTGCTGATATTGGCTTGGAATGTCGTAGGTTCTGAAAACCCTTCAACTTCCTCGCCTTTTGGAATCTTGTTGCCTTCGGAATCTAAATAAGGTACAAAGTTTCCATCGGAATCCTTGTACCCTTCATAGACAATATCTCCATTTTCGTCAGTTTGTGGGATGAATACCCTCTGACCGGATTGAGAATACTTCATTTCCTGCTTGTTAATGTCAAGCATTGGTGTTTTCCTCCGGGATTCCGGCAACACTTGTCAGAAGTGATAACACTCCGGCAAGGACTGATGCAGAAAGAACATATTTCCAATCCACCGCGCCCATAAATGCCGCCGTTCCAATTCCGGCAACCGCCGCCTGTGCAACAGTCTTGATTGCTCGGATTCCGGCTTTCTTAGTCCAATCCTTCCAATTCCTCATGGCTCTTATCTCCTTTCCCTATATGAATCTCTTCAATCTCATGTTTCATTTTCGTAACCATTCCATTTCCACCTAGCGCATGGTACGCATCATACATCTCACAGAAGTTTTGATAGGCATATGATGGTATTTCTCCGATTCTGGTGTACTTTGCATGGTATTCAATAAGTTGGACGCGCAAAAGGAGCATTGTTCCTTTACTGTTCGCATCCCTGCTTTTCTTTTGCTGTTTAAGAAGCCAAACTATATATCCAAGCACTATCGGAAGCACTACAAGATAAGTTTGAATCAAAATACTTTTCATTTGAATCTCCTTTTGACGCACTGCCCACCACCGCTTAATGTGCGCCGCCTGCAACCATAATGGTCACGCTCAATCTTCTTTATAAAACTTTAGCAAATGGAAATACCCCGACAAATAGCTTTTCTCTGTCTCTCCAAGCTCTGCTCACACCATTCTCGCTAAAACTTTCCATAAATTCTTCACCAGACTGTGAATGGTCATAGACAGCCAGATTGACAATGACACTTTGGTGTTTCTTTAAGTCTTCAGCTATCATTTCATCTGTGTAGCTGTCTGGATAATTTCTCTTTGCCTTTACATCTTCTGCAGCCTGTTTAATAAGCTGTTCGATTACCGGATTATCTTCTTTGTTATCGAACACTACCACATCAGATGTTGTTTCATCATCATTTGTGACTGTATCAATATGAAATTGTTTAAGTCTGATTTTAACTTGCTCTAATGTGGTGTATTCCATAATTTCAGCTCCTATAACCCTAATTTCTCAATTAACAGTTCTTTAAGTTCTGCTCCTGTAAGCTCCATTGCGTTCTCAATACCTTGTTCTAAGGCAAGTGTCTGCAAGTCCGCTGTTGACATACGCTTAATATCTGTCTTTGTGTAGTCGCTTGTAGGTTGAGCAGGGAACTTGTCCTGCTCTTCCTCATACTTAAGCTCATCTCCATAAACAGCTTCTTGTCTTACATTATCTGCTGTTACTTCTTCGCTCTGCTTTGCGGCGTTGATTTTATGTCGTCTTAATAACATATAAACACCTCTTACTTTCCAAACTTAGCAAGAACAACCTTTGAATCATTGCTTAAGACTGCTGTATAGTGTTCATCACCAGAGATAACAGTTGTCTTTGCAAGAATATCTCTGTCTGATTCAATCTCAACGCTTCTCTTCATATAGATTGTAAGTGCATTCTCTTCCTCTGATGCGCCATCTGCACCTGCGTCCTCGTTAGGGTCATCTGCTGACACGATAACAATAGGGCAAGCGTAGAACTCTGTTGTAACAGACTTTAACTTGCTACCTACCTTAATTTCTTTGCCCTTTGGCTTAAGCGTATGTGCAAGTGCTGTGTCAAGGTGAACATTCGTTGCATCCTCACTTGTTGTATCAGCTACAACATTGATTGTTCCTGTTGAATCATCAAGCTCATACTTAACCAGCTTAACTTTTTTAGACTTAACAACCTGCGCTCCTGCAATAGAACCGATAGTTCCATTCATAATTACATTAAGTGGGTACTTGTCATTGCTCTTGAAATCATCGTCATTAAGTAATGTTGCTTCCTGTGCTGGGTTAATGAATAATATCTTTGTAAGTGA
>UMAO01039851.1_pt1 | contig 97615 bp, 95 predicted proteins | sample 1963741 | NCBI WGS metagenome assembly UMAO01 (sample SAMEA4835919, study PRJEB28245) | human gut metagenome | biome: gut microbiome; material: fecal sample | place: Denmark | collected 2008
TATAAATTCTTTTATTATATCAAATATATATTTTATATTTACCCTCATCATTAAGTTGATGGGGGTATTTTTATTGCCCTAAATAAAACTGATAAAACTATTGATTATGGCATTACACGTATGGTTAGTTGAAGGTTCTAAAATTATTCTTAATATAGAGCAGATTCTTAAAGTTCCTGTTCTTGCTAAGATATATAATGATTGGCATAATGATAGAGAGCTTATGTATAAGATATTTAAGTTTATTGATTGTTATGCTGATGAAGACGGATATATTCATCGTAATGGTTTAAAAGATCAAAAGGCTTTTGATTATGCTATTGAAGTTGCTCAACTTAATTCAGACTTTAGACCAACTAAAGATATGATTGAAGCTATCAATTGGCTTGTTGAGCATAATATCAATTATGTTGGACAGATGTTCTTTGAAACTGTTAATGCTCTTCAAGCTGGTAAAGATCTTATGGCTGTTATGAATAAGAATCTTCGTAATGACCTAAAGAAAGACTCTTTTACTAAAGAAGAGATCGGTGGTATGCTCGGTTATATGCGTGAGATTACGAAGATGGGTAAAGACTTACCTAAACTTATTGCAGAACTTAAAGAAGCAGAAGATAATTACGTTAAGTCTAAACTCAAGAAAACTATTGTTCGTGGTGGTAAAGAGCTTGCTGTTTCAATGGATGTGCATAATAATATAGATAATGGTGTTGGTGGTGGAATAGATATGATTGATTAAGCTATGAATAGTAAATATGAGTTTTCACAAGATGCTATTGATAACTTTATGTTTATTCATGCTTATTGGAAAAATAGTTGTGATGGTATCAATGCTGCTCCTGAGAATAAATGGGGCTATAAACGTGGAGATATTCCTTTTATAGATTATCTCTGTGAAGATAAAAGTAAATATCCGAAAGCATCTGAAGGTATTAGTTATATTACTAATAAACCTTTATATGATCCGGATAATGATTTTCTTATTGGTAACTCTGGTGGTATTCTTATGAATATTGATTTTATTGTTATTAATATAGAACGACTTTCTAAAGCTGCTGATACTTTTGATGAATATGGTACGTATTGTGATTATGACCCTAGTACTCCGGCTTATGAATCATTTTGGCAAAGAGAAACATCTCGTCGTAAGAAAGGTGTTTTTATTAAAGCTAAACTTTATTATAAAGATATTCCTAAGTTCTTTGATGCTAATACTACTGATGAGGAACGTGAAAGTTTACTTCAACCTTTACGTATAACTGGTGCACATTATACTTATCTTAATTATGGTCGTATTGAACGTACACCTAATAATAAAGAACGTGCAAGACTTAAACGTGAAGGTGCTGAACACGTTGAGACTGTTATGGGTTTTCCTCGTTATTGGGATGGTGACTATTGGAACTTCAAAATAGATGAGTTTATTGCTAATAATAAGTTTCATCTTACTAAGGCTAAAGCTCGTCGTAAAGGTTTCTCATATAAACGTGGTAGTCAAGCTGCAAATACAATTAACTTATTTCCGAATGTTACGGTAACTCTTGCTGCTGACCAATTGGCTTATCTTACAGATAAAGGTGCTACTACATTTATGGCTAAGAAATGTCTTGACCATTTTGAGGAACATACATTTTGGCGTCGTGGTTATATTTCTGAGGCTATTGATGATATACTGATGGGTTATCGTGTATCAACTAAAGGTCTTAAAAACTTCGGTTGGCTTTCTAATCTTTATAGCGTTGCTATTGGTAAGAATGAATCTGCTGCTGTAGGTAAGAAAGCTATTGAGATTGATTTCGAGGAAGCTGGTAAGTGTCCTAACCTCCAAAAAGCTCTTGATGTTACTTTATCTAATACAGAATCTGGTGCTATATCTGTTGGTACTATTCGTGTTTATGGTACGGGTGGTACTAAAGGTGCTAACTGGGCTGCATTTAGTAAAGCCTTTTATAATCCCAAAATGAATAAGATGCTTTGCATGGAAAACGTTTGGGATATTAATAAACGTCATGAAGTATGTGGTTTCTTCTTTCCACAAGTATGGGATTGTGAACCTTATGTTGAACGTGGTAATTCAATTATATTCACTGCTTATGCTTGGGATAAACAAGATAAAGAGAATCATTTTCATAATAATGATAGTGAAACTCATATAATCTATAAAGCACAACGTGCTAATACTCCTGCCGAAGCGTTCATTAATACAACAGAGAATATGTTCGCTTCTCCTGAACTTAATCTACATGTTTCAGATTTAATTAATGATAATGCTACTAGATTCTTTCAAGATGGTTGGATTGTTGTTAATGATTTAGGTAATTCTAATAGAGCTGAATTTATACCAAAAGCCGAATGTATTAAACGTGATATATTTGGTAAAGGTAAATTCCATGAGTTTGTTAATCAAGTTCCGCATGGTTCTCGTGATGATACTCACGGTTGCGTTAGAATGTACTATCGTCCGTTCTTAGTGAATGGTGAAGTGCCTAAAGATTTATATTTTGTTAGTGTGGATGCGTATAAGGTAGATAAGGCTCAAAAAGACGTAACAGATAAACATTCTCTTTATTCTGCACAAGTATGGATGCGTAGTAATACTATTACTCCATATCCAAATCAAAAACTGCTTGTATGCGAATATATAGGGCGTTTGGACACAATGGAGCAAAATGATATAGTCACTATGGGTATGTGTCTTATGTATAATGCTGAATGTTGTCCGGAAGCTGGTACTGGTGAGACTGTTTCTAACTTTATTAAATATAAACTTAGACGTTACTTAATGCTTGACCCAACCAATGCCAATACTCGTAAATTGACTAATCCTAACAATAATGATTATGGTATTGTAATTGGTGATGGTGATAAGAAATATAATGGTCTTCGTATGCTAAAGGAGTTTATTTATGAACCTCTTTCATATACTGCTGATGGTAAACCTATTCGTAGACTTAAGTCTATTAGTAGTGTTCGATTGCTTCTAGAGTGTCAGAGATTTACTGCTGAGGGTAACTTCGACCATATTAGTGCTGCTATTGTTGCTATGTATGTCTTTCTTGCAGACTCTTTAAATACTAAGCGTCTTGTTGAAGGTAATACAGAGAATAATGACAGACGTATTGCAAATCGTTTAAATCGTCGTTAAATGGATGCTTCTAAGATTCCTAATTCTTTAGAAAAGCCTGATGTTTTTGCTTCGGAAGCTACTAAGCGTGGAGCTGTTTGGACTAAGGCTATGTGTGATTGGGTTATTGCTACTGCTCATTCTAATAATGATAAAGCAGATATTAAAGCCTTTCTTGACGCTGCAAATGGAATTGTAGATGAATCTACTTACAAATATGTAATGGCGACCTACAACTCCGTTAATGGTAGAAAAGAAGATTTGCCTGGTAAGATTAGAGATGTTGATTTTATTACTCCTATTAAAGAGAAATATATAGGAGAGTTCATTAACACCTATAATAACTACCAAGTTTATAATGCTGATATTGATGTTGTCACTAGACGTAACGCTGATCTTCGTGTTGCTCTTGATGGTCTTCTTCGTCAGCAATTTATAAACATCATGAATGCTAACGGTGTTCAAACCGGTGAGCCTTCTAAAGATCTTCCATCTGCTGAAGACTTTATGAAACAAGCTGCTAAGGATTGGATTGATGAAGAAGCTGATCGTGGTCAGAAAACTCTTAATCTTCTTAATTCCCTTATTAAAGCTAATGAGAAATATATTCAAGCTTTCTATTATTGGTTCTGTACTGAAAGCGTTTATTCTTATCGTGATGTAAGATACAATGATGTTATTTTTGAAATTATTTCTCCTCTTGAGTATTATCGAATTGATAGTGGTAATCTCTTTATTGAAGATGATGATTATGGGATGCGAGAGTTTGATATTAACATCAATGATATAATTGGTGAATATCAAGAAGTTCTTTCTAAAAGAGATATTGCTTACATCAAAGATATAATTCATAATCATGAAAGTACGGGTGAATATACAGTTACTCCTGTTATGCTTCGTTCTCGTGAGATTGCTTTTAATCCTACGATTGATGCGCAGAATGCTGCCCCGTACCACTCCTTGCCCTCTACCGGGGTCCTCAAAGCTCGTCATTGTGTTTTTAAGGTTCCTATGAAGCGTGGTGTTCTTACTTACACTAATGCTTATGGTGAGATTGAGCAAAAGATTGTTGATGAAGATTATGTCTTAGATACTACTCTTGGTGATATTGATATTGAATATACTTGGGTTCTTCAATGTTGGGAAGCTTATCGTTTTGGTGATAAAGATTGGGGTGTATATACTAAATCTCAACCTATCATTGTTCAACGTGAAGAAGTAAATAATCTTAATCATTGTAAATTACCTTATAATGGTTTAAGTCGTTTGATGCTTCTTAATAATCCTAAACCTATTCCTTATCGCTTATTGCCTTATCTTGCTCTTTATCGTCTTTATACTTTAGTTGAGGAACGTACTATTAGTAAATTCCGGTCATGGCTATTGATACCTGAAAGTTTTTTAGCTGATACTAAAGATATGACTATGGAAGAGCGTCTTGATGCAGCTAATCGAGATGGTACTCTTGTATTTGATGATAGTGAGATAGCTAAACAGCAAGCATCACTTCAAGCTATTAAAGAGATTGCTAATACTACAATGATTAATTATCTTACGACTATTAATCAAATTAAGCAGTCTATTAAGCAAGAAGCATATGAACTTGCTAATATGAACGATCAACGTGCTGGAGATATTCAAGCTCGTGCTGGTAAAGCTGTCACTGAAATGGGACTTAATCAGGCTCTAATGGGATCTGTGTGGTCACTTAAAATCTTTGATTGCTTTCGCTCTCGTGATATGATGGCTAATCTTGATGCTGCTAAGATTGCTTGGATTGATGGCTATGAAGGTTCTTATGTAGATCCTAATACCAATGAGATTGTTCAAGTTCGTGTAAATGGTACTGACTTTGTTAATTCTAATTTAGGTATCTTTGTTGGTAACTCTGCTGAACTTAATGAACAAGTACGTAAGCTTGAGGAAATTGCTTTTGGTGCTGCTCAAAATGGAAATTACGATGTAGCTGCTGAGGCTGTTTGTAATCATAACGTTGCTTCTTTACGCAAATATATTAAAGAAGCTGCCGAAGCTCAACGTCAATTTGAACTTCAAAAAGAAGAGATTCAGAAGAAGTGGGATGCTGAGATTGAACAAACTCGTGCTGCTAATGCAGAAGCTCAACGTAAATTTGAAGCTGAACAAGCTCAACTTGATCGCGATTCTAAGGAAGCTATTGCTGCTGATACTAATCTTACTAATATTATTATTACTGATGCTAAGCTTCAAGTAGATAAGAATGGTAATGATTATATTAGTGAAGATGAATCTAATAGTGGTACTCTTGACGATTATCTTAAAATGACTAAGTTAAACTTAGATATTGATAGAGCTAATCTGGAACGTGCCAAGTTTGAGGAACAAAAGCGCATGAATCGTATTAACGCCAATAAGCCACGAAAGTCTTAATGTAGGCTCTTATTTTTGTCGAATTGAACAACTATATCGACTGAAATTTGGGTTCGTCAGAGGTCTTCATTTGAGCCTTAAAATGGCATAAATTAATTGGAATTTCAGAGAGCCGTGTGATAGGCGGTACTAATGCTGTTTCTAATAATATTTCTAATGCCATTTTTAATACATATATTATTATTACATTTGTCACTGTTATAACTTAATTTATAAAAGATAAAACATTATGCCAAATCCTATTGTTCCCGGTGGTGTTACTGATAGTAATACTACTAAAACTGCGGAAGAGATAGCTGCTGAACAAGCCGCTAAAGCTGCTAAAGAAGCAGAAGAAGCTGCTAAAGCAGAAGAAGAACGTAAGAAAGCAGAAGATGAAGAAGCTAAGCGTAAAGCTGAAGAAGAAGCTGCTAAAACTGCTACTCAAAAAACTGAAACTGAAACTGAAACTCCTACTAAGATTGTTCTTACTACCGATGACGGTGATGTTGAGTATAATCTTGATGCTGACGGTAATGCTGTTAAAGACGGAGAGATTGTTTACACTAAAGCTCAGTTAGATGAGTTTGCTGCTGCTGAAACTCAAGATGAAACTATAGATGTTTCTGCTATTTCTGCTATTTCTGGTTTAACTCCGGTAAATGCTGATGGTACTCCTAAGCAATACGAAATGACTGTTGAAGGTCTTGCTCAACGTGATGCTGATATTGCAGAGCTTGCTAAACGTCAAGCTGAAAGTGAAGCTATCAACAATTTCTTCCGTACTAATCCGGATATTTATCAAGCTGCTCTTTACAAACAAACGTATGGTTCTCTTGAGGGTTTTGCTAATCATGTTGATTGGACTACAATGACTCTTGAAGATAAATCAGATGATCAGTTAGAAGCTGTTATTCGTTCTGCTGAAAAACGCAAAGGTACTTCTGATGCTCAAATCGAACGTATTATTCGTTTTTCTAAAGCTGATAAAGTATTAGCTGAAACTGCTAAAGAAAGTCTTGATTATCTTGCCAATGCTCAGAGACGTGAGATTGAAGCCGCAAATGCTAGGCAAGAAGCCGAATATCAAGCTGCTCAAGAGGCTCTTGATAAAGCCTACGGTATTACCTATGATGAGAATGGTAAAGCTAAAGTGCTTAACATTCCTGATTCTTTATACGATAAGATCGTTAATAAAGGTACTATCGGAGGTCTTGCAATTCCAACAGCAGGCGTTAAAAGAACTGTTAATGGTAAAGAACAAATTCTTTCTCGTAAAGATATTGTCAAGTATTTAACAGCTCCTGTTGTTGAAGTTAATGGTGATTTCTATACGCAAGCTCAGAAAGATGTTTTTGATATGCTTGCTGATAATGAAACGTTCGCTATGGTAGCACTTCGTAACTTGTTAGGTGCTGATATTAGTCAGTTAGCTGCTGCATCTATACGACAAGAAGCTGTTCGTCGTTTGAACATTACTTCTAGTGGTAAACCTAAAGTTAAGGTATCCACTCAAGGTGGCGGTACTAAAGTTAATCCTAATAGACGTCCTATTGTTCCGGGTGGTATTATTGATTCAAATAAATAATTATCGTAACTATGCTTAGAGAAATTGGAAAAAAACAGTATTCCAAAGAGGTTTACTCTGATGCCGATATGCTATTGAACTTTAATGTTCTTGGTGCTGTCGATTTGAATAAGTCTCTTACTTATCTTTGGGGTAGGAACAGTAATCAATTCCCTCTTCTTTCTCTTACAGAAGGTCAAGGGAATATCTCTCGTAAGAAACCTATTAATGCTGGTGATACTCAGTATAAGTGGAAGATTATGGGGAAACCTACTGTCACTTCCCCGATTGTGCGTTTGATTACGCCTACTCAAACCCCCGGTAAAGGGTTTATGTCTTTCAAAGCGGAGTTCCAAGATAACTGGATTCCTTATCAGTATTCTGCTATTACTCCTGACGGAAAGCACATGGTTCGTATGCAGACCGATGGTGAGCAGACTGCTTCTGGTGGATATATCTATGAAATGATTATCCTTGGTGGTAATCCTGATGAGTTTATTGATCTCAGCAATTTTGAGAGAGGTAAATATTGGGGTATGGGTGCTCCTACGATTGCCGGTGAATTATCTACTGGTTCTCGTTCTACTGCTGAATCTTGGAGTGAAATGACTAACCAATTTGGTTTCCATAGATTCTCCAAAATTATTACCGGTAACATTGCTAATATCGTAACCGAGTTTGAACTTGATTATGATGATGGTTCTAAAGGTACTCTTTGGATGCCTTATGAAATGCGTCAGTTCGAGTTCATGCGTAGACGTTTGTTAGAAGAGGATTTGTGGTTCTCTGCTTACAACCGTGATATTAACGGTGTTATTCACAATCAAGAAAAACATTCAAATAAACCTATTCCTCGTGGTGCTGGCGTTCGTGATATTCTTATCGCATTCGGTAACTACTTCGAATACTCATTCATGACTATCGAGCTTGTTGATATGATTCTTTCTCGTATCTTTGAAGTTCGTAACGATATTGATTTGAGTAACAAAAATATCGTTCTTTATACCGGTAAAGGTGGTTCTAAAATGTTCCAACAGTGTATTAAGAATGAAGCTATCGGAAATGGTTACTTTGATAAGTTAGGTTCTGAGGAGATTCAAAGCCGTGGTGGTATCCTTTCTTATGGTGCATACTTCAATCAGTATAAGCACTATTCCGGAGCTACCGTTTCTGTTAAGGTTGTAGATTTGTTTGATACTGGTTCTCGTGCCGAAATGGATCGTAAGAATGGTCGTATGTATGGTGGCTTCCCTGTTACCTCTTATACGATGGTGTTCTTGGATCACTCTATTGATAACACGAGTGGTGAAGCAAATATTCAGTTGGTTTGTGAAGAGGGTCGTGAATATTTGTACGGTGTTTATCAAGGTATTACTCCGCTACCTAAAGAGTGGGGTGCTTATAGTAAGATGTTATCTACTAGAGAGGATATTGCTACTTATGAGGTTATGTCTTCACAAGGTATCAATATGCTTAATGGTACTACTTCTTTCTGGGCTGAAATGATTTTTGAATAAGCGTACATTACGATTATTGTAAAGTATAAACTTACTAAAGTATAAACTATATGATATACTCACGCAAAATAACCTTAGCGTTAAAGCTGAATCCGACTATGTTTCAAGTCGTGAATCAGAAAAGTATTGGTGCTTTCAATACTATTTTCGGTCCGAGCATTAAAGCGGTTCTTACTCTATCTAGTAAAACTGCTGAAATGGCTTCTATACTTCCTACGATCATTGGAGCTTCTGCTGATAGCCGTAACGTAAACTTTCAAGACCTCGTTTTGAAGCATCTTAAAAACTCAACTGTTGAAGTTCCCGCTCAAGGTTATGAGCTTGAAACTGGTTGGGAGTTTTCTCTTAACGATCCTGTTAAACGTGATGCTATTCTTGATTGGGCTAAAAAGAACAGTATTAATACTGAGGTTGCTCCGAATAAATTAGAGAAAGCTATCTTTGATGCTATGCTCTTTGGTGAAGGTACTGCGGTTCATGAAGAGAATCTGTATATGTACATGACTCCTATTAAGCCGCAAGATTATATTCTTTGGCGTCTTGCTCTGCTTACTTCTACTGTTGCTAATAAACCGGAAGATGTTGAGAAATCTACTAACATTCGGTTTTACTTACATAGCATCGAAGATGTTAAGCGTATGAAAGATGCTAAGACTAAAGCTGTTGTTAATACTGCTACTAAGTTGGCTCAGTTGTTCACAGGTGATGAGTCTTCTTATAAACGTATTAGAAATATGCTTATCTGTAATGCTCCTGCTGATACTCTACAGATTATTAAAATGGAACATGGAGATTTGCAGACGGCTGTAGCTGAACTTTCTCAAACGAATGCAGATGCGTTTATTTCTCTGTTTGATAACAAGAATGTAGAAGCAATGGCGCAAGTTTATAAGTTACTCGCCGCTCAAGTCATTACGAAAGACGGTGATAATTACTTTGACACTGTGCGTCCGGAAGTAGTTCTTGGTTCTTCCATTGAGGGTGTTATGGCTTTCTTAGCTGCTCCCGAAAATGTTGAATATAAAGCACAACTTTTCACTGCTTATAAGGCTTCGGTTATAAACTAACAAAATAGTGTCAGTATGTATAGTAGTTGTAAAGAAGCACATATTGCTGTAAACGATAAGATTCAGCAGATTAATGCTAATAGGCAAGAATCTATTCGTCCGCAGTATATTGATATTGCTCTTAATGAAGCTATTGACGTACTGCTTACGCAAAAGATTAAAGCCTTTGAAGAGACTGGTCGTTATTACGATGATTTGCAGGTGCTAAAGACTACATATAGAAGTCCTCTTTACCTTCTAGCAAATGAGGGTAATAGAGGCTTCGCTTTTTTACCTGCGAATTACCTACATGGTGTCTCTTATGATGCAAGTGTTATATATGATAAGTTTAAACGTTATCGAGCAATTGAATCTGTTACTACTAGGATTTACGTTGTTAATATCAGTGAGCTATTTAAAACTATTCCCGGTTATATAGAAGATTTCGTTATTCAAATCGGTAATGATACCGTTACGTTTCATTATCCTGCTAAGATCTATCGTAAAGAGGGTTTATTTGAATATATCAACTATATGCTCTCCATATTGCTGCGAAAAGGTTACAATGTGACTTATGAACGCTACAATAACGAGTATTACCCCGAATCACTAGTGTTTTACTTCGATACGCCACAGCTAATTGTAGTTGGAGATAAATATACTATTAAGTTAGTACAATTTGACTACAAGCGTTATTCAGGCTTATACGAGGTTATCACTTCTGACGGAGTGGTTACAAAGGTGCGAGAGAGCAAACCTGCGGGTATGGATTTGGTTTCTGATGTTCAGCGTAGGGATATGCTTCAAACGTATCACAATCGTCTTAATAGACACATTCATCCTATATGTACGATAGAAAGTAATAGGGTTTTAGTAGATATGGATGATACGTTTGTGATTACTGATGTTGCTATCACATATCTTAGACAACCTACTAGGTTTAATATTGTAACTGATACTGCTACTGAACTTCCGTTTAAAACCGAGATTATTAACCTTGCTACACAGAAGCTTCTTGGTAAACTTAAAGATGAAGGTTATCAAATTGCTATAAATGAAAGTAATTCTTTAAAATAAAACGTTACTATGAGAATTGTAAGTTACGGAAAAACATTTGTCGATAATGTTACTGTTGATACTAAGTTATCTAACGGTCAACTCGGCATTTGTACTGCTTATGGTACTGCTTTGCCTACTACTGGTAGACCTGAGCCGTTTGTAATTATGTCTGCAATTCCTACTAAGGACGGTGGATTTATGAATCAACGTGGAGTGGATATTAATCCTTTTAACTTCACTTATAACGTTCGTAAATATACGGAAACAGATCAGAAAGAAACTATTATTCTTAAAGGTCTTACGAATCCGGCACTTAAGCCTGCTGAAGGTATTGTATATAATGCAGATGCTGAGTTCTGTGGTGCTATTGAAATTTGTTCTTCTGAGGAGTATCGCCATGGTCTGACGGTTAATCCTAATCCTCAGATTGTTCAAATACCTGTTCGGATTCATGCTACTGATACCGTTGATCGGTTGGTAGAGAAGATTAAGAAGAACCTTAGTCTTACGGCTTATAACAAAGAGTTATTTGATATTACTATTGAGAAAGCTGATAGTGCTGTTCAGATAACTGTTGTGGCTAAAAAGCCTACCAAATTAACGATGAACGTATTCGGTATTCTTGCCGATCAAAAAGCCAATGGTACTATTACCGTTAAACATACGAAGTTATCCGGTTTTTTAGCTGATGTTGCTCTTAGTGATGAAGACCTTCGTTATTCTCTGATTAACATGGGTTGGAATCCTCATGATGAGTGGCAGAAAGCTTGGGGTATTGGTGACCCGAAAGTTGGCTTTAGTAAAGTCGCTTATCTTGTTATTTCTACGGCTGAGTTTAATCAATTCCCTGAGATTGCCGCTGATAACAATAGTCCTCGCAAATTCCAAATCATTGTTGGTACGGAAGCTGTGATCGATGCTGTTGTAAATAAACTTGAAGCTATTAAGACTTTAGCTAAAGGTTCCGGCGATAATGCCATTTCTCTGAATACTGCAACTGACTAAAGTTGCTTGGAAAACTACGCAGTGCTTAACGGTTCTGCGTAGTTATATTTGTTTAAACTTAATGCTATGGAATGTAATATTAAAATTGTCAAGTTAAAACAAGTTCTTCCTCTTGGTACATTTCCTAAGCGTGAGCATAACGTTCGATTCTTCTATCATCGTACTGATGGTTGTTACTATATGTATGATGAAAAAGGTTGCGAAATTAATCTAACTACTGATGGTAATATTATTGCTATTGATAGAGAGTTGATTGTTGGTAGTGAGTCTTTGACTGATGACACTCTTGTTTGCATTGGTCTTAAAGCTAATTATGTGCATCCTAGTCGTGGTATTAGAAATAATACTTGTGGTTGTCAAGATACATATATTCGTGCTTGGACTTACATCAAAGATCTTCAAGATTTTATGCAATCTGGTCATATCGAACGTGATTACTATAGAGTTACTTTAGTTCCTTCTCCTGAAGAGGGTGGTATTGTTGGATGTAGTGGTTCTGCTATTGTTCCTGATGAAAACTCAGATGGCTTCCGTTTCCAATTTGAAGCTGGTAGTCGTGTTGAACTTTATGCTAAACCTGTTCAAGGTTATCACTTTAAAGGTTGGAAAGAGTTCCATACTAATGAGATTATGTCTATTAGTCCTAATTGGTCTTTTACTATTAAGAAAGATATGGATTTGATAGGTGTATTTGAAAAGGATGAAGCTCCTATTGAACAATTCTATATTAATGTCAATGCTGATCCGGCTAATGCAGGATATGTAGTTGGTGCCGGAACATTCCCAAAAGGTACAAGACATTCTATAACAGCTGCGGCAATTCAAGGGTATCATTTTACTCATTGGACTGATAGTTTAAATCGTATTGTTTCTACTAATCTTCAATATGATCTTGTTGTTGAGAAAGATGAAACTTATACTGCACACTTCGAGCTTGATGCTCCTGTTATTGAGGAGTACAATGTAACTATTATAACTAATCCTGCTGATAAAGGTTCAGTTAGCGGTGGCGGTACTTATAAGTCCGGTCAAACTGCAATAATTGTTCCTAGTCCGGTTGAGGGTTGGGCTGTTGATACAGTTACTGCTTCTGGTGGTAATCTTGTAGATAATGGTAATGGTACATATAGCATCGTTGTTACACGAGATCTTACGATTACGGTAAACTTTAAAGAAGCTATTCGTTATTTCACGTTTAGTATCGTGGCAAATGCGAATGGTTTAGTTCGATATAAAGATATTAATGATGCTTGGTCTCAATGGGCAGAAAGACACGAAGTCACTGCTCCGGAAAAGACTATTGTCACTATCGCTGGTAAAGCTAACGGCGGTTATGAATTTGAAAAGTGGGTAACTCCTACTGGTGCTAATCTTCCTAATAATGAAAATAATATCATTGTTGAAGAAGGTCTGCATCGCAAAGTTTATACTGCTTATTTTAAGGAAACTTACATTCCACCTGAAACTCATATTGTTAATATTACTGCTGGTTCTAATGGTAAATGCAAATATAAGATTGGCTCTGGTGAATATTCAGAAGCTGCATCTTCGCATTCTAACATTAGTGTTACTGACGGTGAGACAATTGAGGTATTAGGTGTTCCTGATAGCGGTTATTCTTTTGAACAATGGAATATTGGTGGAACTACTTCTAACTCTAATCCTTATTCAAAGGTTATCACTGAGAATGTAGATTTCTCTTGTACGTTCGTAGAGATTCCACCGGAAGAAGTTACTATTACGGTAGGTTCTGACGGAACTAATGAAACTCGTTATCGTATAGGTGATGGTTCTTGGTCTAGTTGGTCTACTTCTGAACACACGTTTAAAACTGCTGTAGGTTCGATTTATTCAGTTGAAGCTCGTGCGGTTGGCAATTACAAGTTCAGAGAGTGGAATACAAGTGGTGCAAAGGTTTCAGATAATCCTGCAACATTCACTGCTAAAACCGGAACGAATGCAACGCATATTGCTACGTTCGACCAAGTGATCATGCGAACGCTAACTCTTACTGCTGGAACGGGTGGTAAATGTCGTGCAAAGATCAATGGAAATTGGAGCGACTATTATAGTGGCACAAAGACTTACTCTGATATTGTTGACGGAACTACCGTTTCTGTAGAAGCATTAGCAAATAGCGGCTATCATTTTAAGGAATGGACTGATTCGGGTGCGCCCTCGACTACTTCACGTGATATTGTCATGAATGACTCTAAATCTATTGAAGCTCGTTTTGAGGTTGATGCTCCTGATAAATTCCAAGTTACCTATGAAGCTATTCCTAATGGAAGTGCTACAATGGAAGGTGCTGGTACTTATAATGATGGTGATACTTGTACGATTAAAGTTAATGTAAGTCCGGGTTATACTTTGAATAAAGTGCTTGTTGATGGTGTTAAAATCACTCTTAACAGTAACAATCAGTATAGCTTTGTGGTTGAGAAAAACATTAAGGTTACTATTGAATGTGATCTTATTCCTGAACCCACACATTATACACTTACAGTTAAAACCGAAGATGAAGGTGTAGCTCAAGGTGGTGTTGGTATCAATAAAGAATCTAATTTGGGAGTTGAAACTGCTGAATTTGAGGATGGTACTGTTGCTACTATTCATGCTACAGCTGCTGAGGGTTATAGCTTTGGCGGTTGGTGGAAAGATGGAGTTAAGGTTTCTGACGATGTAACTCTAAGTGTTACTATTGACGCGGATAAGACTTACATTGCTAAGTTTACTCAAGATCCATATCTCGAATTAGATAAGACTTCTCTTACTTTCGAAGCTGCTGGTGGAACTCAAACTGTTAATGTTACTTCTAACGTCGAATGGACGGTTTCATAATTAGGGGGGGGTACTAAGATGGCTATTGCTTCTTGGCTTACCCCTGCCGCTAAGAGTGGTACGGGTAATAAAACGGTTGGTTTAACTGCGAGTAAGAATACTGGTGCAAGCAGAACAACTATTGTTACTGTTTCAGTCAGCGGTATTACGAAAACTATTAATTGTACTCAGACGGAAGCTGATAAGTTTACTATTAAGATTTCAGCTTTAACTACTAATAGTTCAGGAACTACTATCACAAATGTTGGTGATTGTTCTATTGGTGCATCTGCTACAGGTGGAGTTAAAGAAGGAACTTATTATCGTGATACTAGTGTCACATTAACTGCTAAAGCTGCTCCTACTGGGTATGATTTTGTTGGTTGGTACGAAGGCTCTAATCTTGTTTCTACAAGTCTTTCTTTTGCTGTTACTTTAACTGCTAATAGAACTCTTGTTGCTAAATATAAGATTAAGAGCTACACTGTTAATGCAACTTCTGAGGATACAAACAAAGGTACTGTAAGTCCTGCAGGTCAAACTGTAGAACACGGTGCTAATGCTACTGTAGTTGCAACTCCTAAGACTGCTTATAATTTTGCTGGTTGGTACAATGGAACAACTAAAGTATCTAGCAATGCTTCATATACATTTGCTGTTACTGCCAATATCAGCTTAACTGCTAAGTTTACAATTAAGACTTTCACAACTACTACTGCTAATTCAACTGGTGGTACAGCAAGCGTTAATAAGTCTAGTGTAGAATACGGTGGTTCTGCTATTTGGACAGCTACTCCAAGTACTGGCTATAATTTTAGTAAGTGGTCTAATGGTTCTACTATTAATCCTATGACAGTTTCTAGGATTACTGCCAATACTCATATTACTCCGGTATTTGTTCTTAAGTCATATACTGTAACTTGGAATCCTAATGGTGGAACTGTAGATCCTACGTCAACTACTAAGACTCATGGTTCTACTTTAGGCACATTACCTACTCCGACAAGAGCTGCTGATGCTCAATACACTTATATATTTAAGGGTTGGTTTACAGCTACAACGGGTGGTACTCAAATATCTGCATCTACTACTGTAACAAAAAACGTTACTTATTATGCTCAGTGGACTGCTACTCTTAGAAGTTACACTGCAACATTCAATGGTAACGGGGGTGGTACTCCTAGTCCATCGACTATTACTAAAACGTATGGTTCAGAATTAGGTACTCTTCCAATTTGTTCTAGGACGGGTTATACATTCCTCGGTTGGTATACAGCATCTAGTGGTGGTACGAAAGTTTCATCTGCTACTAAGATAACTGGTACTGTTACCTATTATGCTCAATGGTCTATTAATAGTTATACTTTAACTTACAATGTTAATGGTGGTAATGCAGTAAGTCCTGCTTCTAAGAGCATTCAATATGGAAGTGCTTATGGTACTTTGCCGAAGCCTACGAAGTCTTCTGATGCTGAATACACCTATGCATTTGCAGGTTGGTACACTGCGGCTAGTGGTGGAACGCAAGTTACTGCTAATACGACAATGGGTGCAAGTAATACTACAATATATGCACATTGGACTGCAACTAAACGGAGTTATACAATAAATTATCAAACAACATACGGGTCTTTGAATAGGACTAGTCAATCTGTTGCTTATGGGTCGAAAGGCTCTTGTACTTTGACTATGCCTTCAAACGATGCTCAGTACACTTATACTTTCCAAGGTTGGTATACTGCTGCCAACGGTGGTGGAACTAAGGTTGGTTCTTCATTAACTTTAGAAACACCGAGTGTAACAGGTGCTGCTACTTATTATGCTTATGTGACCAGAGCTGTTAATAGGTACACCTTTACATTTAACGCTAATGGTGGTAGTACTCCTTCTTCTTCATCTATAACTAAAGATTATAATGAAGCTATTGGAACGTTACCTACTTGTTCAAGAGCTGCGGATAATACTTATACGTATGCGTTCGCAGGTTGGTTCGATACTTCTGCTACTAGCGGTGGTACTCAATTAACTACAACAACTAAGGTTACTTCTAATAAGACTTGGTACGCTAGATGGACTGCAACTTATAAGAATTATACGGTTACTTGGAATGGTAATGGTGGTACTCCTAGCAAGTCTAGTAGTTCATTCCATTACAATGACGCTTTAGGAACTCTTCCTACTGCTACAAGAACTGGATATACTTTTAAGGGATGGTCTACGTCAGCTAGTGGTTCTGTTAATGTAAGCACAACTACCAAAGTTACTGGTAATGTTACTTACTATGCTGTATGGCAAATTAACAGTTATACACTGACTGTAACTGCGGGTGCAGGTGGTACTGTTAGTGGAAGTGGTACTTACAATTATGGTGCAACTGCTACATTAAAGGCTACACCGTCTGCCGGTTATCACTTTGTTAAATGGAGTGATGGTAATACGAATGCTAGCAGAACTGTTACTGTTACTGGAAATGCTACTTACACTGCAACGTTTGAACAAGATCCTTATTTGAATCTTGATAAAACTAGTTTAACGTTTGAAGCTGCTGGTGGTACACAAACTGTCAAAGTAACTTCTAATGTTAATTGGACTGTTTCTTAAACTTTTAAATGTTCCGCTACGCTTTGCAGACCCCAGTAGGGGAATAGCTTGTGGGGCGTGCGGAACTTCAAACTTTTTTATGAATAATTAAATTTTTATCATTATGATTGGAGATTCTGCTTTGAATGAAAGAGCAACTGCTGTTGAAATTGGGGGTTTGGTTGATGGAGTTGGTGCACCTGTTATGCGCGCCGGATATGCTTTGAAAGCTAAACCGAGTTGGATCACTTTAAGTGCTGTTGAGGGAACTGGTAACTCTCAAGTAGATGTTACTGCTCCGGTTTATAAAGGTCGTAACGGACGTTCTGGTTTGATTACCGTTGCTGTTGAAGATTTGACTGAAGACGTTACTTTGCAGCAGGAAGGTTCTACGATTTGGGATGTTACTACTCAATCGTTAGCTTTCGTTAAAGGTGGTGAAGCTAAGAAATTCGCTGGTAACTCCAACTTGGCTTCTATTACGTTTGCTGTTGATTCTGACGCTTCTTCTTGGTTGACTGCCGGTAAATTAGTCGTAAATGAAAAACAATATAACTCTGGTGCTGAGATTGAGGGTGATCCGGGAGCAGATGACGTTTACGCTTTTGAAATTACGTTTACCGCTGCTGCTAACCCGACGGTTAACACTCGTACCGGTAATATTACTGTAAATGGTCAGAAATACACTGTAACTCAAGCTGCCGGTGATGCTACTCTGTCTGTATCTCCGACTTCATTAACTTTCGCTGCTGCGGGAGAAACTAAACAGATTACGATTACTACGAATACTGCTTGGACTATTTCGTAAGTCGTCTGTTGATTTGATTATGGGTCTGATAGACGCTAAGGTGCCTATTAGACCTTTTGTCGTATAAACAAATATCTAAAATATGACTAAACCTAATTGGGTAAATACCTCACCTAATTCGGGTAATGGTAATGGGTCTATTCAAGTCACTGCTCAAGCTAATGAGGGTGACGCTAGGCAAGGTTCTGTTGCTGTTGCAGGTGGAGGTTTATCTAAAACTATTGCGGTTAATCAAGACGCAAGATTACTTGTTATAGGTGACTTTGGTCGATATAGTACTGAATATGGTCTATGGACTACTATATAAGTTAATGCTATAGGAATTAAAGGTATCGCATATTGTACAATGTCTGATTCGTCTGTTATTGAAAAAGAACTTAATAATACAGTCAATGTTGTTGAATCTGAATATTGTATGTTTGTATCGCTTGAAGGTAGACGTGTTAATGATACTAGTAAAGTAGTTACATTTAATATGCAAACTACCTTAGATTTTATCGGTCATGCTGATACTTTATGCAAATTGTTTACTGATATTGATTTTAATTCTTCTAAAAAGAATACTCAACTAGATGTTACTCCGTATTATGAGCAATTAGTTTATGAGATTAATGATTGTCTTATGACTATGTATCCGGATAACTATATGTTGATTAATTTCAATATCGTTGATTTTGATGAAGCTACTAAGGAACATATTAGAAGTATAGTTACTTGTGATCGTTTCGTTGTTGCTTTCTAACTTGTTACAAATTTAAATATTTGAGTTATGGCAAAACCTGATTGGATTAAAATCAATCCTACTGCTGGAAGCAACAATGGTAGTTTTAATGTCGTTGTTGATGAAAATGCAGGAGCTTCTCGTAATGGTATTGTAACCGTGACGGGGGGGTTGAGCAAAACAGTTGATGTTACTCAAAATGAAGAACAAGAAACCGATTTAACTCTTAATTTTAAGAGTCTTATTAATCAAAATGCTGCTACTAGAGCTGCTCAGTTTAGAATACAAATTCTTGCAGGTGAGAGTATGCAAACTTTAGAAAATATAGGAAGTATTAATCATCATCCTAATAATTCTAATGCTACAAAATTTCCAACTTCTATTAAGTTTAAAGCTAAAAAATCTAAAGTGATGATAAAGCTATCATGTATAGTTAATAATATATTATATAACGATAGTATTGCAGATGCTGATGGTAAGATTCTTAAATTAAGAGCTAATGGTACAGTGATTGGGCAAGGTGGAATTCGTGTTACTGGTCAAGTTAATCAATGTACTTTTATGGCAACTCTTGTTGAAATAGGGCAATGGTCTGATTCAAATTCTTATGAATTAGATTATGGTGTTGATTTTTGGGGATAACATCAAGATTTAAATAATATTACTATGGCAAAACCTGATTGGATTACAATTACTCCAGCAAGCGGTTCAAATAACGGAAGTTTTGACGTTACAGCTGCTGCAAATACTGGATTAGCTAGAAATGGTATAATAACTGTAGCAGGGGGGAGAGTGAGTAAAACTTGTGATATTGTTCAAAAAAGTGGTAAAGCTATTTTCGCTATAAGTAATATTAGTATTGCATCTGAAGCTGTATTATCTGATGTAAATCCTAAATACGGTGAACCTATTGATCGTGATGTTGAAGTTCATTTAATGGTTGGTTCACCGGGTCTTATAGATATGCAAATAACTTTTGAAGGTGTTTATAGAATAATGTCAGCTAAGGGTGATAATGAAGGTATGGGAATGTCTACTACTATACAAGGTTTTAATGTTATAGTAGAAATTGATGATATTTGGATGTATGCTGGTGGTGCTTACATAACTGTTACAGGTTATGATAAAGCTAATACACCTTTTGAATGTTATATATCACTTATGGCACAAATGATGTAGTTATGGAAGAAACAATTATTTTTAATCTCTTTAATTCTATAAGCTTTGCTTTTATCGCTATTGTGCTTTTAGCTACTTATGGTATTAATGAGATTGCTACTAAGATTGCTAAGAAGAAACTACCGAGATACTTCAAGTCTCTTGTTAGCTTAATCGTAGGTATTGCAACTATGGGGCTTTACTTATACAAATTAGATGCTTCACTGGAAACGGTGCTGCTATCTTTTCTGATATGTACCTTTGGGTATGATTTAATTATCAAACCTATACTCAAAGCTATAAAACGGCATTTTGCTGATTCTAAAAGCGTATGATCGCGGACTAAAGGAGTGCTACTGCTAAATTGCGTAGTACTCTCTTTTGTCATATCAAGGAAAATCATTGCTCGCTTAAATCATCGACTAAACGTTCTATTAATGATTTAAATTCCTTTAGGTATGACACCTGTGACTTATACTAATTTGAATAAGCTCTTATTAATTAGAGATATTCAAGAGATTGCTAAAACTTATATCAATGATGATAGAAGTTATCGTTGGATTTGGAAGAACAAAAATTGCTGACGTATATCATATTGGTTATGTAACTTTTATGAATTACATTAGTGTTCCCTCTATTAATGCAAAGATTGACGAAGCTATCGCTAAGAAGAAACGTTGAATATAATGTTCAACTGCTGAGTATTAATGTTCATGTTATAAATCATTTCATTGTTATCAGTACTAATAGTAATATATTTGTTGTGCATCTCAATGTCGAGGTGCATTAAAACAAATTAATGCTATGAATACTGAAAACGAAACTGGTGTTAAAGTTCCGAAAGGACAAATTAATTACAACACTGTTGCAGGTTCTTTAGGTCTTGCTGCTTTTGCAGGACTTGGATTGAGAAATTGGTTAGGTAACGGTAATGGTTCGGTTGCTGCTGGAGCTACTGCTGTTGCTGAAACTCAATTAGTTTCTGGTCTTATGGCTGAACTTGCTAAAGAGAAGTCTGAACGTTATGCCGATAATGTAGGTATAAACACGTTTAAAGAAGCTTTAGCTTTAATCAAAGAAGAACGTGAAACTCGTCAAGCTAACGACAAGATTATATTTGAAACTCTTGCTCGTTTGGATAAGGAATCTGCACTTAACAAACAGGATATTGAAAACTTCAAGAAAGAAGTCACTCGTGAGTTCAGTGATGTTCGTCACGATTTCAAAGCTGCTATCGCTCTTGAAGCTGAACGTAGAGAATCTGCTGATGAACGTATTTTCGATTATGCAAATTGCAATTTCGTTAAGTACATCAAAAAGATCAATGCTGCGGAGATTTGTCCGGTTGTTGAGTTAGCGGCTCGTACTGCTGGTCCGGCTGTACCTGATCCTAACGCTCCTACCACTTCTACAGTAAACGCTTAATCTTGAAGTGGTATGACTAACGCAGAACTTGTTGCAGTAGCTGTTGGTAAATGGCTAACACCAATCGTTAAAACTATTGGAGGTGGGATTAAGATTCCTGTTACTTCTGGTATCGGAAAGTTTATGGGTAGTGTTTTTGGTTTAGACCTTTCTACTTATAATCTTCTGAATGAATTAGATTTTATTATAGAGCCTACACTTGATTATATTATTAAGCCTCAGTTGGCTAAGTTATCTAAGTTCATACCTGATGAGCAGATTCCTAAAGTAGTTAATAGCTATCTTGATGCAGCTATTTCTAAAGCTACTGCTAAAGGTTCTGTGAATCTATTTGGTTTTGAGTTCGAAGCTACTGCTTTTCAAAATCTTAAACGTGAAATTGATAACTCTCTTAAAAATAATGTAAGTCATGATGAAAGACCCGCATGAGCATAGTGATATGCCACACGAAAGTGAAGATGTAAGAAAGAGGGATTGTCGAAAGTATAAAGAACTCTACGGAAAACATTTTACTAAAGACCTATGTGAATGGGCTGTTAAACGTATGGAGAATCGTAATGGTACTACTCACCATTATAGTCTTGATGAAGTCAAATCTATTTGGCACAAATACAAGATGAATGATCTCCATAATGCTAACTGGTATGATGTTATGTATGTAATGAATATGGCTTACGCAGATTTCTATGGTCGTTTGTTTACCGAACATCATGAATGTGCTATGTATGCTTATCTTTACATTAGTGATCCCGACGGTTACGAAGGTATTGCTTTCCAAAGATGGTTAGCTGATATTAAAGCTCAAGACGATGAAGTGCCTTGGCAGAGATTCATCTAATTAGTTTTGGTCGCAGGTGTTATTTATATCAAGGCAATTTTAATTATTCCTAATCCGACTACTGGTTCCGCTGGTAGTCGGATTTTTTTGTTTATAGCAACTTATTCAAACACGCAAGTATGAATTATAAAACACGTTGTGTAATGAGTGGTATTTTTATTGCTATATTGAACTTGATTGGTGTTATTGTTTCATCTATTGGTGTTGTCTTCGTAAAAGAATGGATTGCTAAGAAGAGACGTAAGGTTGTTACTAATCTTCTTACATCTAAAGCAGAATGTTGGATGCAACTCGATAAAATAGCCTCAAACATTAGAGAATCTCTTAATGCTAAAGGTGTTTACATTGCATACTTTCATAATGGTGGTAAGTTCTGTAATGGTATTAATATGGATAAGTTTACTGTTATCGCAGAAGATTACGATATTAGTATTACAGATCCTTATAAGAATCGTTATAAGAATGTTCTTACTTCTATTATGCCTTATACTATTCTACGCTTATACAGAGATAGTAAGTACATTTTCCGTATGAGTGCTTTGACAAAGTATCATTCTAATATGTATGTTGGGGATCTTCGTTCACGTGGATGTAATACTGCTATTAGCATTCTTATTCGTGACTTGAAAACTGATATGCCTATTGGTTTTCTTAGTGCTGAGTTCGAGCTTGACTTTGAACCTGACGCTGAAATGATGCAAACATTCTGGAAAAATCACAATCGTATTTCTCGCAATATGACTATGGTTATAGATGCGACAGAAGATACCATTAAAAACTAAAATACCATGACTGTTATTTACGCAAGAACTAGTCTGCCATCAAGGTGTGGTAGAGGTTTCAAAAATCAAAAGAACGTTATTAGAGTTACTAACCGGTATACTAATGCTGGTCCGTGGCACGGGGTTGTTCCAGTTAAGAATCGTCCTATTATGATCATAGGTAGTTCTGATACTCCTGAACTTAAATTGTCCACTAATCTTCTTAAATTTATCCCTAGAGGTGAAACTAAGGAGCTTGGTATTACTACTAATAAATCTTGGCGAATTGTTTAATGTATTATTATGGCAACACTTAATCAATTAGGAAGTAAGATTTCTAATATATTAGGTAAGCCCGGTGATCATAGCATTCAAGAGAGAGCTAAAGATGCTTGTAAGGCACTCTTTGCTACTTTTATTCGTCAGAGTATTGAGCGCAATGGTGTAGATGAGGTGCTTAAAGTTAGCTTTAATGTTCCTCTTATCTGCGTTCCGCTTACCGATATAGAAAATACATATGCGGGAATTGGTGCTAAAGATATGGTTCTTACTACTGAGCATCGAGTTCCTACACCTTTACGTATGCCTAATGATGCACCTTTTCTTCATGTTTATACTCAACATGATGATGGAAGTCTTATTACATATAAGTACGCTAATAATAGCGTAGTTCCGCTCCTTACCACAGTCTATTCCCCTACTGGGGTTTGGGGAGTGTATCAAATCGTTAATGGTAAACTTAAAATTATTATCAAAAATACTCTCAAAAACTTTGAGATTGATGCTAAAAATTATAAGTTTGTAACAATTGTGTATGTGGCTGAAAATCCTGCTGAGGTTATCACTATGTATATGGAAGATGATGGTCAAGATATTGAACTTCCACTTCCTATTGATATGATAGAACGTATAACTTATGAGGTTCTTAGAACTGAATTTGGTATTAAGCCTACAGAACACGAAGTTAAGATTATTAGTGATGCAACTTATGCTCCTAATGATCCTAATGGTACTCAACGTTTAATCCATAATAAAGTAGAATAAACTATATGGAATCCATGCACTATTACCACGACTATCTCGAACAATGTTATAATACTATCGAGAAATTAAGTACTGATCTTCATAACATTTATGTTAGACGTAATAATCTAGCTAATATCTGTTATGCTAATCTGAATCTTCTTGAATCGAATGGAATAACTAAAGAGATTATTGATGATCTTATTTTAGGTAAACGAGTTAAAGGTGTTAAGCTCTTACGTAAACTTAATTGGAGTGACGAAGCTAAAGCAGTATCTCTTCGTATTACGTTTAATCGTTTTGTTTATCTATCTACTATTCGTATTCCTAAACTTCTTGCTATTATTAGATATTATGATTGGATGTGTCGTATTCCTTATCCAATATTTAATCAAATACAAAGAGGTCTTAATAAGTCTCTAATTGAGAATCTTATTCGTGGTGATAGTGTTTCTTTAGGTACTTACATCGGTAAGTTTCAAGTTCAACGTGCTGTTGCTAGAGAATCTGTTGATTGGGCTGCTTCGTTTCGTCTTAGAGATGAGATGATTGCTGCTGGTATCGAAGTTAAGAGTTTTCTTAATCCTTATGGTAAGAATTGGCATGTTAAATCTGATAATCCGTATTATTGGTTCTGTAAATGGATACGTCATAATATGGGTGTTGATGTTGTACCTAATCAAATATTCTATAAATTTAAACCTAATCATTGTCATGTAAACATTATGACTAGTGATAAGGTGCTTAGGCATAAATCTATAGAAGAAGTTATTAAAGCGGATAATCTTGCATTTGATGCTAAACTCAAATACATGATTGAACATGATAAAACTATTATGGATAGGTATCCGCCTACTAAAAGCAAAAGAGAACGTATTAAAAACAATGAAGTAGATGAATACATTAGACCAAAACTTGATTAGTTCTAGTGTTGTTATTCATAGGATTATAGAAGATTATGATGTTCATTCTATGGACTTTATGACTCGTATTCCTACTTGGATATGTGAAGCTCTTGCTGATTTAAATATTCAACAGCATCTTATTAATGTTGGTAAAGTTATCGACTTTGATGAGTATCGTTGTGAGATTCCAGAGGGTTGTGAGAATATACGTCTTGTTACAATTAATGGTAAACGTGCGGATTTTACTACTAATCCTGCTCCTTTTGAGCATGATGACGGAAATTATATACCGCTTGCCGTTTCATTCCCGATAGGAGTAAACCTTACAGAAAATGTCGTTTTTGACTTCATACAGACGATTTCCGGCAGTTTATATACGTATTCGATTAATGGGTCGTATTTGCATCTGAATGTCAGAAAAGGCACGCTGGGCATCTTATTTCACGGGTTGCCAATGACACTTGACGAGATTCTTAAAATCAATGTTCCTCTTATACCTAATAATGATGTTCTTATTGATGTTCTAAAGAACTTTGTTATGATGCGTATTCTTCAACGTAATTACAGGCATCCTGTTTTAAATCTTAGAGATAGTAATCCTTATACTAATCCGGCACTTGCTTACGATAATGCTAAAATTAAAGTTCGCAATGCTTGTAATAGGCTTACTAAAGATAAACGTGATGATTGTAGTAGGTCGTTATTAAACTTCTTAAATATGAAAAATCATTATGTGAACGGCTATGAAAGTAAACGCAGGTCTTTACCCTAACGCGAATCCGTCATTAGTCAATAGTGATACTAAGTCTTATGCACTTAATGTTCTATATAACGAGGATGGTGAGACTCTTATCAATGAAAATGGATTTGAGAAACATCATGATTATTCTGATTATGGTCAGTGTATTGGCACCATTCCGATTCCCGTTGGAGTGGTGCTTTTTTTTGTTAATAGAAACGGTGCTAATCCTAGTGTACCTGACGGAGATTACATTATATGGCATAGTGATGAAACTATTGAAGGTGATATAAAGTATTCAGATGTTATTTATAAAGCTCCTCTGGTTGGCGATAGTACAGTTTTAAACTTTAGTGAAGATCGTCCTATTACTGGTGCTTATTCTTATAACAAAAATAATCATCTGATTATTACTTTTACAGAAGGTAATTCGACTGCTGCTAATGAAACTCGTTTGATGAATCTTAATACCTTTTGTGATGACTATGGTCTTGCAAAAGATTATTCTGATAATACTACGACTATTTACAGTTTAGGTACTGATTTAACTAAAGAGAAACTATTGAATCTTATACCTGATGTTGAATATCCTACATTAACAGTTCAGTCTATTGATGGTGGTGGTTTACTTGCAGGCTCATATCAATTTGCTGTTGCATATAAACTTAAAACCGGAGATTATACTGATTATTCTCTGTTATCTCCTACATACTTTGCTGCACCTAAATACAATGAAAGTATTAAAGCTGGTCAGCTTACATCTCGTAAGTTTCAAATTGATATTACTAATATAGATTCTCAGTTTGATGAATGTAAACTTGGTATTATCTATAAAGGCGAAGATGAAGAGAAAGCTTATGAGTATGAGAATATTGATATTAAAGGTAAAAATAGTACAACGGTTTATATCAGTGGTATCAATAGTTTAAATACAGTTACTCTTAATGATATTGTAATTGGTAATATTTCATATATTAAAGATCAAGCTCATACTAATTTTAATTCACAACTTATTCGTGCTAATGTTAGTATGAATGATATTACCGGTCTTGACAAGCATATCAAAGATAAAAATCTATGTACTGCTAATGGTCTTAATGGTACTGGTAATATTAAAATTAAAGAAGAATTATTTAAATCTGTTGGTGATAAAGGTGACTTTGAAAAGAAAGATCTTTCTAATGATACTTGTATCAAAGATAATGAATACTACTTCTTATATTTAGGTCTTATTGATTATAAAGGTAAACTTATTAATATTTATCCTATTTATAATACTCAAAAGAGTAGTTATTACTTCAAGACTTCTAACTTCAATATGACCGGTAGTGATGGTGCTGTTAAACATCGTATGTTTAGATTTAAATTCGATCCTACAGATTTCTTTTCTAAACTATTTAAAGATACTACTAAAATTGAAACCGCTGATGGTCTTGAAGAAGTTGGAGTTATTGCTCGTAAACAAATTAAATCTTGGGTTGTTTACATGGCGCAACCTAATAGTTCCAATAGTAATTGGTGTTGTCAATCGCTTGTTGTTCGAGATTTAGCTTATTCTAATGTAGTTGGTAATAACTATAAAGGGGCTTTTGCTTCTCGTGATAGATATAGACTTTATCCTCTTGAATATCTGATTGAAAAAAAGACTATGCCACAAGTTAAAGCTTATAGTGTTCGTAGTGCTTATGAACGTATGACTTGGAGGCATTGTTTTAATCGTCAAAAGAATGATACTAAAAATGAGAAAGGGGATAGTTCTGATTTATGGGATGAAGGTGGTGATTTGATTCAATCAGTTCTTCTTTCTGATTCGCTTATTGTTAATGGTAGACTTAATGGACCTACTATTAAACCTGAATTTATTGCTAATAATAATTCAGCCGTTTCAAATATAGCTGCTGATTCTAGTTATAAATTTAGTAAAAATGATGGTCTCGATGATAACGCTATGTTTGATAGTAAATATTATCCAAATGAATGGAATAATAAAAGTTATCAACGTGTTACTATTACTTATGAAAATGGTGACTTACTAGATCCCGGATTTGAATATAACAAAATATGTAAAGATTATTCTGCTGCTGGTGAATGGAAAGGTGATGATAATCCAAATAGTCATGGGGATGATAGAACTGTTGCAAGATTTCAATGGTATTCTATCATTGAAAATAATCGTGCTATTATAGATTGTTATTATCATGATCGTAATGCAGATGATATATTCAAAACTATTGATGTTTATGCTCAGAATCTTTCTTGTATATCTCCTATTGTTAGAGTTGAATATCATCCTGTAACATATACTGCTACTACAAAAGCTCAATATCTCAAAGGTGATACTTTTGTTGCATTTATAACTCAACGTTGCGTTGCTCCTGCTGCAGGTTTCCAACATGAAGGAGCTGGTGCTACTATTGCTAATTGTCATAGAATTATTATTAGTTATTTCATATTTAGTCGTATGAATCTTCAATGTCGTCATGATGGACTTGGAGTTAATAGTAGTGCTTATAAGATATTCGAACGTAATATTTCTAATACTGCCGAGAATGATATTGAGAAAGCTATTCGTTGGGCTCCTAAGAATAATTATTATCAAGAAGCTGATAACTTAGGTCATGTTAGTTATCCTATTGATAACTTTTGGAATACCGAGGATGGTAAGTGTTATGAGACTTCTATGAATTGGGATGGTTTTAAAGATGCAGTTATTATTAAAAAGATTGACGATATTAAAACCTTTCCTTCTCGCATTATACGTTCAGATGTTAATCCTAGTGAATCTACTGATATTGGTTGGCGTCGATATAAAGCTGATGCTTATAAAGATGTTTCAATTCAAAAAGGTGCTATCGAGAATGTTTTATCTGATGATATTGCTTTATATATTCAACAACAATACACATTACTTGTAGCCGCCATTAAAGATACTCTAGGTAACAATGATGAAAATACAACTTATGTAGGTACTTCTGATTTGTTTCAACGTGAACCTAAAGAAATTATTTATAGCACTACTGGTAAAATTGGTTGTAACAATCGTTTTAGTGCTATTATTACGCATCGTGGTTATCTTGTTTGTGATGTCGAAAAAGGTGAGATTTATCTTGTTAAGAACGATCAAAGCGTAAGTGAGTTATCCGATTTAGGCTTCAAAGAGTGGTTTAAAGAGCATATTTACGCTAATGCTACTAATCCATTGTCGCATAGTGGATGTTTCTTTACATACGATGAAATGCACCAAAGATTTATATTCACTAATAAGATTATAGATAAAAACGGTGCTATTGATTTGTATAAGTCTTATTCTATTTCTTACTCATTAAAGACTAACTTATGGACGTCTTTTCACTCGTATATCGGAGATTATTCATACATTAACCGGCATGGAATCTTCTATATAACTAAAGGTTCTCTTTTTAAGACTGATGCTAAGAATAAAGGTATTTACTTTGATGATGTTATTCATCCTAGTGTTGTTCAATTCATTTATGCTACCGAGCCTACTATAAGTAAACTCTTTAAGCATATTGAATGGCGTAGTCAGCTTATTAATGGTCTTATGAATAATGAAGATAATATACGTTATCTCTATAATAAAACTATTGATTGGTTGATGTTTCATACTGATGTTCAATGTACAGGCCTTATGCCTATAAGTGTTAGTCCTATTTGGTGGGATAATGAAACTCTTAAATATAAAGCTGGTCGTTATCTTTGGAATCGTATTGAAGACTTCGTTGAGAATGATCATGGTCAATGGAATCCTAATCCTAATCTTATTAATTTTATGGATAAAGATGCTATTGACACTCTTATTGAACTTTCAGCTAAATATCAAAAGCCTTGGTATGATATTGCTAAGTTCCATAATGCTTGGACTTATATAACTATGATATATGAGAATAAGTTCTTTAGTCAAGAAGCTGATGATTATGTAGATGATATTACTAAATATCCTGATGCTACTCAACTTGATTTAAGACTTACTAATATTGAAGTTATGATTGATAAAGATACTCGTTTATAATTAGTGTTGCTCTTTAACGATCTCCAGACCCCGGTAGGGAAAGAGCTTGTGGTAAGGAGCAACACTCTGCAAATACTATTAGTATGCCAAATAAATATAAACGTACTAAGGTCGCTGATGATGCTCAAGCTAGACGTCTTCTTATTGATATTTTTACTAAGTATCATCAAAGTAAAGATATTAATAATAGATCTCTAGGTTTAGCTATTCAAGCTCTTGATAAAGAGAGTAATACTAAAGGTCTTATAGGTCGTCCTGAGATTCATAAGATTGATTCTCTTTATCAAGTCGGTGCACCTGCTCGTGAAGTTGTTAAGTATATAGCAGAGACTGGTGTTGGTACTAAAGGTTACAATACTAAAGTCTTTACACCTCAACAACTAGCTGATGATGGTGTTATTAAACGTATGCGTGATTTTTACAATTATGCTAAGAAGCGTGGTCTTAATCATGCAGCCGCTACTGGTTTAATGTCTATGGTTTATGGTGAGACGTTAAATGATTCGATTGATGATCTATTTTCATTTAATAAAACTCAAAGAGCTACTGCTAAAGGTGATAATAGAATTGTTAATCATGGTTTATTTAGTTTTGAGAATCTACGTAAGTGGGATGATAAGAAAGATAAAGGTAAACCTAAAACTAATTGGGTTGAAGATCCTAATTATACTTATGGTAGTTATCAATCTTATCTTAAAGCTAATAAACGTAAAGATAGTTTAGAATCTCAATTTGATTATTATCTTGATACTTATTTACCTTCTAAAGATAGTAAATTTAGTACAGATAAAGTCAATGCTATGTCGGCTGAAGATGCTTCTGTTTACTTTATGAAGAATCAAAAACCGGGTTTTACTGTTGATGATTCTACAACTAAAACGCTTAGAAGTCGTGCTAACTTCTTATTTAAATCTGAATTTAATAATGGTGGTATGATTAAAAACATTTCAACTCTTAAAGCTTACCCTCGTCGACGTAGATACGCTGGTGGAGGTGAAGTTGCATTTAGAGATAGATTCGGGGATGTTCAAGGTCATAGTTATGGAGCCGAGAAAGGTATTCAAGGAGCTTCTACAATGTCTGGTTTAAGTACCGGTGCTACTATTGGTGGTGGACTTGGAGCTGGAGTTACTGCTGCGGCTGCCGCTGGATCTTCTGCGTTAGCTGGTACAACTCTTGGAGCTTGGGCAGGTCCTATTGGTATGGCAGCAGGTGCTATTATTGGTGGTATTGTTGGACTGTTTGGAGGTCGTCGTAAGAAACGTAAAGCTAAGAAAGCTGCTGAAGAAGCTGATAGGCAACGTCAGATTGTTGCGGGTAATGAACGTATTCTTCAAGATGAACTTAAATTATCCAATACTGCTCAACAAGAAGGTGCTCTTGATATATATGGTGACTCTAATATCACAGGTGTTACCGGTTATCAAGACGATGCTAACTTTGGTAGTGACTTAGTTCAACCTACTGTTCAAGGCACTCCATTTGGTGATATTGATCCTAGTTCTGCTTTTGGTAGAATTGCCGCTCGTTGTGGTGGAAGACTTAAACGTAAACGTTGTGGTGGTAAAACTAAACGTTATGCTTACGGTGGTATGATTGAAGAAACATCTTCTAACACCGCAGAAGTTAATGGTCCTTCTCATGAACAAGGTGGTGTTCCTTATGGACCTAATGCAGAAGTAGAAGGTGGTGAAGCTCTTATGACTGACGCAGATAATGCTTATGTATTCTCTGATACTTTAAAGTATAATGGAACTACATTTGCTGATCTTGCTAAACCTCTTATGAAACATAAAGGTTATCTTGAAAGTTCTCTTCCGGTTAAATCTATGATGCTTGGTAGAATGCTTTCTCTAACTGACCGTAGTACGTATGCAATTGATCGTAATACTAACAGTCGTAACGCTGAGAAAGTTAATGCTGATCTTCAAAGAACTAATGCACAAATTGCTGCAATTCAAAATGAACTTGCGCAACTCTATAATCTTCAAGAAAGTATGAAAGCTGAATCTGGTATGGAAGCTGAACCTATTGAAGCACGTTGTGGAGGTAAAATTAGAAAGTATTATGATGGTGGTCAAATTGTTGATATTCCTATTTCTACTTATGGTACTCAACGGGATAATAGCGGGAATTATGCTACGGGACAAGAAATAACTTTTACATCTAATGATAAAACTCAAATTCAAAATCCTTTAACTACTATTCAACAAGGTTTGCGTTGTGGTGGTAGAACTCGCAAATATGCTGGTGGTGGTTTTATAAGTCCGGGATTTGTTTCTGAAGTTGGTGGTAATCTTATTGGTGGTATAAGTCAATTTATAACTAATAAAGGTTTAATTGATCGTATGGAAAGTATGCGAGTTCCTGAAATTCCTCTTATGGATCGTGTAGAACTAGAAACTGATATAAATACTGACGCTGAAATTGGAGATATTAATAATACTGTTCGTAGTCTTGAAAAATATATTACAAGTAACAGTTCTAATTCTCAAGTTGCTCGTCAGTCTATATTGCTTGCTAGAACTCAAGGTTCTCGTATGCGTAGTAGAGTTAAACAAGATGAACATAATAAAGAAGTTGAGCTTCGTAATCGTTCTCGTATGGCTAACGCTGAAATTGCTGCTAGAAATAGTCAAATTAGAGCTGAGAATGAAGCTAATAAGTTTAATCATCAAATGGAGATTGTTCAACGTAGAAGTCAACAAGGAGCTGCTATTGGCGATATGATTGCTAGTTTAGGACGTTCTATTGGTACTGCTTATCAATCTAAATTTGATATGGAGAACTTACAAACTGCTAATCTTATTAGTGTTCTTAAAGATGATAAATCTAGGGATTATATTTTCGATAATATGCCTAAAGATACTCTTATGCGAATGTTTGGAATTAGTAGTCTTAAAGATCTTAAAAAGATTCAAGGCGGTTCTACTGTTCCTAAACGTTCACTTCGTACTAAACGTTTAAACAGAAGAGGTTCTGTTGTTCCTGATGCTGTTACTATGCCGGATTACTATTATAATTTTGCATAATGCTATACGTTTTATACATATTGACTTAAATCCTACACCCTCTATCGTTAATTCGGTAGAGGGTATTGTTGTTTATAATAACTTACATGATATGGCAGTTAGACTAAAATATGCTGATCTTACTTATGTCAAGCAACCTGATGCTAGACCTCTGGACTTGACGTCATTTAGAGAAGCTGGTGCAGCTATAACGGCTGCTGCTGATAATCTGCAAGAACGTGCTATTCGTAATGAAAACGCATATAATGAAATGGCTATTAAGATGTCTGAATATAATGCGATTCAAGGTGCAGATGAAGAAGCTCTTGCAGGTAAAATTAATGAAACTCAAGAACACATTAAAGCTAAAGTTGATGAAGATGGAGGATGGTTCTTTGCTGATACAGCTGTTAGCGATGGTGCTCGTAGATTTTTAACTGATGAAGGAGTTAAAACTATTCTTGGTAATAAAACTCAATTTGATGCTATGATGCAAACTAATGAACAATCTGACGCTTCAGAAGAATATAAAGCATTAAATAGAGCTATGATTCTTAAACGGTTTAATGATGCAGGAGGTAGTTTAGGAGGTAATGGTAAACAATCTATTAGTGCTTTTGGTACAGCTCTTGGTTCAGGTCATGATAGAGAAGCTTTACGTAAAGAAATGCTTGAATACTTTAAAGCTATGAAATCTGATGAAAAAGTTATTTATAGTGAACAATTCCGTAAACAAGCTATAGATTTAATGAATAATCCTACAATTGATGCTATTACTAAATCTACTCTAAAAACTTTATCTAATCCTACTCTTCATGGATTTCAAAGTTTTACTAAAACTATTGAAAGCATAGGAGATGATAGATTAATAAATGTTGCTAAAGCCATTGTATCTAACAATAGTAAATTTAAAAATGCTTTATTGAAAGAAGCAGAATTAAATCTATTTGCTCTAGAACAAAAAGGTATTACACCTAGTAATGCTGTAAAAGACAATATATATTCTACAGCTTTTACTGATTCTAATATTTTAAAAACTTTAGTAATAAATTCTCCTGAATATAAAAATGCTAATAGTAATGAAAAGATTGTATTGCTTAATGCTATAAACAATCCTAATAGTATTTATATAAAAGAATTAATAGATAGAAATTATAGTTTTTTAAATCAAAATCCTAATGAAACTGAATCTGATTATGAAGCTAGATTATCTAATTTTTATAAAGCTAATTATATAGATTCTGAAATATCTAATGTGGCTACTTATTTATTGCCTATGAGATATACTAAAGAGAAACTTGATGTAGATAATAAGTTCTTTGAAAGTCTATTTAATAAGCAACTAGAAAAGTCTGAAGATACTTCTAAAATACTTACTAGAGAAAGAGATGGTTTAGTTGGAACAATAGTTAATCTTCCTAGTATGACTTCTGAACTAGAAGCAAATCGTAAAGCAAGATTACTTAATCAAACTTCTCAACATTCAAGAAATATATTTGAATTAGAAAGATTTAATGACTATTTAGCTAAAAAGTCTACTAAGGGAGAAGATATAACTAAAGAAGATGAAGATAAATTAAAAGCTCTTAACCTTAGAGTTCAAGAATCTCAAAGTATAATCAATAACATTCTTTCTGAATATGATGCTTATAAAGGTGGTATTCCAACAAATAAAGAAGATAAAGCAAATTTAAGCTTAGCACTTCAAAAGAGTATTAAAGAATATTATGATGTATTTAATCGTGTTGGAATTTTTGGAAGTTTAACTAATGTTATCAATGAAGAAACTTCTGACTTAGATGAAAATGGAAATCCTATTAAAGGTACAGGCGTTAATCTTAGAGATGGTGTTAAATTTAATGCAAATGATAGAACTCAGAAAAATATAAATGAATATCTTCATATAAAAGATATAAGTTATATATTAAGTAATTCAGATACTCCAGAGGAAGGTATTAAAAAAGCCACAGAGTTTATAAAAAATAGTAGCAAAACTAATCCTTATGTAAAAGAGTTTGCAGATAATATATCTAAAACATTTGGGGATATTAGTACTGGATTAACTTCTATTCTAATGGGTAATCTGATTGAAAACTATGGTAATGAAACTAATATGATTCAATCTAATCCTGGAGTTGTTATTGGTATATCCAAACCTACAGAAACAGGTATTGTAAGTACTGTTAGAAATAATATAGCTTATAAAATTGAAAATCATCCTGAAGCATTTACTATTATTGATAATCAATTGCTAGATGATGATGATTTAGAATTAGATGCTGAATCCGTTGGTGTTCCTATAGATTTGAATAATGAATCTCTTAGGAAATTCTTATATACTGAAGATAAAGGTACAGATAAGAACCCTAAATATTCTAAATCAGATATTACTTATGAACTTATGGAATTGAGTGATGGTCGTAAAGCACTTAATCTTATAAAGAATGTTCAAGGTTTTAATAATGTTAGACAGAAACTCACTATTGTTGCGAATAATGATGCCGATCAGAATACTATAGATGAATTTGAATTAGCTATGCGTATGACTTCTGCATTTGATATGGCTGATAGACCTAATGCTGATACAAAATTTATATTTGATGCTATGTCTACACATCATGGTGGAAGTTTAACTTTTGGTCCAGATCCTTCCAATGCTATTCAAATGAATGATGCTTCTGCATATAATATTGTTGAATATAATGGAAGATATTATAATAATGTTAAGTCGTTATTAAATGCTTTTGTTAAAAATCCTATAACAAATGTAGATAAAACTATATATCATAATAATTTTAGAATTACATTTAGTAAAGATTCAAATAATAATTTTACTACTCAAATTGATACGTATGATAGTACAACAAATTCATTTGAGCTTACAGATAAATTTATAAGTGATAATTCTGAAGACTTTATTAATAATACACAACGTAGATTAAGCGTTATATCATCTATATTAGATTATAAAGATGCTTATAGATTAACTAAAGAACAATTAGATAATCTTACTAAGTTTAATGCTAATATGTCTACAGCTAATTTTAATTATTGATATTATGCCTATTGATTTTGATAAATTAGAAAGTATACAAAGAAAATCTACTTATGCTCCTAAAGATAAGTATAAAAGATCTTCTTTTAATCCTAATGCTTATAGTATAGATAATAAATTACTACTCAATTTAAGAAAACATTCTGGAAATAGTCAAAATATAGTTCCCGGTAATGTTAATGCTTATATTGAAGCTAGAGCTAGAAATCAATCTACTTGGGATCGTATTGGTAACTCTCTTGTTCAAACTGTTGGAGAAATAATTGGTGGTACAATTGAAAGTGCAGGTTCTATACTTGCACTTCCCTCTAAACTCATAGATAGTGATGAAGCTTATACTCGTAATTTTTTAGAAAAACTAGGTAATTCCATTAATGAAAGTACTAGAGAAGCATTTCCTATTTATATGACTGAACAAGCTCAACATGGTAGTTTGTTAGATCGTATGAGTGGAGGTGGTTATTGGGCGTCTATGGTTCCCTCTATACTAGGTAGTGCTGCTAGTATAATGCTTCCAGCTCGTGGAGCTTCGTTATTATTAGGTAAAGCTTTTAGAAGTGCTGTTAATCTAGGAAGTAAATCTAAATATGTTAAAGATTTATTTAAGTTAGGTACAAAACTACAAAAAGCTAAAGCTCTAAACAGAGCTAATAAAATAGCAGATATTTATGGTTCTGCTGTTATAGGACGTATTCTAGATTCATCTCGTGAAGCTTATGGTACTTATGAACAAGAACGTGAATGGTTTCTTAATAATTATAAGAACTATGTTGAACGTGATGAAAATGGTAATGCTATTCTTAAAGCTCCTGGATTAGAAGAAGTTCCTCTAAATGATACTAATATTGAAAGTATTGCTGATAGATATGCAGATAATGCAGCTTCTAAAGGTTATTGGAGATCTATGTCTAATATAGCTTATGACGTAGTTGAATGGATGAATATCTTAGGTACTGCTAAAACTCTTACTAAAGCTACTAGAGATAACATTCGTAAAGCTATGGCAACTGGTGATAAATTTGCTATAGTTCGTACATTAAATGCTATACCCAATGCTGATAAAGGTCAAATTCTTAGAGCTATTGGAGGTTTCGCTGGAGGTTCTCTTGCTGAAATGGCAGATGAAATGACTATGAGTATTGCGATGCAAGAAGGTACTCATGCAGCTCGTAAAGATTTTGGTTTACTTTCTGATACTGACGCTCTTACTGATTTTAGCATGAGAGTTAGTAGTTATCTTAAAGATCCTGATATTTGGACTGAAGGTATTGGAGGTCTTTTAGGTGGTGCTGGTATGCAAGCAATAATGCCATTTATTGAAACTAAGATCAATAAACGTGGTATTGAAAGAGAACATGAATATCTTAAAGGTATTGAACGTGCTACAGAAGCTATGCGTTCAGGTCTTGATGGTATTGTTGAATCTCTTGCAGAAGGTGATATTGTTGGTGCTAAACTGAAAGAACAAGAAGCTATTCTTAATCAAGTTGCAGCTAATAGTCTTGATGGTTCACTTGAGTTCTATAAAGAGATGCTTAGAAATATGAGTGCTTCTCTTAAAGAAATTCAATCTATTAAATATAGAAAAGATAGAGGTGAAGCTATTAGTGCCGAAGAACAAATTGCACTTGATAAAGGTGAATCTTTACTTGCAAATGCTGATTACTTTGAACAGACTCTTAATAAGATTGAAGCTGTTGAAGATATTTACAATAAACATTTCGATGCAGTCAATGGTACTACCGACAAAAATCTCTATGAATATCAACGTCGTATTGCTACTCTTGAAGCTCAAAAAAGACTTAATGAACTAGAACTCGAAGCTATTACAGCTAATCCTGCTGAATATCAAAAGCGTGCTGCTGAATCTAAAGAGTATCTTAGTAATTATGTTGATTCTAAATATACAGACGATAATATTCGTATAGCTAAGAAAGCTGATATAAATACTTATGCTGAAAATAATGCAACTCTTGAAGATGCTAAAGCTGCATTAAGTGTTTACGATAAAATGATTGCTAGTCTTAAGAAGCAAATAAGTGAACTTGAAAATGCAATCACTAATGCTCCTAAAGATGCTACTGCTGAACAATTATTAAGTCTTAAAATAGCTCTTAAAGGCGCTAATAGTAAACTTGAATCTTACAATAAAACTCTTAGTGATATTAGTAATATTCGAGATACAGCGACTAAAAACATTGAAGCTCTTAATTTAAATAAAGATGATAAAGAGGCTGCTCAACAAGCTAGAACTCTTTTATCTAATCTTACTAATCCGGAAGAAGCTAAACAATTCTATGAAAATAGAAGAACTGCTATTGATGCTGAACTTGATTATTATCGTAATGGTAATGGATTTGAAGATATTAAAGATCAAATCAAATTATATGAAGATGAAATCAAAGCCTCTACTGATAAAGATCTAACTGATGAACTTAATACGTATCAAACTTCTGAAGCTTTACAAGCGGATGAATCAAAGTTCTCTGATTCAGACACAAGAAAAGCCGTATATAATGCCCGTCTTGCTAGACTGCAAAAACAAGAATCTGACACTAAAGCCGCTAATGCTCGTAGAGAAGCTGCACTCAAAGCAGAACAAGAACGTCAAGCGAGACAACAAGAAGAACGTGATGCGCTTGCAACAGAAGAAGATTCAAATGCTGCACCGATAGGTAGTGGTACATTCGGTAGATCTTATAGAGAATTTGAAGGTATTAAACCTTTATCTAATGAAGCTTCTAGTCTCTATAATGCACTTATGTCTGAATCTCAAGTTACAGATTCACCTCTTGCTAACGTTATTGAGAATAGACGTAAAAGCAAATCTCTTACTTCTAAAGATGCAATGCTTCTTGAAGAAATTAAAGAATTCAATGATGCTACTAATAGAGCTTTAGATAATTCATTTGATACTCTTACGACTACAAATCTTAAATGGATTGTTACTCGTATTGCTGCTAAATACTCTATATTCGATAATATATTCTTTGGTCGTAGATTCAATTGGATTGACGCTGTTACTAAAACAGAAGTTGAATATGCTCCTAGTGTAAATAACGGTGATCTTAGTGCTGAACTTAATAGTTATTTGTGGCATCTTAGTCGTTATACTGCTCAAGTTCTTGAACAAAGTGGTAGACCTCTGCCTAGTTTCTTAGCTGATGTTCACTTCGGTTTAAGTGAGACTACAAAGAGTGATATTAATGCTCTTACTAACAAAATTATGCAGGAAGCTAAGAGTATGCAAACTAAATTTGATATTATCAATAATACTATAGAAGATAATTTAGGTCGTAAGAATTCTAAATATGCTTTATATGTATCTATTGGTGGTGTTGAATATAGAGTGCTTAATACTCCGAATCCTCGTAAAGATGTTGGTATTGTTATTGAAGGTTTTGAGAATCAACTTAATCGTTATGTGCTTACTCCCGCTAATATGGCAACTCCTAACGATGATTATATTCTCATTGCTAGACAAACACAAAGCTCCGCTCCTGACCAGTCCTTGTCTCCTACCGGGGGCTACAAAGCTCAACAGAGTTCCACTGATGAAACTATTACTCCTAAAACTGAGATTACAGAGACTGTTTCTAGTGCTAATGGTATTACTACTGAATTTGTAAGTGATGAAAGTTCTACTAATACCGATGATGCGCCAATCGAGTTTGTAACGGCTTCAAATCAGCCCCTTATAGACTTCAAAATAGAGGGTATTGATACTAAATCCATGCTTGAATTTTTAACGTCTCTAATGAGCCAAGAGGGGGTAAATTTGGCACTATTCGACACGGATTTGATAAACGCCTTAGTGCTTATTCCGAAGCTGCTTAGAAACACTAAAGTTGGTAGTAAGTATGCTTCTGATGCTTATATTAAAGCTCTAATGAATAAGTACTTTACAGACGCTAAACTTACTGGTGTTGAAACTAAGATTATTGAAACTGCTAAGAAAGTCGCAGCTGCTGTTAGTATTAATATCGATGAAGGGGGAAATTCAATTCGATTGAATACTGCTGAAAATTGTCGTAATGCTATCAATGCTCTTGATAATCTTAAGAGTTTATATAAAGATGAATCTAAATGGTTATCAGATATGCAATCTCTTACAGATGCTCTGAATACTGTTTATGAATCTGATCTTGTTGCTAAGTTTGCACAAGTTCTTACTCAATCTAAAGATTATAATTCTAATGCTATTGCCATACGTCTTGATGAAACTCTTCATAACAAATTTGCTATAATTGCTCAAGACTTAGGTGGTATCTTTGTTGATAATCTTAATCTCTTTAGTACACTTGTTGCTTTTATTAGTGATAGAAGTGGTTTTAGAATTAATAAGATTAACTATTATGATCTTGTTAATGGTATGCGTGAATATCGTGGTGATAATTACAAAGAACTCATACCTGAAATCATGTCTATTATGAATATTACTAATTATCTTCATAATGAATTTAAGAATAGACGTGATTACTATAGTGCTAGATTTGCAGTAACTAAAGATGCTACTTATAAAGAGCTTTATAATAATTATAGTTTCTTTTATGATCTTATAGATGTTGCTCCTACTAATGGTTTACCTTTAACAGAAGCTCAAGTTCTTGATTTTATTAATCGTACACCTGAGATTAAAGGTAAAACATATCATGAAGGTCTAGATATTAACTTTAGTCCTAACGGGGCTCCTGAGAATATTCTAGATAATAGTACTGCTACTAACTTAGGTATTTATGAGTTACTTGATGGTATTAAAGAAGGTGATGAGGTTACTGTAGTTCAAACTGATTTAGAAGAGAATCCTAATAGAGCTTCTTATGATGTTGTAATGAATCGTAATGGTAAAGAGTATAAATTAGGTTCTATTCCTAAACTCGAAACTATTACAAATGGTATAGCGTATACAATTCAAGGTGCAAATGGTGTGTATTATCCACGTAAATTTGCATTTACAGATGATATGGCTAAGACTTTTGCTGAATATCAAAGAGAGCTATTTAGATTCATGTATCATTACGATATTGCTTTTAATCCTCGTAATAATATATCTGCTAAAGATAGAGAGAACTCTGAACGTAACATTGATATTATCTTTGATCAGTTTAGAAAAGATCGCTTTAAGAAGCTAATGGATACACTTAAAGAACTTGTGTATTCTAATCTTACATCTAAGCAAATTAAAGATATTATGGATAGTCAGACAATGATTGGAGTTGTTGATTCTGAATATACAGGTGATACTGATGGTGAAATTTCTATTGATAATGTAGCTCTTTCATTTAATCAAATATATCAAATTTGTACTGATTTATTCCCTACTTCTAGGATTAATCATTCAAATATGGATAGTATTATGAATGCTACGGCTATTACGAAACATTTCAATGACGCTGTTAATCGTCATGAAATGATCTTCCGTAATAATCAAGCTATTCGTAATGATATTCGCTTTACAGGTTCTAATACTTTTAGAATAAGTCATATTAGTGCCGGTAGAATACTAATTAATGATGAAGCTCGCAATGAAGATCATGAAGCTAAACATGGATTACCTATTATGCATCATCGCAATTCTTTATTAGATTCTATTAAACCTACCAAAGATGTTCTTGATTCTAAAGGTAAACCTAGAGTTCAAATACTAGCTATTGATGAGAATGGTATTGGTAGAGATCCTAAAACTGGTGGTATTGTTCAGAATATAGATAAGTTTGCGACACCTCATGTAGCTGATACTTTTATTGGTAATAGACGTCATGAAGTTGTTGTTATACCTCAAACTGATTCACTTAATACTGTATTCCCTATATATCCTAATACTATTATGGGTTCTATCACTGATGAAACAGAAGAAGCTCGTATTAGTAAATTAAGTAAATATACAAAATATATTGGTGATGCTATTAAAGAAATTCTTGCTCTTAATACTGGTAATATAACCGAAGCTAGACTTGATATTTCTAATAGACTTCAAAATATTATTATATGTAATGAACGTAGTAGTGCCGTTCAAGATGATATTTATTTTCAATCTGGTAACAATGGCGATGGTAGTAAACGTTATGTAATGCTCAAAGCTGTTCTTGGTGATGGTAAAGGTAAAGAAGCTTATCATAAGTTTATTCAAACTACTATTGATGGACGTGACGCTGTTATTCATTATACTTCTAGTAATAAACTTGATGTTGCTAACTATAATGGTGCTTTAAATCATCCTAGTTATCCACATACTGTTTATTACTTAGATATTCCTGCTGATGTTCAAAAGTTTAATAATAAACTTAATAGTATAATTCCTAATCTAGTTCGTCAATTCGGTCTTAAAGATGGAATTGCTGTAGCTAAAGATTCTACTGGTAGTTCTTATACTACTGGATATACAGATCCAGTTACAGGCGAACGTTATGAAGATATATATGACTATTATATGGCAACTAATGCTAGATATTCAGATGTAGCTTCAGTTAAAGATAGATATGGAAATGTCGTAAGCAATGTTACTATTGCTGGAAATGCTCCTATTAAGTTTTCTATTGCAACTAAAGCATTTGATACTAAAACTGATGTTCCTCAACGTTTCTATGATCCCGTTGAATTGCTTAAAACAGTTCAAGATGCTGATCGTTATAAAGAGGATTGGTCTAGTATCTCTAAACTTGCTAATATACTTGAATATGAAGCTGGTATTAATCCTGTTTATATTAAGCATAATGTAAGTGAAGCTAAGATTAATATTGAAAGCGAAGGTTATACTGATCCTGTTAAGATTGCGGATGATGGTTTTTATCGTAATCAATTTAGGATTGATATTAACTACAATTATGATCATGCTAATCGTAAGGAACATCAAGGTTATTTAACTCGTACTCTAGCTCATGAGATGATTCATACTTATATTATGAAATTCTTTAATGCTACTCATCGAGATATTAATAACCCTGAATTACTTGCTAAACGTGAAGCTCTTATTGATTATAATAATAAAGAGTGGCAAGAGTGGTTTGCTGATTTTAATCAAGCCGTTATAAATACTCGTGCTGAACTTGCAGGTAAAACTGATTTAAATGATCGTGAGAGATTCTTAAAGGATATGCTTAGTGATAAAGGTATTGCTAATAGATTTATTGAAATTGTTAGTCAAGAAATCTCTAGTATATCTGAATCTATTGATACCAAACTTAAAGATCGTGCTAAAGGTACTAAGAATGTTATCAATGGTAAAGATGCTATTTCTGAAATTATAACATATGCTTTAACAGATCCTCGTATTTTTAAACTTCTTAATGAACTTCATTCTACTACTGAACGTGTTGAAGGTTCTGAAAATCTTGAAACTCCTACGTTTTGGGAGAAGTTTAAACGAGTTCTTCTTAATATATTTGAGAAGATTTTTGGTTTCAAAGATACTGAAGTTAAAACTGATTCTCTTATGGAACGTTTTAATGATGTTCTTAATAGAATCTATAATAAAGACTTTAGAGATATGGAACCTGATGGTATTACTTATGGTATTCGGATGAACTCTCCAGTCCCCGGTAGAGAAGGAGCTGTGGTAGGGAGCGGAACGTCTGCTGTATCTACTGTTGAATCTACGACTACAGAAGTTCAAAATGCTGTTAATACAGCTGCGAATGGTGATGCAAATGCTACAGCTGAATCTCCTACGCAAACTATTCCTCGTCGTAGGGCTAGACTTGGTACTAGTTCCGATAGTAATATCAAAGCTGCACAAGTTCTCGAAGCTGTAAAATATTTACATGATTCGGTTGATAGCTTGAATAAAAATAGTAACTTAGATGAAACTAATAAACGTATTTGTTAAACGTATAAAACTTCTACTATGGGTTTAGATTGTAATATTATCCCTCAGATTAAAATTGGTGATAGCTATACTGATAGTAAGTGTTTTCAAGATCTATGGGATAGGGCAAAGAAGCTCTATCCTAATAATCCTGTTAAAGCACGTGCTGTTGCTAAAGCTGATTATGATGCTCTTAAATCTGCTTCGTTTACATCCGAGTATGGGGACTGGGTTTTGCTTCGTGCTGTCCAAAATGCAGGACTAACAGACGCCCAATTTGCCACTTTTCAGAGCGTTTACGGCAATAATATAGATCGCTTGACCAAAAGTATTACCGTACCATTAAACGAGCAGGGAGAGCCGGAAATAAGGTCATTTCATAAACATACACCCGCTAAGAAAGCACAAGTTCTATATGATAATGATTATCCTTTTATTGCTGATAGTGAGCAAATGTATTTAAATCGTATCTTTGCTGCTATTGCTTTTAGACTTGAACCTCAATTCAAGAATCTTACTTATAAAGATTTTAAGAATGGTGTTACAATTCGTTCTTTAATTGCTACTGTATTACGTCAGTATGCTCAAAACGATAACCTTAATGTTGGTTATTTAGGATTTGCTGCTCAATATAATAATCGTCTCGATGAACTTGAAGCTGCTGGAGTTGCTGATGAAATTATAGATAACGATCCTCTTCTTATCAGTTATGAAAGTAAGATGAATAATCTTCTTAAACTTGCAGATCAACTTGATAATCTCGATGATCAAGGTATTTGGCAGAGTTTCATTAATTATTATAAAGCCGAATTTATGGCTGATATTAATGATTTCGATATTGAAGACCACATGACTATGGGAGAGATCAATGGTGCTTCTATGACTGATGAGCAAAATATCAATAAGTCTTGGAATAGTTCTCTTCAATTTAAAGTTGATCGTAAGAATACTGCTTCTTCTCGATTCAAACGTATGCTTACAGAAATGATTTATAATAATCAAAGTAATCTGTTTGCTACACTTGAAGATTCTCAATTTAATGGTACTGCTTCTTATTATAATAAATATGGTTTAGCAATGCCATTTGATATTAATGTTCTTTGGAACTCTTTGATTGATGCTACTCGTTATGCAGCTAATAAAGAAGAGCTTATAAATAGTCTTAAAGTTACTTCTGAATCTGTTTATAATGGTCAGCTTCAACCTATTATTGATCAAATTGAGATTCTTCCAAATGATGATGCTAGTACTATTGAACGCAAAGAAATATTCTACAATATGTACATGGCATCTGTTGATATGGCTACAACTGTTGTTACTCAAAGTGAAACTATGAGTTACAATATGTCAGAAAATGATTATAATCTTGCTTATTCTGTTAAAGAGAGTAATCGTCAATCGTTTGCTACTACTAATATTTACAATCAATATCGTAATATTCTTAGTGATAAATTTCAACATGTTGGTAGTCGTGCTGCTGTTCAGTATGATATCAATGCTATATATAAAACTGGTAAATCTATTACTGATAAAGTAAATACTTTACTGTATAAATCTAACAATGTTGGTATTAATTGGTCTCCTAATACTATATTTAATTATTTATCTATTAAATTTAGTGTTCCTTTTGATGTAATTAAAGCTTTATATCATGACGGAAATGATGATAATAAAGTTAATAAACTTGTATATCAAAAAATTGAGACTGAACTTGTCAATATTGATGGTGTATTCGATAAGATTCTTAATCAAATTAAAGCTAATGTTACTGATAAGCAAAGTGAAAAAGCTAAAGATCGTCAATCACGTAGAATCAAAAGATTGTTTTATGAAGGCTTCAAAGCAGGAGATGAAATTGATTCTGTTGTGGATGATATGCGTGGTCGTATTAATATTCTTGCAACTGTAGGTGGTTGTGATCCGGCTATTAAAGTTGATTTGTCTTACATTAATGTTCAAGGTGAACAAGAATATACTCCTGAGTTCTATAATCATATTACATCAATGCTTCAAGGTATTGTTAATCGTATTGGTGAAGTTAATGTAGAACTCATGAAATATCGTTTCAATGATTTCTTAAAATCTAAAGGTACTAAATATCATCCTCTTATTTGGAATCTTGGTAATGGTATGGGGGGTGATGGTAAAGGTTTCTTTAATTTTAGAAAAGATGAAAATGGTAATGCTATACTTGACGAAAATGGTTATCGTATTCTTGATGCTGTAAATCCTGTTAATGTTGAAGCTGTTAAAGCTTTTCAATATGCTCGATTTAATGGTATGTCTAATCGTGATCAAGGTATTGGAATTCCCTATGTTGATATGCACGATTACATTTGGACACGTGATGTTATTCTTCGTCAATTCCAAGGTCGTTATTCATTACCTTCTGCTGATGCTTCTCGTATATATGAGTTTGTAACCGGAAATACTCTTACTGAACCTAATGCTATTAAAAGAAGTCTTCCGTTTAAACTTATAAATACTGATGGTACTTTCGTTAATTATCGAATAGCTCGTACTAACGATCTTGAATCTAATTATCTATTTCAACGTGTGAAAGATACTTTCCGCACTGAAATGGAAATGATGCTTGAAGCTAGACGTCTGCTATTTGATTATGATGCTAATACTCAAACTCTTTCTATTAAGAAAGAATATCTTAGACCTGAAGATGATGTTCGTCAAGAATTTAATTCTTTAGATTCAGATGAACGTAGTAGAATGATTAGTGATTATAATGGTGATGCAGAAGCTGCCTTTAGAGCTTTTTATGAAAGTCGTGCTTTTGATAAAGATATATTTGAAGGTCTTCAAGCTCCTATATTTTGGGATGGTAAAGCTCTTCTTAAAAACGGTAAGCCTACAGGTAATATCTTTAAGTTTGGTAATCTTAATTTTAGATATACTGATGCTAATGGTAATACTACTGTAAGAAGCATTATAGATTATATCGAAGATGCTTTTAATGAACTTCATCCTGATGCCGCAAGTTCATTCGGTAAATTCGAGCCATTTATGATTTGTGGTGAAGATTTCAATACTGCTTACGGCGATGTTATTGATAATGCTTATATGCGAATGTTTGTTGATAGAATCAATAGTCATCTTCAAGATGCTTTTGATTATCTAGCTCCTGTTAGAGATAATATTCAATCGACTCTTACATATAAGAATCAACTTAAAGCTCTTAATGAAACGCTTCCTGAAGATTATAAAAATGATCGTTATTGGGGTTATGTTGTTTCTAATCTTCTTTGTAATCATTACGTAGCTGATATAGCTATTCAAGAGATATTCACTGGTTATACTTTTGAATTTAAGAATGCTCTTGATTGGGCTAAGCGTGCATCTCAAGGTGTAAGACCGGGTTCTACTACTCGTTCTAATACTACATATACACAGATTGTTGTATCTGATGTTAATCTTAAAGACAATATGTTACAGAAGATGCTTGAACCATTTGCAAATGATAAAGCAACTTCTGATGAACTTAATAGACGCTTTGGTTCTAAGACTATTACAATTGCCGATGCTTTCAATGTTATTACACAAGATGAGTGTATTAGACGTTTCAAAGCTATGGGTGATTATGATAGTTTTACTTTACCTTCTGGTAGAACTTTAGCTGATATTGTTGCTGATGAGGATACACCTATTAGTCCTAGTGATTATGCACGTATTGTTGAACAGTTAAAGTATTACTTCTATAAACGTGGTAAGTCTACGCTTAATAATAGATTTAATACTGATATTGTGTTTTCGCATCAAGATAAGAATAGTACCCTTGTTATATTCAAACGTATGTACAAAGGTACTGGTTATGAAACTCTTTATGATTGGATGAAACAAGAAGGTATTGATTCTATTAACTTTGAATCTGGTCATAAAGTTGGTGGTATGCCTAAAGTTCAACTCTTTGATATATCTAGAGATATTGCAGTTGATTCTAAAGGTTTCCCTATTTTAGATGCAAATGGTAAATACACTTATACTAATGGTACAAAAGCTACTCTTAATATTCAGTATAATGAAGCTACCAAACGTCTTGAATTAAAAGGTTATCCTAAAGGTGTTGAAGATTTTAAACACACTCTTAGTCATAGTAACCTCTATATTCAACAACAAATTCCTTCACATCTTATGGATGAAGAGAATAAGATTGGTACTCAGCTTCAAAAGCGTATTCTTGATAACCTTGTATTTAATGGAGATTATACTATAGGTAGTACTGTTCGTAAAGGTAAAACTGGAGATTATTCTTATGATGGTTCAGGAGCTTTTGAGTATTATCAGATGTTACTTTCTGCTAACGCAAATGATGAGATGTATCGTTTGTTGGCTGATTGGGGTGCTATTACTAATGACGGTAATATTAAATATACTTCAATTGAAACTGACGGTGGTCTCAGAAATGTTATCGGTGTTGATCTTGATTTAGTTCTTGCAGATCTTCGTAGATATTTTAATGAAACTGAAATTGATAGAAATTTCATAAAAGCTACTGTTGTTGTTAATGGTAAACCTTTTATACCTTTTTATCATCCTACGATTAAGAGTCGTATTGAATCAGTTCTATTAGCTCGTATTACACGTCGTATTACTAATCTTAAACTTAAAGGTGCTCACGTTACTATTCAACCTGATACTTTCTTACAACCCGCTGCTGTTACGTTGGACAAAAAAGGGATTGTTGAAGGGACTCAAGCTAATGTTCAACGTATGTATCTTGAAGGTCAAATTAAGTTCTCTGATGATTATTGGCAATCTCGGGCTGAACTTAATGAAGATGGTACGATTAAAAGAGATGCTAACGGTACGCCTATAATTAAGAAAAATGCTGACTTTAAACTTCAAAGTGAATATTGGGAAACTAAAGCTGATGGTACTAAAGTCTTTCATCCTGCTGAGATTATACTTAATAACTGGGATTCTCGATTTAAATTAGATGCTAATGGTAATCTTGATTTGAATAGTGTTCCAGAGAATCTTAGAACGATGTTTGGTATTCGTATTCCTACTGAGGGTCATCAATCTATGTTCATTGCTAAAGTTGTAGGAGTTCTGAATAATGGTGCTAGTCAAGCTATAGTTCCTGAACATCTTGTTACTCGTACTGGTTGGGACTATGATATTGATAGTATTTACTTATCTATGAAAGAATTTGACGTTATTGATGGACAATATGTTGAATATACTAAAAATGATAGTGATACTTATAAACGTCAATCTTTGGAATACGTTTCTGATGTTTACTTTAGTAAAACTAAAGATGCACTTAAAAACGCATATCTGAAAGAAAAGATTCCATTGATTAATAAACTTGCAGATATTAATGCTAAAATCAATGCACAAGCTAGTATTGATGATTCTGTTATAAGACGCTTAAAGCAAGAATATAAAAATCTACAGCAACAACGCTTCTATTCAAAGAATGTATCTGAGCGTAATGCACTTGCTAAAGCTATGGAATTAAAGTCTGCCGAGATTGAAGCTTATAATGCTGCAAATATAAATCCGGCTATATCTGATGCAGAACTTAAAGCATTATATGATACTAAAGTTAGTATTTACTCTAAACTTAAAAAAGCTAAGAGTGATTATGATGCTAAATACGAGAAATTCATTAAAGAAACTGTTACTCCAAAATGGAATAGTCTTAATGAATATCGTCGTATGCCTAGAGCTGCTAAGGATAATGCTATAATTGATACTTGGATTGGTATTCACTCTGATATTAAGAATACTCTTAATAAAGAGAAACCCAATGAGTTTGATCATAGTAAAGCTGCTGCTGCTTATATAAATAAAATTGCTGGTTATGATAACTCTATGATGAATCAGCATTTTCTTATTGATCAGATTAAGATTCGTAATATTAATAATAATATTGCAGTTCTTAAAGGTCAATCCATTGCAGCGGATAATGCTCTATCTATAATGGGATTTACACAGACTATGTTGTCTGATGAATTTGCTATTCCTATTAGACTTAATTTCAGTGATATTAAAGGTTATAATGAAGATATTCCTAATAAAGCTGAATGGGCTAAAAAACAGATTCTTAAATGCTTTAAAGATGAAAGATTATCTAATGGTGAACATAGTGTTCAAGTAGATGTAGCTTCTAATAGCGTTACAGTTTGGTGTCGTTCTCTTTATAATAATGATTATGGTACTTGGACTGATATAAATGGTGAGCCTATATCTGCACAGCGTTCTGAATTAACATCTCATATTCTTGATGCTGTTAAAGATAATCTTTGGTTTAATATGAATACATATACTATTGGTAATACCGCTTTACTTGCTTCATTCCCTATAAGTTGGAATGCTAATCTTAATGCTGGCAATGCTAAAGTTGAAGGTACTAATAGGTATATCTATTCTGCTCTTATTGAATCTCAGCAAATCATTACTGATTTTGTTACGAATATTTCAATTAAGTCTATTGAAAACTCTAATAACTTCACTAATGTTAGTTTCCATAATGTACGCAGTGATTATATGATTGACGCTGTTGCTACTATGAGTAAACTACTTGCTGATAAAGGTAATAGTCTTAAAGCTTTTGCTAAGAGTTATTTTGAAACTACACAAGATAATGTAGGTCTTAAAGATATTATTACTAAACTTAGTAAATATCTTGCACAAGAAGATCTTAGTAATATGGCAATTGCTAAAGCTCATGAACATGGTCATACGATAAACATGAAACAAACTCATGCCATGGCTAGATTTATTGAAGCTCTTGCAAATGACGTGGGTGTTACTGCATACGAAGTAGATAGTAAGATTCAGAATAAAGCTAAAACTATTACTGAACTTGATTCTCTATTTAAAGAAGGTCAAAACTATAAACATGCAGTTGAAGATTTTGAAGCTTATGCTAATTATCTTAATCGACAACTTGAAGTTTTAGATTATTATATGTACGTTGATAAAGCTGTAAATGCTATGAAACGTGCTCAAGGATGTCTTATTACTGAAAAGAAAGGCGCTGGTCCTAAGACTTCTGAAAGTAATAAGCTCTTTGAATCTATTGCAATGCTTGAGCATAATGTTAATACTCTTATTCAGAATGCTAAAGATGCAGGTATTCCTGAAAGTATGCGCAATGAATTACTCTATAAATACTATAGTGTAAATGCAATTACTGATAAAGGTGAAGTCATTGATAATTGGTTGCTTAAAGCTAATGATTATCTTCTTGAAAATAAGGATTCTGATGGTAAAGTAATTCAGCTTGATAAACCTAAATCCCCTTTTAGAATTGGTGATAAATCAATGATTGAAGCTATATTTCCGTCAGTTGTTAATACTAATTGGGAAATTGAAGATAGTGCTTATCCTATTCTTCAACAACAATTGTATTCTACTAATGAGATCTCTGTTAATATGTTTCATGATCTCTTCATTAGTGAGAATCCTGCTTTCAAAGATAAGATTAATTATTGTATGGCTAAGCTTAAACAGATTAATAATCCTGAACTTAGAGAAGCTCTGGTTAATTATGCTATTATTGATAAAGTTAGACAAATGCCTTTCTTTAATGATGACAGTAAAAGTCCGGAAACACTTCTTGCTGAACGTGCTAAGTTATTAGGATGTGTTAATATTGTTAAAGACGAACAAACTAATGAATTTAAATTCAAAGGTGCTGTTGATTTAGCTCTTACTAATGTCAATCTTAAAAATTGGTACAATGAACTTGAAAGTAGAAATTATACTCATGATGAAAAAATAGCTATGTTTAAAGAATTACCTGTTGGTATTCAATTAGCTATGGTTAAGAATACACTTACTGATGGTAGATATGTTGCTGTAAATGGTCAATATGTTACTAAAGGTAATCTTAGACTTAATCCTAATCATATTCTTTCATTGCTTTCTCCTAATACTATGGAGAGTACAATTGTAAGAACTGGATATATTTCTATTTCAACTAAGGAAAGTGATGATGTTGATTTTACTAGAGATACATTCTTTCAGCTTATTAATAGTCCTGATGAGTATTGTCGTATTCTTGGTGAGAACTTAGTTAAATACGCATTCTGGGTTAATAAACTTGATTTTGGTCGTAATCTTTCTAAGTATATTCCTATTGATCTTTATGGTAAATTCAAAACTAAAGATGGTAACTATGTAAGTGCTTATAAGACTTCATGGGGAGATCAATTTGATTCTATTAGTTTTGAATCTATCGACAGTACTAGTGATAGAGATATTAGATTAGCTATGAGAGAACAAGGTATTACTGATGGTGGTAGTAACTTCCGTTCAGAAAATGCTGCTCTTTATAACTATGCTGAAGCTCTTTACGCTAGTCAAGCAAATGAAGATAATATTCTTCTTAGAACTAACGAAGAACTTGATGTTTTCATCGAAGCTTTTGTTCGTGCTAATTCAGAGAATACTCGTATCGTTAAATATATGAAACCTGAATATATTTATGATACTAATGGTAAGAAGAGTAAAGTTAAAGATCAAACTCCTACTTTTACTAAGATTACTAAGAGTAATTTCTCGAAAGCTGTATTTGATCTTAAAGGTGCAGTAGCTAACGAATGGCATAAAGATGTTGATCCTGAGACTCGTAAGTATATAGAAGATGCTCTTAATAGTGTTATTAAAAATGCTATTGGTGTTAAGCATAATGATATTTGGAATATCATTGGTCAAATGATCTTTGAACCTACTAGATATGTAAACAATTCTAGTTATGCTGATGATATATATCTTAAGACTCGTGAAAAGGTAATTGATAAAGAACTTACTGGTCTTAAAAAGACTTACAAAGCTCAATTACCTGAGGGTATGCTTTATAAGCGTTTTGATATTAATGATTGCACGTTCTATTATCCTATTAATAAAACGTTTAAATCTGAATATCTTACTACAGCTAATGATTATTATAAATATAACATTGAAGCCCAAGAAATATACGAGAAACTTGCTACTATTTTGAGTAAGTTCTATCGTAGATTTAATTCATCTGTTACTAATGTAGAAACTCATAACAGTCTTACGTCAGCTATAGATGCTGCTACAAGTAACGCTGATTATACAATTTATATTGGTAATGAATCTGATACATATAGAGGTCTTATTGATACTTCTGCTATTACTACTATCCCATTGCAGGCAGCTATCAATGACACTTTCGATACCGATACACTACCCTCGGAAATCCAAAATTTGGCACTTGTCGGTAACGGAGAGACGCTTTCTCAATTGAAACGACTAACAATACAAGGACAACTTTTTAAGGGCTTAGACAGGCTTATTCAAAGGCTAAATCCAACTAACGTTAGTGCAATTCAAGCTGATGGTATCAATGATATTATAGTTGATTACATTGGTATTAAAAAAGATCTTAATACTACTGTTCACACTATTAATAACTCAACTCCTAAGTTCTCTAAAGTCTTAGATACAGAGTTCATAGCTGACGATAATACTGGAATTAGTATGTCAAACCTTGAATTTATTAATACTCTTTATGAAGTTGAAAAGACTGCTATCGGTAATACTAAACTTCTTAGAGATGAAATGAATCTCATGGGTGAACTCAATACTAATCTTGATAAGCTTGATGCTAAAGCTCAAAGTGAAATTGCTAAACTTGGTAGAGATATGAATAGTCTTCCTAATTATGTTGAAACATTCAAGTATAATGCTAATATACTAGAGAATGTTAAAGATATGATTAAAGCTATTCAAATGCCAATGGATACTGATACTATATTTAAGCTTTGGACTAAAGGTACTGTTGCTGATCGTAAACAATGGGTTACTGATCTGAATAAACTCAGTAGTCTTATAAAGTCTCAAGCTTATATTGAAGATCTAAATCCTATTGACGAAGCTAGTTTTGAAAATGCTTCTCAAAATACTAAAGATAGTGTTGCAGAATTTAATGAAGCTCTTCTTAATCTTAAAGGTTTATATGCTGAGATTATGCCTCTTAAACGTAAAGTTGTTGATGCTTCTAAGATTTACTTTGGTTTCTTAATCAATCAAAGAAGTCATAATCCTGCTTTCAATACTAAGTTTAAGTATATTCAAGATAAGCTTGTTGAAAACGGTTTTAATGCTGATGAAATTGGCGTTTATACTATAAATGAAAGAGATATTCAAGAGAATATTCGTCGTATGCTCGGTGATAATCTTGATTTATCTACTGTTATTAAATGGTTAGATTCTGCTGCTCAAAGTGGTATTCCAATTATTGATACAGTTCTTTCTCAATATGAGTTCCATACTCTTAATGCTACTGAATTTGCTTTCAATAATAATAAGCGTACATTCGCATTATTTAAGAAGTATGATAGATTCTATAAAGAAAAGTCTAATGGTAAACCTGATATGACTTTCTCTCAATCTCGTTCTAATGACTTTAGAGCTAGATTTATTAACGAAGCTAATTGTCAACTTGCTACACCATTTGATATGACTAAAGCTAATTACGATTATCAAATTGGTAAAGCTCGTGAATACGATGATTATATTAAGAGAAGATCTGAGTTAGAACCTTTGTTAGAATCTAATGATTTTGCTACAGTTAAGAAAGCTCAAGATGCTCTTGCTAAACTTGAGAAAGAACATAAGAAAAGAGTTCGTGCTGTAGGTAAAACTATATATTCTACTATGAATGTTTCAATGCCTGCCAAAATTATTAAAGGTAGACTTGAACTTGATCTTGAAGATGTATATAGTAATCCTAAGAAGTATTTTCCTAATCTTAGTGCCGAAGAAGCATACTATTATACTAAGCTAATTGAACGTGTCTATAAATCTAAGATTCGTAAGAAATTTGCTGAAGCTAATAATATTGAACTTAGTGTTAGAGGTCAAACTACTAATCGAGTTCTTCTTCAAGTTCAAACTGCAAAAGCTGATTATAGAGACGCTAAGTTTAGTAAACTTACTCATTCTGATATTGATATGATGGTTGAAATGCAAGAGATGTTTGCAGAACTTAATGATGTTGCAATGCCTAACACTGTTAGATCTGCTAGTTTCTTCCCGACTTTCATATCTGCTAATCATGTGAATGCTCTTAAACAACTTGTTGGTTATCACGAATTACAAGAAGATGATTATAAAAATACACTTAGTGGAGAGACTCAATACTATCTTAAAGCTACTGCACTTAATCGTCCAGAAGTTATAGGTCGTATTAAGTATGATCTCTACGCTATTACAAATAAAGAAGCTTATGATGCTCTAATTGAAAAAGCTAATAAAATAGCTAAACATAGAGGCTATTATAAACCTATTACTTCTATTGCAGATATTATCGAATATAATAAAGAGTTATCTGATAAACAATTAGGTGATGTTAGAGATCGTATGAACTTTGACCCTATGAATGTTACTCTTAATTATATTAATCAGCTTAAACGTATTAAAGTTAATCGTGACTTTGAGCCTGAACTCAATCTTCTGCAAACTATTCTTGCTATGCCTGAGTTCCAAGCTCGTGAATATGGTGTTAAGAGTAAGAATGTTATTAATAAGATTCTATCTCTTTATACTCATAAAACTGAAGTTGTTTCTCGTAAAGGTAAAGAAACAGAAGCTTTTGATAGATTTAAGAAATTCTATGATGCTTTTGAAGGTAAGAATCGTATTAATACATTAACTGATCAACTTCTTAATATACTTCATACAGTTAATAGTAAATCTCTTATGTGGATGAACTTAACTGCTGCTTTAAAGAATATTGGTACAGGTCATATCAATATTGTAAGCGAAGCAACTGGTGGTGAATTTACTACTAAAGCTACACTTCTTAAAGCTCATGAAATGTATATTAAAGCTCTTCCATCATTATGGGCATCACTCGGTGAATATACTTGTAATAATCTTGATGCAGCTTTAATGAAGTTAGCTGGTAATATTTTTGAAGATCATATTGAAGCTGGAGTAGATACTAAGACTAATATTGTTTCTCTTGGTATGTCTAAATGGGATAATGTGATGTTTGCTCCTAATACTATTGGTGAGCATTATTTGCAATTCGCTACTTTCTTGTCAGCTATGCAAACTCATCGCATTGTTGCAGGTACTATTATGAATTATGATCAATTCGTATTCTCACTTAGAGAACGTCTCTTTAGAGATATGGTTGATGATGAAACTTATACTAAGTATAAAGCATATAAAGATAAACAAGAATCTGTTAAAGGTAATAACGTTGAATTTATAGATTATCTTTCTCGATTTATTGCTTATCGTGCTAATAACTTTACTAACGAATGGAAATCTAATTACGCTAAGGCTTATAAAGAAGGTCTTAAGAATGCTAGAGTTGAGTTTGAAAAGAATCAAGTTATATATGATGCTTTTGAACTTAAAGATGGTATCGCTTCAATTAAAGCTGAAAGTAATATAACTCTTGAAGATTTTGCTAAATTCTTAGGTAAAGTTAAAGGTGTTAATCATAGTCTTCATGGTATTTATAATACTTTCGATAAATCTATGCTATCTGGTAAAATGTGGGGAGAGGTGATACTTCAATTCCGTAAATGGCTTCGTCCTAACTTCATTCGTTATTGGGGTAAACGTGTTGGTAAAATCATATATGATGAGAGACTTGAATCTTATCGTAGTGGTGCTTATACTGATATGCTACAGTTTATAAGTGCTAATATGCGTAATAGATTTAGAGAAACTATTGATAAAGCTGCGGAAAACGAAGAAGATATAGACTTTGCTGTTAAAGCTAAAGCTATTTTCAATGGTTTTATTGGTCTTATGTATTGGTTCAAAGATATAAACTTTAGATATAATACTCTACCTCAAGCTCAAAAGGCTAATATAAAAAGAGCCATATTTAATTTTACAACTCTTGTTGGTTTATCTCTTGTTGCTGCAAGTATGTATGCTGCATCAGATGATGACGATGAACTTGATGAAAATCGATTCTTTGCTCTTGCTTGTTATACTATTTATGGTGTTCAAACTGAACTTTATGAAACTTCACCTTGGGGTCTTTATTCATTCTATAAACGTACTATGGAGGCACCTATACCTTTTGAAACAAGTATGTCTAATGTTCTTAATCTTGCTTATTGGACACTTATTGCTCCAATGATTGTAGATGATGAAGAAATGCTTTATGATAGAGGTACATATAAAGATGAAGATAAACGTTGGATTGCATTTAAGAAAACTATTCCGTTATTCAATCAATACAACAAGATGTTCTATTTACCAAAGAACAATACATACTATATGCAACAGAACCCAATATTACAGATGATAGTTGAACTAAATAAGTAAGGACTTCTGTTGGACTTAAAAAAAATGAGAGAGGGCTTTCAGATAATACTGTCAGTCCTCTCTCTTCTTGTATCTATACTACTCATGCTCCTACTCGTGTCATTGCAAACACTCCGCCCGTTCCACATCTATCCCTCTACCGGGGTCTGCAATGCTCCACAATGCCATTTTTGCCACCTGCGGGCTTCATATATTGATTATCTATTGGCAGACGATAACTAGTTCATATCATAAAAGAAAGTGTCTCTATGAGGCTCTATTGAAGTTATCATTATCAAACATTTGCATCATTATTACGGCTATGATAACGATGCAATTTGATGATAATCATAGTAGCATTAGTAACACTTTCCAGACCCCAGTAGGGAACATGGTGTGGTCAGGAGCGGAACTAAGCATAGCACTTGTAACAGCACTATGCTTAGAAGTATTAATAATATCCCTCACTTTCACCACATTCACTCAGTCCACCAAAGCTAACTTTATTCACATTAACAATGAAAGGTAGAATCTTCTTAATTTGAGTAGAAGTAACAACAAAACTATTGTTAGTACCCGGATGCCTCATAACATACTTAATACTACCAATATAAAGATTAGGAGATAGACGCTTATGCTTTTGCTTTTCAGCAGCGGTCATAGTAGCGAATCTATACACTTTATGCAAAACAGACCAATTACCAGTAAATTCTTGAATAAGAGTTCCATTTGCATCACGAGTAATCACATTCCCATCAACTTCAATATAACACGTATGTGTTTTAGTTTCTTCCATTATGCAGCTCTTAGTGCCGTTAGGGCAAGATCATAAGCCTTTTGATTTAGCTTATAAGCACCTTTTTTAGTAAGAGCTTCAAAGCGATCTTCAGAAGACTTATAATCAACAACATTATTCAGATAACAACTCACACCATTATAAAGCCAAAGCACAGTACCACGATGTAACTCTTGACCCACACCATTCTCGATAGTATCAAGAACAGCTTTGACTTTATTTTGAGTCTTAGTAGAAATAATATCTTTATCAGCAGCAAAGATATTAGTTCTAAGCTTCATGTGTTCTTGTTGTTCATCATTAAGAAACAGATTATACACAAAGCCAGTCATATTATTAGATTTAATATTAATGGCTTTAAGAGCTTGCATAGATTCTTGCATAGCTTCATGATAGATATGCGTAGCACGAATACTATTCACAGCACTCATAATAGCATTGTGAACATTTTTTGTATGTTTAAAAGAAAACTGTTGTGTTGCATTTTTAATAGCTTGATTAAGCATATTATTACAGATAACACGAATATTTGTAACAGCACATGTGATTAATCCAGAACCATCATGACTATTGGTAAATAAAAGATACTTATCAATAAGATCTTTATTATCAATAGTGATAGCATCAGGAAATTTTGCAGTTACAAGCATACTTGCACCATTCTTATAGCAACCAGCAGTTTCAATACGAACACTCTTATCGTAATCACATATTTGATTAATAAAATCAAGAGCTACAGAGTTCTGTACAACTTCGTACTTAGAACCAACAGCACCAAATACATGATTTGTATCTTCTCTATAAGTAGCAAAACTGTTAGGAACTTTATATAACAGAAAGCTACCTGGATTAGCAGGATCTTCAAGACGAACACGAGTCTCTTTAATACCTACTTTATAATCAAGATTTGCTTCTTTAATAGCATCCTCCATACTCAAATCATTGATAGGTTTACCCATTTCATTAAATACGAGAGGACGTCTTTGATAATTTACAAAAGACATAATATACTTTGTTTCAATAGAAGTTTATTTTTTAATTGTAACAATATCCTTTTCTTGAAGCGTCCAAGCATCAAGACCTTCAGGAGATTGATTCAATGTTTCTTTAAGATTAGTACTATTAACATAGAATTTGAAATCACCTTCTTCAAAAACAATTCCATGTTCAGCGAGAATAGCTTTAATCTTATTAGCTTTATCAAGATTTAAACCTTTATCGAGTTTAACATCAATAAAACCTTTAATAGCATCAATGTTCGCAGGTACTGTATCAACAGATGGATTTTCAAAATATTGATACATTTGATTAAGAAAGCTATTAAACATTTCCGTATCTGTAACAACTTCCTGACCTTTACGAACACTAATAGTAATATTCGGATATTTAAGAGACATACTACCAGTAGGCTCTTTAATACCAGTTTCAGTATTCTTCTTTAATACCGGTTCACCGTACTTATAAGCACATTCCGCCATAACATCTTTAAGACGTTTAATCTTTTTCTCAGTACGTTTAACACGATCATCAAGAGCTTGCTTGTATTGTTTAAGTAATGCTATATCAGTGTTATAACGATCTATAACAAAAGCATAAGCATAAAGTTTCTCACCGAGTTCCTCTTCACTAATCGCAAGTTCCTCAGCACCACTTTCTCCTATATCTCCACCGTTCTCGGCAGCATATTCTAATATCCTATCAATATTAGCTTGTATTTCAAAGAGATTCATCGAAATTTAATTCAGTTTGATAATGACTATAATCTTCAATTTCTTTAAAACGAACAACAGTATCCTTAACATATAACTCATTGACAGGATAAATCTTATATACTTGTCCAAGAGCTTTATAAACTAGAAGTTCAGTCTTAGACAAACGTTTGTTATAAGATAAAGGATAATTGAAATCAGTTATATGAAACACAATGTTAGGTTCACCAAAATGTTTAATATATGTATCAAGTGCTATAAAAGCAGGTAATTTAGTTACCTGCACTTTCGCTCTCTCTGCCATGATCTGAATCAATAATAGCTTTTTAAGAATCTCTAATTACATCAAGATGATCTTTACATTGTTTCATTATAATATGCATATTAGGATGAGATTTACCAAATTTATCATATAAACGTTTATCAATTATATTATCCCAATCTTCATTAAATCCTGTATAATAGATTTCACTTTTAATACCTAAAGGTAAATATTCACGAGCATCTTGTGCAGGTAATTTAAGAACATCTTTAGCTTCATAATATGAAAGTTCATTAATAATACAAGTTTTAATATAATGATAAACTTTTTTATAATTAATATCTGAAGCACCTTCATATAAAACATAAGCTCTAGAATAATAAGCTTGAAGTTTATTAATTTTACTTAAAGAATCATCTACTTCTTGAATAAGTCTAATAAAATTATTAATAGCATTATCAAAAACATTAGAATTAACCCAATGAGGTAAACAAAATGTAACACCATTAAATTTAGAATCATTAGAATAATCACACCAACGAGTTGATTCAACGGCACAAGATTGAATACGTTCACGTACAAGTTCATCAACTATACTTCTAAGAGTAGTTATATATGCACTCATACGAGCGAAAGGATGATCGAATTTTGGAACAAACCAAGCAACACCATGAGCTTTCCAAATCTCATCACCTTCCATAGTAGAAGTTTGAATAAGAGCTTTAGCTAATTCAGGACTTTCATTATATACAACACGAAGATTAGTGTAGATATAATAGAAATTAGAATTAGGTCTTGCATCTTTAATATCAAAAACAAAACGAGAAAAAGCAGAATGCCTAATGTTTATCATTTCAATACTCATCATATCATGATAACCACAAACATAAATAGGACAATGCTCAAGAATCGAAGTATGACCTTTATCAATAAGCATCAGAAGAAACTTAACGTAACTTCCGGGTGCAATCTTACCTTCAGATTTATAACAAATACGACCAGCAAATTCAGCTAATTGTAAGCCACCTTTAAGATTATGAGCTGTATGAATAACACTAACAGGTCTAACAAATTTCATTACATATCAAGTTTAGTTTGTCCACCATATTTTTGGACTCTATACCAATAATCAATATGATCTTCAATTGTACGACGTAATAGCCCTCTACATTCATCATTATTACCACCAACACCTAAAAGAGTTTTACAAGTACCGTCAACAACTTTAGAATAATTCATAACAGCATCAATAATACTTTCATTATCGATAGGTAAACAAGTATTAATTGAATCAGTCTTAACAGTACATCTACCACCAAGACGATGAATCTCATCTACAAGATACCAAACAGCTTTATTTAGATCTTCAACTTGTTTATCAATAAGCTTACGATCTTTGTCTTCTTTAAGACCAGCTCTCCATAGATATTTAATAGCATTACCTATATTAAAATTTCTATGACGAGTGATATCAATACATTCAATACTACTAGGATCAGAAGTATAATGCTTAGGATGATTTACTTGATCGTTTTTATTTTTAGATGCCATATTGATCAATAAAGCGATTTATTTTAAACACTACGAGCTTATCAATATCGTCTTCTTTAATATTATATTTACACATGATACGCTCAATAACAATTCTAACATCAGCAATTTCTTCCATAAGACTTTTAAAATGTTCATTATTATGACATCTATTAATCTTAGAAACAGCTTTAATAAGTTCAGATAACTCTTCAATAACTACTGTATCATGAGGATCAATTGCACAAGCTTTATTAAACATAGCAATTCTCTCATCCCATAATACAGCACCTTTTGGAGAATCTATAACAGCACTTACACTTTCAGGTGTCATATATTTTCCCATTTAGCTAGAACATCATCACTCTTAGTTTCCCAATCATCAGCAAAAATCTCATCACCAGTTGGTGTGTAATAAGTAATATCACCATTATCAAACTTACAAATTTGATTTTGATAGCTGAGACTAGTGATACCAGCTTCTGTAATCTCACGTTTAACAATTTCCGGAAGACTTTGCATTTTAGGAATAGTTTCTTCATTTATATCAGCAGGAATTTGTGCAAATATAAACACATCATTATCCCAATTAGCACGTCTAGCAATATAAGAACGAGTCTTAACACGTTCAATAGCTTCTCCAAAATTCATAATAACAATTTTATATTAAACAAAAATAGCCGCTAGTCAATTAAGACCAGCGGCTTCAACAGCGTGCTTCACAGCATAGGCTATAATTGAATAAGAAATCAACCTGTATTATCTTTTAAATACGTATTTCAACCAACTACCCCACTTACGATTAATAAGACTACCTTTAACATTCAAAGGTTTAAACTCAAGATACTTAATATTATCAATATTTTTGATAACATCATTAATGTCATAGTAAGTACAAATAGGAATACTATCTTGTATAATAGTATAAGCTTTACCATTTTTGTAATGTACAATAACATTATAAGAATCTACATTAGTCTCATTTGCTCTAGCTTCACGCTCAAAACAAAGTTCACGATAAGCCTTACCTTCAGTGAAGAGTTTAAAGAACCATTCAATGACGTACCACACATAAAAGAATATACCTAAGAGGTCATTCTGTTGTTTAGTATGAGAACGTTCATGTTGAATAAGTTTAAAATATCTATTAGGATACCTAATCATTAATGTAAGCCTATATTTATCTTTATCCTTAAGATAAAGTCTAGCAAACATATTAATAGCAACAAACTTACCAAAAGGAAAATGTTTAGTAATAACAACTTTCATATCTTAATCCTCTGAAAAGTTATAATTTATAATAACTTCCCAATCATCTTTAGGCATACAACCTTTATAATCAGGAACTCTAGCTTCCATAAACTCATCAAGCTTCATAGAAATAACGGTACAAATACCAAAATCCATGAGACGTTTACGTTGATTCATACAACAAAACAAATTAGCTTGATCAAGTGGAATACCAATGCTAACAAGTGCCGCTATGAAATATCTACGAAACATTTCTTTAGTAACACTACTAACAGCATCCATAGCTAAGCCTTTTTATAAATATGACTTTCTGCAATAGCTTTAAGACGATTAGAAAGTTGTTCCATATTAACTTCAATCGTCTTAGCGGCTGAATGATAAGTTGTAATAGTTAATGCTCCAATAAACTCAGGAAACATCAAAATATTAAACTTAGCTTTATAAGTATTACCAGCTTCATTCTGAGCAATCCATGCTTTAGGATTAGCATAGAAACTAAACGTATCAGTTGTTCTAACTTTAGAATTTAGATACAAAGGGTTGAGTTTAGGGAAGAATGAAAGAATATTATTATCCGTAGGAGCTTCTGTAGCTGGAATAACACTATTTTTAATCCAAGCTTTAAAATCTTCAACAGTATCGAATATAAGTCTCGCAGAACATTTAGCAATAGCTAAAGAACTACCTCTAGGAACTTTATAATCTATAAGTTTCACAGTCTCCTTAAATAGATTATAAGTATATCTGTTAAACATCTTAATAGCATGATCACGAGACTCAACTTCAGCACTCATGTTACTATCAACACAAATATGAAATTGAGGTTCATAAGCACTATCATAATTTTCATTGTCGATCAAATAACCGATATTCCAAATCTTATAATAGCGAGCTTTTTCATTGTTACCATCAAAGAACTCAATTGGAATATTATGAGCATAAATATAATACTGAATTTTCAAAAGAGTTTGATAGAATACAAATTGATTACCACTAGTAACAGGAATAAACTCACCTGTAGCATCAAGAATGAAATTAATATTGGTATTAAGCCAATCAACTTCATCCTTAGATAAATCAGCAACAGTTCGAGGCTCTGTAACTATATATGGTTTATCAGGAGCATCTGTTCTAACAACAGACGGAATTGAAACACCATTTATTACAATAGGTTTATACTTCTCAATTGTAATAGCAAGTGCAGATAATTCTTCTTCAGCTTTAGAAGGAGAACTATCAATAGGAATGTCTTGTTTAATTTCCTCTTCTTCTTTAAAAGGATTTGTATCTTCCATTATATGTAATTAATCGTTAGATTCATAATCACGAACTCCGTAAGCATTAGCATTAAACGGAATGTTCTTATCTGTACGTTCATAAAACTTAATGGCAAGCATTTTACCGATAAATTCATTTTTATGACTAAGAATATAATCACTTGTCATAGTATTATCAGTATTACCATTATAAACAGCTGTAGGCTTAACTTCAAATGTTTCAGCATTTAAATCATTCTGACATTTGAACTTAGCATAATTATAAACTACCTCATGACCATCAACAATTTTAGTTATACGATCAATGAGAATATCTAAACACAAACATTCAGTCTCTTCACACCTCTTAGCTTTCATCATAGTTTGTGGACGAGAACCGAATTTATATTCTGCAATCTTAGAGCGAACAACACAACCCTCATAACCGGCTGCAATACAACGATCTCTATAAGCTTCAACATCAGAATCACCTTTAATATTAATAGAACATAATGAAACTATTTTAGCATTTTTAGTATCATCATGTTCTTCAGGTTTAAACTGAATATAAATAGCATCTGAATTTGAAGATGTAGCATTTAACCAAGCTTTATTCAAAATATCTCTACGAAGATGATAACGATCTCTATTAGAAACATCAGGAATACTAAGATCAAAATTCACAAATTGAAGATATTTATGAAGAGGATTCTTAGGATTACGTGCAGCACCACCAATAGTAGTATTCTTTTGATCTTTAATATAAAGCTCACCATCAAAAGTAATATTTCTATAATTGGGAGTACAATAAACATAAGTCATAAAAGCATCTTCAATATGTTTTACATTATAACGAAGACCTTCTTTACTACGAATAACAACCTCATAAGTAGTACCAAATAAACCGTTATCAACAGCTTCATACTTGATAGTACAACGTACCCCATTAATCTTAGGATCAGCAAAAGCACCATTAGAATAATCAAAAATGCCAGTTTTCCACTTTTGACACTTCATAGGTTTATCAACATTGTTTGCATCAGTAGCAAATTTAGGAATAACGTTATCTAGTAGATCATGAAGTTGATTAGCACTCTCATACATATCACTAGTAACACCATACATTTCTGCCGTCTTGTATCCTCGATCGATTTTACGCTTGATTTGGCTCTTATAAGAAGTCTTTGTTGAAGCTGATACAATTACCTGTCCGACATCTGAAAGTCGCTCAAACAAGCCGTATGACACCCTCTCGTGGCTTCCGTCAGTATCAATTCTCCAAAACACGATACGTCCCAGTGCATCACGCTTGTAAAGAGTAGTAACGTTATCATCCCCATATACGGTTGCCATCTTCATCAACGTTATGCGATAAAACAATACAATGCGTAGGATTATTATATGCAATCAGCATACAATTCCAAGAATCACGAATAGTCTTATGAGGAGCATAAGCGATAGTTTTAAAGTTCTTATGACAGAAACATTGATAACTACCAGTTAATGCTTGTTTATTGTGAAGTTTACCTTGAACAACTTCAAAGAGAGTTTCAACAATCTTAAAGTCCTCATCAGACTTAATCTTAGTTTCGCCCATAAATGCACCTTCTTTAAAAGGATTAAAACCCCAAGTATGAACGAATTGATTTAGTTTAATTTGAGCATTTTGATAAGACATCTTACTCATAGCTTCGCGAAGCTGTTTAACAGCATCAATAACAATGTTATAATCAGTCTTATTCATAGGATATAAGAAGTACCTAGTACCATCACCTAAAGCTCTAAGAGGAACACCCTCACATAATAGCCGTTGTGCATCAGGACACAACTCCTCCTTTTTTACCATTTACGATCTCATTTAAATACATATTAGCAAACTTTTTCTTAACGAAGTTGTAATCTGTAATACGAACTAAATCTGTAGGATCTTTAGCACTATAACCTTTAGTCATGAACAAAGCAATAAAGCCATAATTCTTTTCATATTCGATAGCGGAAGTAAGACCAGTATTATCAGTGTCAAGCATAACATAAACTTGAATCCTAGTAGTCTTTCGTAAAACATCAACAATATCATCAGGAAGTTTAGCAGTTTCACTTGCAATCACATAAACTCCAACATCATTAATTCTCAACTCTCTCAGTATTCGTAACATCAATAGTTTATCCTTTTGAGATTTAACAATCAACTTATAATTAGTATCAATTAAAGTCTCAAGATTTTCAAGAGGACACTTATTATTAGTAATGAAACGATTAGCAGTATGCTTATTTCTAAATGGAAAATAGAGTTTAATACAACCATCATTAACTTGATATTCATAACAAGGATCATGACGAGTATAATAATATGGATTACTAACACCATCAATCTTAAAAGATTCAATAGCTTTCACGTATTTATCTACAAGATCATTAGTAACACCAAATTGATTATAATACCTATAATCATAAAAAGTCATTTTACGATTTATAGTTGTAATAACACGAAATTCATTATTGATAATCTTATTCTGAGCTTGATATACACGATTAACATAAGGTGAATCATTAAGAACATCAGAAGCATATTCGATGATATTAGAACATATTTCAACGAAGTCTTTATTGTTAGTACAATTCTTTTTAAGAACTAGACCAACAATTTCAAATACATCACCACGATAACGATAATCAGCAAAATCACGAAATATCAGCTTATTACCATACCATTTAAAACTAACTGAAGGATTAGGATCATAACGAAGAGGGTTAGAGATTTTATAATTGCGTAAACAAATACAATTATTTATCTCTGTTTCAGGAACATTAAGAAAGACAGAATAAATATGTACTTGATCAAGTGTATTCAAAATATAATCCTTATCACTTGTACTCCACATATTTACATCTTTTGTAGCATTTGCAATCCCCAGTAGGGAACAAGGTGAGGTCACGTGCGGAGCGTTAGCAACACTATGCACAAAACCAATAGACACAAAAAAAAGAGGATAGATTGCTCTACCCTCTTCAAAAGTCTAAGTTACATCTTAATATTTACCCGGAGTACCACCGTTACCAGCATAACGATTCTTTAAAGCATTAATTGCATCAGCATTAACGCCTTGACCGGAACCGTAATCCATAGCAACGCCAGCTTCAGCGGCTGCACCAGCAGGTTTCTCGTCTTTATCAACATCTTTAGAGAGTTCAACAGTCTCACCCGGAAGAATCTCAATTGAAGGTTTTTTGCCGTTAATAACACGTTCAACATAACCCTGACCAACAAAGCCCGGAGTACAAAGATACTTACGATCACCATAATGAGCAAGAAGCTTCATCCAAACAACAATAGGTTCACCTTTTTCATTTAAGAATACAGGTTTACCATCTTTGCCAACATTGAATGCTTTAACAAAGAACTCACAAAATGCTTTCCATTGAGCGATACGACCATTAATATCAGCGTTCATATCAATAGGCTGAGGAAAGCCGGGTTCAACGAAGTTAGGACAACCGATATAAGCATCGAGACGGTGACGACAATTCCGGTATGCTTCCGTAATCAAAGAGGTAAACGTTTTAACATCTACAGCAGTTCCGTCAGTTTTACGAGTAGTGACGATACGGAAAGAATCAGTATAAAACCGATCAACTTCATCACCGGGAACAGGTTCTTCTTTATAACGGAAAACAATAGTTGGTACAGGAATACCGGCATACTCATAGGTGGATGCAACACCGTTCTCATCTACTTTAGGAGTTTCGGTTTCTTTAATCTCAACAGATACGAGATGTGCCTGACACAAATTGTTGAACTCTTCACGAGGTTTAAACTTCTTGTCTTGGGTAACTACAACTTCACCAAAATTAATAACTCCGGCAGCAACTTGACTTTTATTAACTTCACTCATTTTATAAGTAATTTAAAGAGTAAAAAAAAGAGGAACCTTAATAGTCCCTCTTTCTGTAAGATAGATTTGCTTAGCTAAGCAATGTGTTGTCACGGATATAGATTAAATATCATCCCCGTCACCAGCGGTTTCTTGAGAAGCAGCGGTTTCATACTGCGTTTCAGCAGCAGTTTCAGCATTTGCGGTATCGGCTACAGTTTCCGGTGCATCAGCTTTCTTATTTTCTGCATCATCAGCAGCAGTTTCAGCTTCAACAGACGGATCGTAAGGACGGTCGATAATCTGTGCGTTCACACAAGCCCAGATACGTAACATAGAGCCGTCAGAGTTCGGATAGTCGATACCGGTATCAACCAATTCGTAGTGAACCTCGCGGTTAGCGGTGTACTTCGTGTAAGGTTTACCCTCAGAATCTTTCTTATCAATTCCGTAAGCATAGCCAAGTTCAGCCAACTTATCAGCGGTGATAGCTTGTGCATCCGGAGTATTCTGCAAGAATTGAGAGTAGCAAGCTGCGTAAGAGCAGAACAATTTACGACCAACACCTTTAGCTTTACCGACAGCAGCAAGCGTCATCATGTCGTCAGTTTTCACTTTAGAAACCATGATGAAGAACTTCTTGTTCACATCGTTCTCACATTGATCAGCAGTCAAGACCATAGCTTTCATATAGTCACCTGTTTCAATGTTAAGCATCTTAGATGCAAGACCGTTAATACACATCTTGTTGATAGAGATGTTCACCACTAACTCCGGACGAATTTCATCACTTACTTTAGCAGCTTTAGCTACAGTTTCAAAACGGCCTTCATTGATACCAGCTTTCAAGAAATCAAAATTAAATTTTTCCATAACTTTAACTTTATTAATAGTTTATGTAAGATAGATGTTTGCAATATCACTACCACAAACGGTATTTATTCTTTAATAATTTGCGTTATCATCTGCTTCTACATATTGAACATCAACGTAATCATCATTAATAGATTTAACATCTTTAAGTTCAACATCACAATACATTCCATTAAGAATATCATTAGCGCAGATACGAGCAGCGATCATAATCGCCATTTTTCTCATAAGAGAACGAGTGTGTTTATCCCAATTATCTTTACCTTTAACATCAGCACCGGTAATTGAGTTCTTACCCGATTTAAGACCAGCGTCAATAGCTTCTTGAAGAGTATAAGAAATTGTGGTTCTTTTACCTTTACGAACAAGAGTAACAGTTGTACGATAAGTCTTAACAATACGAGTAACAGGAATCATACCTTGTTCCGCCATCATTTTACGAACATAATCATCGTTATATTCGTCAATATCAATGTGACGTTCAGGTTTAAATTCAATAATAGGTTTACTTAGCTGAACATTAAAATATTCATATACGGGAACAAAGTCTTCATCAATCTCAATATCAATATGATGTTTATTGAGACAGCCCTCAACAACATTAATTCCCGTATAAACTTGTCTAGTACCACCACTTTCAAAACAAAATATATTCTTTAAAGAAGCAGTAACAGAAAGACCAAGAGTTTTACCAAGTTCAACCTTTTGAATAGCGTCGAGATTAAGATTACGACCATAAGCTAGAGAAGTCATAGGAGAAAGACCTAATTCCTGCCCAGTTAATAAACAAGTAACCATGTTATCAATGTTAATAACTTCAGTGACAGTTCCATCTTTAGTTACATTTTCTTTAAATCTCGCACCAAGATCAGTATTTATAAGACTTTCAGCAAAAGTTCTATATTCACCAAGAACAGCGAGATTACGAGTAATTACATCTTTATTTGCTTGTGCAACAGCTCCACTATTAGCTTTTATAACTTCACCTTTATTAGCAGCAGCGTTAGCACCGTCTTTCGTAGCATCATCTGTAATAACTTCTTCACTCATTTTGTCGTTTTCTTTGTCTTTATTTTCCATTGGTAAAAATAGATAATATTTTTGACGTGTGCAACAATAGTAAGCACTAAATCATCAAAAATTAAAATTTAACATCTTTAATGCCATTAGTCCAGACAATATCAGTAGTAAATTTACTCTGCGCATCAATGAGCTTTTCTTTCTCTTTTGACGTGCGGTAATCGTCCGAATTGAGTGCGAAATCTTGCATATAAAGCCATATTATAATAGTAGGCTTATTTATGTATGGTTGTTCCTTTTTCTTGTCGGAAATGGTCTTAAATGGGTTGCAGTATGGAGAGGTACATATAATTGTAGTAAGACCCTCAACATCAAAAACCACATTAGCAACTTCATCCGTAGCAATAACAGAAACATCACCATGTTCAAGATGTTTTAAACATTCTTTTCGGATACCAATATCACCAAATACTTTAGGTTCACCTTTCTTAGCACCAGTAGTATAAGTATAAGGTTGACCATTGAAATCATAACAAATCCTAGAAGTCATACCTTTATACCAACACATACAGTAATCTAAAGTCTCAACAAAATTAGTAATAGAACGAGTCTTACTTAGAACAAGTCCTTTACCTTTAATATTCTTAATAGCAGTAGCAATAGCTTCTCTCTTATTAAGATTATTATTATATAACTCTAAACGTTTTTCAATAGCATCACTAAATGCTTTAGTACGAGTGAGTATATTATCGGGATTCCAATACATTTCTACTTGCTTATTATAGTCATTAGAAAGATCAAGATTAGCTTTCCAGCCCATAACTTCAGCAACCATATTACGTACTGTTTCACTATGTATATGCTCTACTTTATCAGTAAGATTATTTACATAATTAACACCCATGTGACAAGCTTTAATAAGAGCCATATCATCTTCTACCATATCCATACGTAGATGAGTAAACTTCCTAAACTCATAATTCACCATCTTAGCTTTACCTTTAAATATAGAAAGCATAGAAGAGATTTGTTCAGTAAGCTGTTTATATAGCTCTTTTTCTTCACTTGTAAACTCAATACCAACATTATATATAACATAAGGAGAAATCCAACCTTCTTCCAAAGCCATACCTTTAGTTATAGTATCAACAACCGGAATACAACAAGCAGTAAACGCTTTTAGCATATTAACCGGAATCTTTTTCGTAGTAACAAACAGAAACCTATCAGCAGCTACTTTCTTCAACTTCTTGAAATAAATATCATCTTTATGATAAGCTTCATTTGTACAATCAAGCATCACAAACGTATCAGCATATAGCATATCTTTACCTTTACAAGTTTTAGTGATACGATCAATAAAATCTTTAAGTAAATCTATAACTACACCTGTATGAACAATACGTTTACGAAGAGAATCTTTCGTCTTAATATCAGGAACTACAATGTGAACATAAGGATCAGCTTCGACTTGATTAGCTACATGTTGAATAACCTCACTAATTACAAGAGGAATATCAATACGTTCAGTATATTGAAATAGACCTTTATAACCAGCTTGTTTCCATTTAAGAATACCCTGATAAATACGCTTATATTTTTCAGAAATATCGTAATCTTTCATCTATCTTAATTAACATCTGTAAGTTTAATATTATCAAGAACAGCTCTAGCGCATTGTTCTATCTCATTACGATTATATACATCATCAACATAATCAGTTAATAATTCATATAACCTAAAACCAGCATCACCCATGATACGACAAAGATCAAAAACAATATGTTTAAACATCTTATCATGATCATAATCTTTAAAGTTCTTACTATTGAAAGGATATTGAGTAAAGAAATCTTCAAAGGCAGCATCTAAATACACAACAATAACAGCTTTAACAGCTGAGAATTTATTGGTATAAAAATCTTTATAAATAACAGCTCTATCTCTCTTCATGTCTTACCAACCAAACAAGTTATTACTATTATTGTTAATACCACGACGTTCACCTTTACCTGTTTTACCATTACCATAAAGAATCTTATAGGCTTCATTAATATAGAAACCGTAATTAAGATTATAATCTTCTTTATATTCGTAATCATTAAACAAAGCAACTCTCTGACCAGCAACAAGCGACTTTTCTTCTTCAACAACAATTCCACTAATATCATCACCATACGCTATATTATCAGAATCAGGAACAATAGCTTTTGTTATAGCACCTCCACCACTTTTACAAATATAAAAACGATTATGCTTTTGGCACTTAATATAAACAGGTTTACCATCTCTAACTGTCTTATAAATTGTAGTATATTTACCAGCAACTTTCTGACTAAAACAGTAATCATAAATGGCAGTACGAGAAGTATTGATATAATTTCTAATAAATTCAGTTATATCAACACCATAAAGGAAATATTCTTTAAGAGCTTTCTTTACAACAGGATATTCATAACCTTTATTATATTCAGGTTCTTGAAGAAAATAACCTTTATATTTAATAAATTTATCCTCAATTGCAGCTTTAGAAGTATAAACATTACCTTTATTATCTATCCAACTACCGCTACGATTATAAGATTGCAAAGCATCATAGAAACCATATCCAACAGCAATGTAATCATTGACAGCACTTCTACAATACTTTTCAAATTTCTCAGTTTCAAGAGTAAGTTTACTATATTCTTCCCATTCTTTACAAATATGATCAAATGTACCTTTACGATCAATAGGAAGTCTTATAAGCAAACCATCTGTATTAGCAGAAAGAACTTCAAATTTATTGAGTTCAAATGCTTCTATCAGATTACATAATAACAATTGCAGATTAATCGTTACAGTATAAGTACATTCAGGATCATAAAGATAATCCATAGCATCATTTAAAGCACCATAAATACGATTAATCACAATCTTAAGAGCATCAGCTTCTAGCTTACGACCATTATGTTTTGCATCAAGTCGAGTAGTTCTAAGCCATTTAACAATACCCAAAAATACTTTAGAAGATAAATGATGAGGACTAACACCATATTCAACAATAAATGAAGGGTACATAGAGTTGCTCGAGGTTTAGTACCATTACCTCAACTGACTATATCTTAATCAATTTCATGATATTCTCCTGTAGGAATATCCATAGGAACATATTTCCACTTATAACCATAAGCTGATTTTTTATTACCATTACAAGCAGAAAGTAAAGTACTACGTTTAACATTAGGATTAGCTTCTTTAAGATGAACAAAATTTTCATAAACATAAAGAATTTTTTCAGTAGCATAATCGCATCTAGCAATTTTATTATTTTGTCGACTAGATGCAAGTTTCATACGATATTCAAGAGTATGTTTATAAGATTGATCTATATTAGCATAACGAGCTTTTAATTCATCAGATATATAATATCCTGTAATTTTATCATTATAAAGATTATCAATACCAATTTTAATTTGATATTCAGTTTCTTTATCTAATAAATCTTCTTCTTTAGCTACATATAAAACAATCGAATAAATAAATCCTTCTATACCATATTTATTAAATGCTTCTTGTAAACGTTTATTTGTATGTCTATTAAAACGTAATTCAGAAAAATGTTTTTGAACTCTTTCTTGACAATCTTTAGAAGAACCAATATAACATTTATTTTCTTCAATACATCTTATTTGATATACACCTTGACCTTTAAGTTTACTAAAAGTCCCATAATTAATAAAATCTGTACTTCTTTTAAAATTTTCCATAGCAATATAAATTTTAATATTAACAATATAAAGATACAATCTAAATACTGAAATTACAAATTATATCCTATAGAATGTATCCTAGAAATTGATTCTCCCCGTTTCCCCCACTACTATAAGTAGGAGTACTCACTTTCGTGATAGTCGATGAACACACATCTTTAATAAGATGCTTCGTTGCGGATTCCCCAACACTAATATCTTTTTACTATACCTATTCATTTTCACGATAGCCATATCTACATCACTGCGATATTTAGTAATATTAGTTTTAACAGTATTCCCGCAATTAGAGGAGTTAGGACGCCAACTCACTTACGTCCGGGTCTGCAAGAATCTCATTAGGTTCAGCCCAAATGACTTTAGGATCATCTTTACTATGAAGACCTCCTTTTGCCATAGTATAACCTTTATCATGAGAAAGAAATTCTAAAGATTGAAAGCTCTTTTTCCAAGTAGTAATAGTAATATCACCAATATTTTCTTTTCTCAATTCACTTTGTTTTGCAGCACCAATACCAATGAAAATACTATATCTCTGAATATTATCAAGAATAGCTCTATAAAAAGGAGTCTTAAAAGTAATACTATCTTTTACAATCTTCTTAATAGGTACAGCACTTCTTTCGGTTCTAAGATCAACAAATTCATAAGAAGGCATACCTGACCATTCAGAATAGAACTTAGTCATAAGATTCTTACCAATAGAACTACGTGACATATTACGTAAATCAATACCATACATCTCACTTAGCTTAGCACGAAGATCAAGTTCTTTCTGTTGATTTTTAACAAGAGCATCAGTACCTAGAACATCATTAATATTATAATCTGTGACAAGTTCTATTTCTTCTCTTTTAATACGATAACTCCAATGAATAGGTAAATCTTGAATACGATACCATTTAAGTACAATCATTACAGCTTTAAGTGCAACAAAAGTAGCATCAAGATAAAGAATCTTTTGAATATCAAAATCAGTAAAAGGACGAAAATATCTACGACCTTTATAGAAATCAAGAAGACGTCTATAAGTTTTACCACCCATATCTTTATCAACAGCTTTTTGAGAATGCTCAAACATAAATTCAGTTATATGCTGTTTTATACCATGAACATCTTCTCGAAGACCAGTCTTCCAATCAAATGTAGGAGCATAATGAATAAATATATCAAGCATAGTCATATCATAGTTAAAACTATTATAACCTATGATAATTTTATGAGTTTTAAAAAACATATATAGACCATCAATACCACTACTAATATTATTAGAATCATCCCAAGACGCAGGCGTAAAATTCTGACGTTTATATTCATCTTCATGCCAAGCACGAAAGATTATAAACGTCTTAGCACCGATAGCATCAAGAATTGCTTTTTTATCTTGTACATTCTTCGCAATATCCGCAGCAATATATAAATCAATAACATCTTGAGGTATACCATAAGGTATAAAAGTAGCCATGAAAAGATTCGGATAAATTTCCAAGTCATATATCCAAGTAGTTGTAGAGGATTTATTAATGGTCATAACGATTTAATCTAAGCCATACATCTTTTTATCTTCATCAGTCCATTTATCATGAGGTTTTAAAGCCAAAGGATGTATTTTATAATTATTACTAAAATCTGGATTAATAGTACATTTACTACAAATTTCAGAATTAGAAGGTTTTGTAGAACCATAACTATTTGCATAAAGACATAAGAAACAATCACTTTCTTCAACTAGATCTATAACATAATTAGTAATATTTCTAGTACAAGCATCTAAATCTATAAAATCTGTATAACGAGTTTCAAGTTTAGATGAATCATATCTAGAGACAAAAACCATATCAGGATCTTTGCCTTTACCATCTTTAGATCTTCTAGATTCATTTAAAGCTTCAAATTCCTTACAATAAACCAAATCTTTAACAAATTCATAAACATCTTCCCAATCCTTAAAACGAAATAATTTAAATGTATCATCAATTGTATTATTACAATCAGGCATAGCATCTAATTTATCTCGTACTTGTTTCATAATAACATCAATATCTTCTGGTAAATGATAAGGATGCATAGCATAAATAGTACCAGCAATAGCTTGAATGAAATTTCTATTTGAAATTGAAATTGTATTACACATTATAATTTATTTTAAAATAACCCATTGATTAACAAATTTACGATAAGCAATAATAGCAGTATCATACGCTCTATCGAGATAACTATAATCATTATTCTTACGCATATATTCAAGACTCATAGTGTAAATATGTATCTTACCATTAGGAAGCACATCAATACCTTCTCCACTTTTAGGAAAAGCTTTACCTCCACTAATAATAAAATACGGATCTTTACCATAAGTTATGAACATACTAGGTTCAACTCTAGCAATCTCTCTTTGAAGTCTAGGAAAACATTCAGCAATAGCTTTCGCATTAATAGTCTGAGATGTGCCACATTTGACAACAGAAGTAATATACGATAAAGCAAGTAATTTCTTATCTTCAAGAATACGTCTAATGAATTTACCTGTGTTACCACTAAGTACGTATTTAGTCTTTCTATCAGCAGGACTAGGAGCAGCAACTAAATGTAGGATAGTTCCGCTCCCTTCCAGTCCTTGTCCCCTACTGGGGATTAGAGAGTTCCGCACACATAGATCACACTTATCACAATAATCATCTTCACGTAATTCATCAGACGTATCTTCAAACATATTAGAAAATCTCGTTTGCATTAATAATCACTTTTAGCAGCAATTCGTTCAAATAGACTACGTTGCATAAAAACAGTATGAAAAGATTCAGCATCTTTAAAAATCTTAACATCATATCCTTTTACATCACAATCATATTCGGTAGAATCAAACGAATACTTTTCACAATAAGCACCAAACGAAATAGGAGAAGCTTCAACAAGAAGATCATCGATCATATATTCATCTTCACCTAACGCTTTATATTCATCTTCACCTAACGCTTTATATTCTTCATCAGTTAATGCCATATCAATAACATTTAGTAAAACTTTGCAAACCCCAGTAGGGATGAAGGAGTGGTAGGGAGCGGAGCATCTGCGCCTTACAAATCAAACATATCAATAGCCATAATATCAGGTATAAATATAATATGATAAAGACTATAAACACATTCATAACCTTTATCAAGATCATCAAATTCATCAGAATTTATATTATACTTCATCTTATATTCTTGAAACGTACATCTAGTAATGATCAAAGCAATATCATTAATCAAAACACTTGTACAAATTGGCAATCTATTTTCTATCTTCTTCGGTAGTATCGGCATAAACAGAAGTTCCGTCTTCGTATTTCAGAGTTGAACAAACAACAGCAGTAAGATCATATCCCTTAAGATTAGCTCTAGCTTTAAGGAACTCCATCTTACCAACAGTATCAACATTTAAACCACTAGCAAACAAATGTTCTTCGAGAACTTGAACAGCACTCATAGAACATTGCTCAGCAACCCAAGTAATAGGAACCATCCAACGATTATGAATAATACGTTGATTACTACCCATACCACAAGGAGCTGCCCAGCATTCTTTCAAGACATAAATCTTATCTATATCTTGAATTTGATCTTCGGTTATAAGCATAATTTAATGTTTAAATACTTTATCAAATTCATTTTCTTTCATAAGAATCATATAACCCTTAACAGGAATATTAAGTGCAGATCTTTCAATAATAATAGCTTTTGTACCATATCCTTGATCATTTATAGCAAGAATATAAATTTTATCATTACCTAATTTAGAAACACAATCATCACAAGGATCACTTAACATTCTCATAGGAGCTTCTTTATCTCCTTTAAGTTTACCTAATAGAGCAATACCTGTTTCTTTGCCACAAATAGGACAAATAGTAATACTTGGATTAACTCCATGTTTTTCACTAACTCTAATACCTTTACTCATAATTTTAAATAAGCGTGTTTAGTAGCTCTACTCATAGCTACATAAAGAAGTCTAAGAGCTTCAGCAGAGTTACGTCTAATACGCTTACCCCACTTAGTCTGGAAATAAATAATATCATCAAGATCAATACAAACATTCTCGAAAGTACTACCTTGAGATTTATGAGCTGTAATACCGTAACCATAATCAATATCTTTAGCAACAAGACGATTCTTATTAGCAGCATTAAGTCTATAATCTGTCATAGTAAGATGAATATCTTTAAATCTAAAGTATCTAAACCATCTACTACGATCAGTACCAGTAAGAGCTTTATAATGAATTGCATTTAGCATAGCACCGAAGTTATCCATGTTACTAGAATCCCAAAAATCAATGATTTTAAACATAGGAGTAACCTTGCCATCAAATGCAGATCTCAATGTAATACAATAACAAGCAAGACCGTTATCTGCTACATAATATCGAACATCATGAACAACATAATCTTCACTATTAATAATAATGGGAGATTTGTATTCATCAAATACAGTACGATATGCCGTAAACATATCATCTTTAGTTATCATACCTTGAGGATTATTCAGAACACCATCACGAATAAAAGTATTCCAAAATCCAATACAATCATTAGTAAAAGCAATAAGTCTAACATAATTAATATCCTTACTAAAGTTATCAGAACTAAACATTTCAATAACTTTATTGCGGAAATCAAGTTTATTCATAATGGTAAAACCTTCACCTTGAGCATTAACAGCTTCGCGAGTTTGAAGAATATACTGATAGAAATTAGCAGTACCATTAATCAAATCAGAGCGAATAATACCAAACAATTCAAGCAAAGGATTACCAGCTTCTTGTCTAACAATTTGAGTTAAACGAAATTGAACATCAGTATGAGTAAAAGAAGGACTAATACGATTATAAGTATCTTCGTTATCACCCGACGTTCGTTTTACCACAAATGGTATCTGGAGCTCGTCTCCTAGAAAGAGTAGCTTACATCGACACTGAATAGCTGTCTTTATAAGTAGATTAAACAGACCGGGATTAATCATAGAACATTCATCAATAATGACAAGTCTATAACCTCTCATTTTCTGTTCACCTATAACCTTAAAAGAAGGATTCTCAATGTTATAATCTTCAATATCTACATCAGGTCTAAGACCACATAGAGATTGAATAGTCATACCTTTCTTACCGGAACTATTTTCAAGAACTCGAAGAGCTTTATGAGTTGGAGCTGTAACACAAACCTTTTCAACTATCAAATAACGTACAAGATGACGCATGATAAAAGTATTATGAGTCACTATATAATTTTCAGCAATGTATAAATGATCTTTATGATCAACACTTATACAAGTTGTGTTACCTGTTTTGTTTAAAGCTTCAATAGAAGTAATAAACAAATGATCATTCCAATGTTTTGTTTTAGATATAACCTCATTATAAATTTTAAAATGTTTTTTGCTAGAAAATATAATATCATTTGTGATAATTCGTATATCATAACATATATTATCTTTTCTAGTATCTTCATAAACTGTAGCACAAATACCTAAACTATTACAAAGTGTAATAATATCATCTTTTAATTGTTTAGATATAGTAGAATAACTAACTTGACCTTTAGCTTTAATATGACCATCAGTATCAATAAGACCTTTAAGTAAATCTAATCTTTGATCAATATCAGCAAATAAATATTCTTTCGGGATATATTTATTAATAGCAGTACATCTAAGATTATAATTTCTTAAAGCTTCATCAATTTTAGGAATATTATCACCATAAATAGAATTGGTAAAATTAGAATTATTATGCCAATCATAAGAACATTGTAATATATTAGCAATTTTTTCTATAATATCTTTTTCATTAGAACTTATATATAAACGAGTATTAATATGTTTAGCTAAATTATTAGTTAAAACACCGTCACCTAATAACACACCTAATACATAAGGGTGTATAACAAAACTTTTAGTAAAACCCGGAGATACACACAAGGGTATAGCATACTTATAACCAACTTTACCTACAATACAATCTTTTAATTCATCATAAAGTTCTTTAGTTGTTTTAGTATAACTATATCTAGTATAATCTCCATTAGACTCATGATACTTTTGAATAAGTCTTTTACTACGAACTTGCCATAAGTGATTCTCATCACAAATAATAGATCTACCATCTTTAAAAGTAATTTTATAAAGAGGTCTATCTGAATGATGATAAACAGCGGATACAGGGTAAAATCCACCTGTAGGAACTGCTACTTTATCACCTACTTTTATATCTCCTATGCTGTGCCAACCATTAATGGTTAATACCTTAGTATCATCAAGAAGAGCTTTACCAGTACCAGCATAACCACTAAGAGTAAAACTTATAGATTGTGATTGCCACCATTGCCAAATAGCATTAATAGCATCTTCTTGTTGTTCTTTAAAATAAGAAACGTTAATACGTTTGGCAGACCTAAGTAGCGCATCTTTATTAAAATCAGAACTCATCTACAACAACAAATCTTTCAGATTTAAGACGATAATTAGGTTCACCATCAGGTTCATTAGGACAACAAGCATGTAAATCCATAGTAGAACAATCAGGATGTTTATCATTATAACCTCTAAAATTCACATCTATAAGATAAGAACCTTTTTCAGTTACATAAACTATACCAGATACAGTATCTCCTACAGCTTTAATTTTTATTTTAGGTTTATCTGTAGTATCCATAATTTAAAAGGGTTTTAAAATGTATTTACAAGCAACATCAATAGTATTGTAATAACGAACAAGCGGGTGGACAAGTTCAGTAGTTGTATACACATCAGCAACCATTTGTCTTCCGTTAATACTTTTGATAACAGCTCCTCCGTTAGGGAATATAGAAATTGTGACATCATAAACAATATCGAGAAACTCCAGAACCATCCCCAATTGCATACGCCAAGATAACGTAGTAGCAAACTCAATAAAATTACCACTACCATTAGTGACTTGGAGAAGATAACGTTGAAAAGCAATACTAATATCTTCATAAGGTTTAAGTAGGTTCAACAAAGACGTCTCCATTAGCTGTAAATTCTATATCGTTATTATCACAATACTTAACAACATCTTCTTCACTAATCTCATAAAACCATTTATAACCTTGATGTTCAAACTTACCACAAAGAGCTTTATACCAAGTAAGAAATATATCTTTAAGCTTAGTAAAATCCTCAGCATACATCCAGCTACTATCTTCAAATTCAACAGTAACTGTATTGCAATGATTATACATTCTATCAAATTTATAAAAATTAATAGAATAAATACAATCTTCACAAGACTTAATAAAATCTTTATCTAGCTTAGCAATACTCTCTTTAATATAAAGAATCTCAATAGCTTTATTCCACGTAATACTACCGGTAAAACAAAGACCATCTCCTTGACAATTACCAAGACTATAATAAACCTCAGATTCTTCAACACCTAAAACATCAAGAGTATGCTTAACAGAATCAGTAAAATCTTGAGCATTACGTGTAATACTAAGAATATTACTTTTAGCAGCTTCTTTAGCACTATCACTAAGTTCAGCATACCTATAAACAGGCACTTCAATTTTAACTATCCTCATTTTGGCTCATTTTAGACCCATAGAGACACTTTGTATTAAAGTGAACCAATTGGTTTATTTCAATACAAAAATGCCTCTACAAGCTTGTATTAAAGCGTAGGCAGCTTCTTAATGGTTAATTCACTCCGGCGTTCCTCGGTAATATCCCGATGCTTAAAGATGTAGTGATTAACAGATTCTTGTTTAATGTTATCAAGAAGAAAATAAGTAAACTCTTTACCATTAAGAACAGTAGTAGTAAGTTTACCAAAGATCGGAAGACCTTCTCTAAATGGAACAAAATTCTTGAGATCAGCCTTAGCTTGATTCATTTCACGAATTGTACCCGGAATCCAATACTCATTATCGAAACCACTAAATTGATGTTTCGGAATGTTTGTAATAGGAACAGAGATAGGAACAACGAGTTTAGCTTCATTGTTTGCTTCATCTTCTTCACGAACAGCAAGCCACTGATAATGATCTTGACCTTCAAGTTTACTATAAGTAGCTTTCCATTTGCTCTTATACAAACGATAAAAAGCATTACCGTTAGAACTAGCTTCAGATTTTGTTTTACCTTTAGCTTCAACAGTCTTTGCTTCACCGCTTGCAACAAGATTCTTTAACGCATCAAAATTCATAACATTAAATAAATCATATTTATCTTTTTCACCAAGAGTTACATCATTACGATTAACAAGAAGTTCTTCTTTTTCATCATCAATACGAGTAACTAAGAACTTAGAACCGGATTTCTTTTCTTTAACTTTAACAAGTCTTTTGGTAGAATCATACAAACTGTAACGATCAACAACTTCAAGACTTGTAATAGTAACAATATCACCACTTTTAAGCATAGAATAAACCGGAGATACTTCACCGTATAGAGGATTACGACCTTCTTTAGTACGAATAAATTCACCAATATAAGATTCTTCTGCACCTTTAGCAAATGTAAGCATAGGAACAAAAATCTTCTTATAATTTTGATGATTAATGGAAATAGGATTCCCATCAACAATTGCAATCAACTTGATTACAGATTCGCCATAAGTACGAATAGCATCTTCACGAGTCATAGTTTGCTTAGCAAGCTTAATGACTTTACCATCTTCAAAATAAAACGAAATAATCGCTTCATCGCCATTCATACGGCTAACATAACCAAGATGATCATTGACCAACAAATACATCCCTTGCTTTAAATCAGCAGAGATAAGAGAATAAGTAAGATTTGCTTTCATATTTAAATTTCAATTTTCGTAATCGTAAAAATACCTTTAACACTTTTAGTAATAGCCTTTTTACAATAATCCAACAATTCATTATCTAATGGTTTAGTAAAGTCATATAGTTTAAACTGTTTAGGAAGTGTAACAAGTCTATTATAATTTTCATAACCATCTGTATAATAACAAACAACAGAAATTCGATTCTTAACCGACCATAACTGATTATTATACAGAGTGACAGTTTTGCTACCAATATTAACTTGAGAAGTATCAGCACTCTCATCAATAGATATAATAGTACCATAGATTCCCCTAGAGGTAACAACTCTATCACCAACAACAAAGTCTATTTCAGTCATAATATATACTTTAGTATTAGCATCACTCCATGTAGCATTTCCAGACCCCAGTAGGGAGATAGGACTGGAACGGGGCGGAGCTTAGAGCATACCTTTAAAATCAATAGTAACTACTTTATCATCTTTAACAGAATGAAGAATACAATAATCAAGTTCATTAATTGTACAACCAAAAGCATCTGCAACAGCTTTAGGTAGTGTTTCAATTGCGGCTTCCCATCCACCTTCAACAATTGAAAGGATACCACCTTTATCGCCACGAGATAATGCAAATACACCTTGTCCTTTAAATCTCTCAATATGACCTTTATTAAGCATAACTGTATAACCACAATTTAAGCAGCTATTAACTGTACTTTTAATATTGGTACTAAATTTATGTTCACCACAGCAAGGACAATTATTAGTCATACAATTCTCACGTTCTCTAGTAACAATAAGATTATTTTGAATAACTTCAAAAGCTTTTTCTATATCCATTCTGTATAACAATCACAAGGTTTACGACGAGTATATTTATTGGGAGTATTCCATTCTATAGAATTATATTGAATATAATCAGTATCAGGATACATCTTTTCAATAGCAGCTCTCGTCGAAATATCAGTTCCATAAATGCAAACATATTTATTTCTAAGTCTCGTAGAACATGGAAATGTAAAATAGAAATTACCTTTATCACTTTCATGAACTTCAGAAACTTCTTTATGTGCATCTTTAAATCCACATATATCTGCAACATTAAGTCCAAGCTTTTGCCAATGCTCTTTCTTATCATCAAATATCTCTTGAAATGTACGAGAATTATCATTTGAATTAAGAACTTCATCAACATCTTTAACTTTAAGTCGTAAATCAGCAATCTTAGCTTTATCTCTGAATACTTTAGCATCTTTAATTGCTTTCTCAACTTTAGTAATAAAATGCTGTGATTTAACATTAGTAAAACCTTTATTAAATATTGCAGGATTGAAATAAATACAAACTAGACAACGAGGGTCATTACCCCTACGCTGCCTAGATTCGCAATTACTGCATTCACCACTCATTATCTCACACCATTACATTGAGCAGTTCGGAATGTAATAGCACCATCAATCGCAATTGTTTTAATTGTAATCGAAGGCATATCACAAAACAAACTATCAACAACAGTATTCAATATCTTTCGAAAGCCATCCCACGGACGAACAGAACGATGAATAGTTTCCCAGCAATAACTATAAAACATTTCACGCTCTAAACAATCAGCAAGATGTCTATGATCTTTACCGCCTTTATCTAAGTGATAATTAATAGCCTTATCAATATCACTTTGTTGAATAACAAATGTCTTTAGATTTTCTTTTTTCGCCATATAATAAGAAAGATTAATAAATAGATTAATAGCTACGTTTGAAACTCAAACATCATAAAGCTTACAAAGATAAGCATTAATTTTGACTTAACCTAATAATCAAACACTTATCTCGGTGATAATGCAATTACAGATGCGTCTTGTAATAGACCTACAACCGAACAAAATGATTCAAGTGCAAATGCAATTAATACGATTCCACCTAAAACAAATAGTGATAATACTAATGCTATCATCATTTGAACATACCAAACCATTTCCATTAGGTGATAATACATATAGCCTATTGAATCCACTAAAAACATAACTAATACAATTAGTAATGCTATTGTAAACCATAAAATAATAAAATGTACAATCATTGATTCTATTGTCTTTTTCTAATTACATTGTTAATAACTCTGAGGATCTTCTTTTCAGCGTTCTTTCTATTTAACGCCCACATGTAAACGCATTTGTCCTCGTAAATGACGCTACGTGTCTTCTTAGTACAATCACCTTTAGACGTCCATACTAATTGCTCTTTAACTGTTACTTTTGCGGGTTTTAATTCTCCCGTTTCTGTGTTAAATTGCCATAATGTTGAACCCGGTCTATATTTTATTGAACCTATGTGCTTGTACTCTTGCTGCACTTGCTTTACAAACTCGGTCTTGTCCTTATCTGGAAGCAAGCTAGGTTTAAATATCTCACTGTTCATGCACTTGATAAATGTATTCTATTTTAAATACTACGGCTTTTCCATCTTTACGTCCACCCGGCAAACATCGACACCCTTGACAGTCTTGTAATAACTTTAAATCACATTGTATTGCTGCACATTGGAATGCTCGTAAAGATGATTCTTCTGCATATACCAATGCTTCAAACTTTTTTGTTGTACCTTTTCTTACAAGTGGTACTACGTGTGGTTGATTATCAACTGGCACATACGTGTAGTTTGTCGCATCTACTTTAAATTGAGATAGAAACTCTTTAGAATATTCCATATACTCATACTGTTACGAGCAATGCTGTTCCTTGTGGTAGGTACAACATTGGTATCACGTGTAATGGCGTAAATTTCATCTTAACTGATGATAATATCTTTTTAGCTGCATTAAATGCTGTTGCATCTTTAAATACAACTACTGCGCTATTAGCATCATTACTACGAATACTAATAACGTCCTTAATGGTTGCTTTGTTTACTTGTGATACTTGTACTTCCATAATTACAATTTATTTAATTAATAACTGTTTGTATCCTTTTATTCTCATTTTTCTAAACGCACGTTCGGATACAGTTAAACCTACGTTAGATAAGCTTAGTCTTGCTAATTTTAATGACTCTTTATCTTTGAATTTTATTTCTACCTCATTGAGATCTTTTTCTTTTACAGATACAACAGCTATTACTGATGTTGTACATGATTTTGATTTTATTTGTATATACATTTTTTAAGGCATTATTGCGATTATTTGTGTTTGTTTAAACTCTAATGTTAATGAAGTCACAAATTCATAGTTTACATTTGCTCCTTCTAATTCATATTTTGCATCATTCTTTGCGTCTAATGATGCGAATGTAACTCGTGTTTTATCAAAGTATGTTTCTATTTTGTCTACTTTTGCTAAGCATACACATTCTTTTGATTCAATATCTGATTTTGCACTTGATGCTACTATTACGAACATAAAATTTTGCGTTTACTTTTATTTATAACTAATTCTGCCATACTGGAAGTCAGACTTGAAAATGCCATTTAAAACGTTTGAATTTGCTCTCTGTGACCTTAATTATATGGAGACAACCGAGAGGTCATCTCCATTAAACAAAGGCTCATTCTCAATATATGGCGGTCAAATCTTTACTATCAGTATTACTAAGAGTATTGCTATTATTGCTAATAACCATATTCTTGTTGCTATTGAATATCTCTTTTCAGCTTCTAAGTACACTTGAAGTTCTTCATTATCCACATAGTCAAATAAGTATTTGAAATGTGCTACTAAGTAAAATACAAATGGTACTAAGAAAAACACTAAACAATACAATATTTCTTCTATCGTATCATGTGTCTTGATATATCTTTTAATTTCTTTAATTGTGCGAATTTTCTTTCTCATAGTGGTAATGCTAATAATTGTATTTTAATTTATAAACTCGAACGGGTGCATAATCTCATATTCTCTTCGTTCCTCTGCTTTCCGTTCTTCACATTTAGGATCAAATGGGTCTGCTTTTCTATGTATATCTCTTTCTATAGATGTCATAGATCTGCAAGTAATTAAAAATAATATTACTAATACTAATAAAGCAAATATAAATTCCATAATTACTCGTTTAAATATTAATATTATTTACGATGTTTCTCTCGATACTCCAATATTAATGGAGGTACAATTGCTAAAAATATAAATACTAATGCTCCTACTATTTCTTCTGTTGTAAAATAATCTTCCATTTCTAAAGTTATTACTATAGGGATGCTAAATGCTGCTCCTTCCAGCCCTTGTTCCCTATTGGGGATTGGAAAGCTTTACCGATTACCAAAGGTCTTTGCAAATACCTTCTTTGATTCTCTTGGTATTACAAGTTTATGAATAATTGGATATTCTTTTACACTTACCTTTGTAAATTTACAAAATTCTTTGATTTTATTTCTTACTTTATCTGATGCTACTTTTATTTCTATTGTTTCATCTGATACTATACATTCGGTATCTTTGTGACACAATATTTCCATTGTCACATTATACCTCGTACATACTACAGTTAATCTTATAATCATTATTGATAATATTAAGATTAATACTCATCATCATTTAGTCTCTCTAAAAGCTCCTTTGTTGTTATATTAGATTCTTTTATAGATACTTCTTGTAATTCTCTTGGATCTACTATTAATTCTTTTTCATCTACGAACTCTGTTACAGGTATATTGTTTCTTCTAAGAAACTCTTGTACTCCATGTCTTGTTCGTGACGATGTTAATTTAAGAACTAATTGGTAATCTACCCATGATATTGATGCTGTTACTGGAACTAACCATTCTGCTTCAATATCAGTTACAACTATTCTTAGAGTTCTCGATGTCATGTTTCCATTGTTCTAATTGGTTTTTATACTCTAAGTGATTTATCTCATACTCTTTGTTTCCACTGTCCATTGCAACTGCAATTAAATTTTTATTTAATGTTACAATTGATTGGTCAATTTCTGCTGAATACGAGATAAAGTGCTTTGCTTCTCTATGTACTAAGAATAATATTGAATCACTTAAACTATTTGCAATAGCTTTTGCTGCTTTCTGTTTAGTGAATATTAATTCGTTTCCATATACTACGAATACATCATAAGTTACTGCTATGACTTCATCTGTTACTCGATCTTTAATATATACTACCATACGTTTAATGTTTTAAATGAAATTAATACTACAAATTCAATGAGATATAGTATTAGTTATAAAGCTCAAATAATTAATCTAAAAATATCTAAGTTTACTTCAAATCATATTGATACCAATTCGAAGCATTTTGATATTCGGAATGTTAATGCAAATTGTTTTGAATATGCTTAGGATTTATTGCGGATATTTCTGCGAATATTTCTAAAGCGTTTAATAGCACACTGAATACTGCATACTCTATACTCAATACTCTTAATTGTATTCAAATTGTTTTATTCTGCATTAATTATACTGAATATAACATTGATACAATTGCAAATATTAAGAGTTTTGTGAATACTCATTCTGATTCTAATTCAAATCATATTGCTATTTATGCTTGATGCTTTGCAAATATTTGAATTAATTTTGAATCTAGTGCTAACGCTTTGAGTCTTTTAACTGCATATATTCTAATGTTTACTCTAAATTCTTTACAGATTCAGGTTCACATCTTGAAGCATTCTGCAATTACTACTGATATTCTGCATATAAATTCGAAGTATTCATGTGCATCTTTTTTACTGTTAATTCTAAACTTTTTACGGTTTTCGGTTCTCTGCATGAAACACTCTGAATTTAATTTGCAGTTACTAGTATAGCTTCGTAGATTCTATTTCTGCAAATTCAGATTCTAATTCAAAACTTTTTGCAGCTTTCGGTGTTCTGTGTTTAACACTTTGATTTTAATTTGCAATTACTACTGATATTCTGCATATAAATTCAAAGCTTTTAATTGCATCTTTTTTACGGCAAATTTAAAACTTTCTACGTCTTTATGTTCTCGGCGTGAAACACTTTGATTTTAATTTGCAATACTTAGAAGTCGCATCGCGGTTTTTGAAGACGTTTTTGAAGACGGTATTTCTATTGAAGTTGAAGATGCTGCTATAAATCCCATTTCTACTCCTCATCCTCACTCTTAACTTCAAATCCAAACTGCCTACATTTCTCCCGTATCCACTCACTAATATTCGGTTCATTCTCCGCCCATTTCGCAGCTTTCTCTTGCAATTCAGCAAATAAATTCTGTCCTAATGCTTCAACTTCTTTAACATATTCCGGGTACATATACTTCTCCAATCTGTCTAATACATCATATACCTTCTGATATTTCTTAGACAATTTCGATTGATCTTTCAAATACCTGTAAATATATAGAAGCTTCGCAAAGTCTTCAAGCTTAAACAAAGTCGATACCTCATAAGCCACTTCCAACGTCTCAACTGTCGGCATTGTTTCACGTGAAACATCAAGATGTTCTTCTGTTAATGCTAAGGCTTCAAGCTGTTTACAGCGTTTAAATTCAAGTATTTCTTTAGTAATATTATCAATGCTTCGAGCATATTCAGATTTACTTAAATCATCTTGCATATCAGCAAGTCTAGCATCAATTTCCTTAACATTATGCTTAAACTCTCTAATAGCATTATGAGCTAACTCGATGTCATTACTGCGTTCAACAATAGCATCATAGAGATTATCTTTAACAACCGGAGAACGATATGTACCTTTTGTACTTAGAGTAAGTGCAAATATATCCGGAAGTGTGACAACTTCCTTATAGTCTTCTCTATCTTTAAGAACGTAATCAAGACGATTAGCTTCAAGATATTGTGTTAAAAATTTACAACTCTGTGCATTTGAATTAGAGAATCTTATACCCACTTCATCAGTATTGATGTAAAGTAAATCATAAGAAATATCAACAGTTTGACCTTTATAAATAACGTGTAATTTCATGATCATTAGTCGGATTAATTAAGTAACAAAAAGAAGAGGCAGCACTGAGAGTATACTCAGCACCACCTCACGGAATTTACGCAACTTCTTCTGCTTGTTCAGTAGCAACAGCTTCAACTGCTTTAGGCTTAGCAACAGTCTCACGTTGCTTACGAGCTGTCTCGATGTTCTTGATGAAGCCGGAAACAATATCTGCACCAACACCAAGTTTACCGAATACACCGATAAGACCTAAGCTACCAACATTGTCAGCACCTGCAAAGCTGTTGAATGTCTTTGCATGATACGTCCATTCCTTGGTATCAGGGTCGATATAACCGGTCTCACCTGCAATATTCTCATCAATGCTGAAGTTCACAACATTACCTGCGAATATAATCGCATTAAGACCGTATTTGTCATACTGATCATTAGTGATGTAAACATCAACAAGTGGAGCACCATTCAGAGGATCAACACGAACAATCCGACAATCATGCCGAAATTTACCTTCTTCAAAGTCGTCTTTGTTGATCTCTTTAATAGAGATAATTTCACCGATAACTGAACGTCTCACTGGATTCTTTAATTCATCTGCCATAACTTTAAGTATTAGAATTTCTAGGACGATCACCACGACCGCCAATTACAATAAGGGGTTTAGTCGTGTTGATTAGACGGAGTTTGTAGGATCTTAAAAAAAATAAGAGTAGCACTAATAGCACTACTCTTAACACATTAAGATTCTAATTCATCTAATAATGCCTCAGTAAAAGGATTAATCTCGATAGAATCTTCACCATTAACTTCATAGTAATCACTCATAGCTTAATCAAATTTATCAGGTTTAATAATAGATGCAATAGTAATTGCAATTACAACTCCTAATAGAAATCCAATGAACACTTCACCATCAATAACCGATGCAAACCAATCAGCTAAACTCTCAGCAGCTGATAATAAGAAGAGCACCACCAATATGATGATGCACTTCAATAACGTCTTTAATACTCTCATTTGTTTAACTCTTTTAATTCATTATACATATCCTTAATACCATGCTTAGCACAAGCAATCAACAAGTTAATATCATTAGTCTTAACAACATCAACCACTTGTTTGTGTGTAGTCGTGTGAAACTTCACTTCTTCATTGATGTCCTCATCATCAATATACTGAGTAACATCAGCTATGCAATCTTTATAGACTACATCAATAATCTTACCAACAAGACCATCAATCTTATCAAAGATCTTCTTACCAATGAACAAGCGTTCAATAGTATTACCTTCTAGATCATTGCAATCAATTAGATAACGATCTTGATAATCTTCAGTGTCTTTAAGAACAGCAATTGCATTTAATACGATTGCACTCATCTTCTTAACTTCAGGAGCATTAATCATTGTATTCATAAGATAGATACGATTCACCTTAGCATCGTGAGGTTCAAAATTAATATTTATTTTAATTAAATCCATGCTATCAAGCGGAGATAGTCGTGAGGTAATAGAAATTGTAACTGCAACATCTCTATGGAAAATTGCAATTCCAATTCGGAAAATCATTCCTCATGAATCATCGACGGGGGCATTCCCCCCAAGCATTAGAAGGGGGTGCTGTCGTATAAGGAGGTCCCCGTAAATAGACTCTCACAATCGATATAAAACCAAGCAACAGAGTCACTAAAAGTTTTAGAATTAATAATTGTAATAACAATAGAAAATGTTTTAGAATTTGCAATAAAAGAATCATGAGAATAAACCATGCAATAGAGCTAATAGAAGTCTTAGAATTATCGTCACTAAAATCAATAGAAATTCCATAAGAATCAAAATTAGAAATCGCATTACTAAAAGTCTTAAAATAACCAATAATAAAATCCAGAGAATATCCGCAATAAATTGTAATAGAATAGGTTCCCGCACACAAACTCTCATAGTCGGTATAAAGTCGAACAACAGTGTCATTAAAGCCAATAGAAAATTAAATAGTAATAGTGTTAGAAAATGCTTTAGAATTAATAATAGAAGATTGGTAAAGACGAGCCTATGTAATAGAAATTACAAAATGAATTAAATTAGCTGCCCTGCTTATATCCAAAGTTCCTTAAGCAATTGCAATATCAAAAGAATTAGAATAAGCACTTAAATTACTCTGTGTACAAATTCGAGTATTAGAATTTGCAATGTAAATCGAATAAGAAGTCTTGCTAATATTCAAAGTAATTTGAGTAATACTAAAAGCATACTCAATACAATCTGCATTAGCTTAAAATTAATTAGAGTAACATTAAGACAATCAGCATAAGCATTATCAAAATTCAGTGTATAATTTGCCAAAAATGTAAGCCGAAATGTGGTAATATTGATTCTATTATAGATAATACTACAAGTAATATCAGAGTTACTCTAAGTAGTAATAGTATTAATACTACCGGTATTTATGATAGCTTTGATGAGCTTTGTAATCCCCAGTAGGGAAATGGGTGTGGAAGGGAGCAACGCCTTGCCATTACTCATGGTTATTCTAGTATTACTAAAGATACTTCTACCACTGCAAAACTTATGAATCTTACTCATGCTTATTCAAAATATATTGAAGATGCTTATACTAACTCTGATAATACGGATGATAATGCAGACGTTCCGCGCGTCACCAGTCCTTCTTCCCTACTGGGGTCTGCTGATCGTTGCAAAGCTCCTAGAGTTGGTAGTTGCAAAGCTATTCAAGATAGTATTGTTACTCTAAGTATTACAGATGCTTTTCGTAGCTTTGTTACATTTTGCATTGAACGGGGTGGAACTCCTATATATACTCTAAGTTTACTTAATGTTACTCTAAGTATTACTAAAGATACTTAAAGGAACTTAGAAGGGCATATACTTACTAAAGATAATACTATTATATTTAAAGCTACTTTAAGTAGCTTCGGGGTGCTTTGTAAAGGAGAAAAGAGGGAGGAAAAGAGAGGGAGAGAAAAGGGGAGAAAAGAGGGGGACTATAGGGGGTAATAAGAGGGGATATGAGTAGGTGAGTATTGGTGGGTGATAAGAGGTTTATTTGAATATAATTAAAATACATATTACGGACGGACGAATTTGAAGTAGTAATACTGTCATTGATATTACCTTTGGTAATCTTTATATATATCTTTATATATATCGCAAAGCTCTGCATAGTGCACACGTGCGTGCGTGTATATAGACAAAGGTATGAATGTGATAGTACTGCGAATGCTTTGCATATTGATTCGAAGCATTTAGAAGAACAAGGCACTGCGTGGCTACAAATCCGGGTGAAGACGCTAGTACTATTGAAATTTCTATTGAATACTGCCTTTGAAACAGAAAAATATAAGGTTTAGAAAAAGATATTCAAGTAATCCCTTGTAATATCTAATTTATTCATATCTTTGTGAGTGACCTTTTACTCATAATGAAGTCGGGAGTACTGACTACTGCTGTAACTGAAGACATCGCTGCTATTGTTGGTACTCCCACTATTATTAATGGTAATTCTGTTACTCTCATTTTATACTTTGTTTCACATTGAGGACGTGTTGGATAAAGATTTTTCGTTTCTGTCATTTGCCCTTTTGAAGACCGTCCTCCTTTTAAACCTACTACTATGTACACTGTTACAGTTAGTGCTACGTTAATGTTGTATAATATTACCTTTTATACTGACGCAGGTCTTTGTAGAGGTTATGAGATTGTGCCTATTAACATTGATTATCTTATAAAGTAAATTATTTAAACTATGGATTCAATTCAAACTAAAATCGAAGCTATTAAAGCTGATAAGAATAATCTTAAAACAGCTTGTGTTGCGCCGGGTTCTCTTTGTAATATTAAGGTTGGCGAAGGTCGAGTTATTATTGCAAATCAATATAAGATGTCTCCGCTTGAAGTAACTGATATTATGAAAGTTGATAGAGAAGTTCCTAAAGCTACTTATTGTATCGCTATTCCTGACAATGTTTCGCTGGATATGCTTGGACGTGAAGTTGTTCTTGATATGTCTTATGGTGGCAAAGGTGTACCTCTAAGTCATAAGATTAAAAATCTTGACAAAAAGCTTATTGATGTTCTTGGTGGTGATGATAACTTTAAAGTTGTCGAAAATCGTCCGGGTCTTAAAGATCGTAGTAAGCTTATTGTTGGTGAAGATGGTAAAGTTGAATTTTGGGAATGTAATCTTATTTCTCTTAATCAAATTGGTGGTGTGATTTATTAATCCAATTCTGTTATGGCTAAAGGTGCTAGGTTATTTCCTCTTCAAGTCACGAGACTTTATGAGAGAATGGTTGCAGTTGTAGATCGTAAAAGAAAGGAACCTACTAAGATGTATTATAAGACCAAAAAAGGTCGTCATTTTATTGAACGTTATACTCCCGAACAGATTTGGTGTAGAGACTTTCTTACGTTTATTCGTAATAAAGAAGATTTTGAACGTTTTCTAAATGATATTGCAGATAGTCAGTGGATGTCTATTCTTACTGCAATGCAACGTGTGGATAGAGAGATTGAAATACCTTCCTTTGGTAAACATTGGATTCATCCTGAAACTTACGATATTTATGCTGAATGTGGTTTTGATTTTAATAAGATGACTTCTTTACCACATGAATATATGAAAGAACGTCACAAAGCGTTCTATGAACGATTACAAAAGAAGCTATTCCTTAAACTTACTGATAAAGCAGCTTATGACGCAGATTATACCCAGAGACTTGCCGATCTTCTTCGACGAGGAAAAGCATAAATATACTGACGCTCTTGATAGAGAGTATATATCTACTACTACTATTATTGGTAAGTTTGTAGAACAAAAGGATTGGAAAGCTATTGCTGAAGCTTGTGCTAATATTGGTAGTCGTCCTGTTCCTCCTACTCATAGAAATTATAGTAAATATATTCGATATAGAGGTAAGACTGTTAAACAGATTCTTGCTGAATGGAAGATTGAAACTGAAAAGGCTTGTGCTAAGGGAACTGAAAAGCATAATTTCCTAGAACAATGCGTGAAAAGATGTAACAACTACTATTTAAATGCGAATGGTTTTATCGATGGTCGTATTTATACAGTAGATGATATTATAAGAACTCATAGTTATGGCAGACTCGATCTCGATTATTTTCGAGTTGTTGGTATTGCTGATAGGTATCCTCAAATTTACGAGTTTATTAAGGATATGACTTCTATGGGATTTGAGATCTATGCTGAGATTGGTGTTTATCATCCAGAATATTTGATTTCAGGTCTTGTTGATATTTTATTTGTTAAAGGGGATGAGTTCTTTATTCTTGATTGGAAAACTAATAAAGCACCTATTCGATTTGAAGGTGGATATTGGGCTAAGAAAGCAGATGGTACTATTGACTTGGATAAGTACATTGTTACTAATGAAACTATGTTGTTTCCTATAAATCATTTACAGGATTCTACTGGTATTCATTATTCTCTTCAATTAAGTATGTATGATTATCTGATTGAACAATGGGGGTTTAAATGCCTTGGTAATATGCTTTGTCATATTAGGACTATTGAGAATCCTTTGATTCCTGATGATATGCCACATGAAGAGGTTGTTACTTTTGTTGATATTAAATACCTTAAAGCTGAGGTTAAAGCCATTTGTGATTATAGACTTGCTCAATTAAATAAAGAACGTAAAGCTAATACCAATTTGTTTAATTATAATATCAAGTAACTATGAGTGAATTAACGAATGCTTTAATTACTTATGATGATGTCATAGCTAAGACTAATATTGACGTTCTTCGTAAGATTGCTAAAGTTCATGATTTTGCTATCTTTGATAAAGGTAACTACAATCTGAATATTTGGGGTATTAGATGTAACACTGTTGATACAGGTACATTTAATGATCTTCTTCTTGTATTCTACAAGGCTAATGATGCCAATCCTAAGATGAATGGTAAATGGACTTATGATTGGTTTTCAATAACTACCGATCCTTCCGATTTGAATCTGATTAAACCTATAAATTCTAAAGGTTGTGCTATTCTAAAAGAAGGTCAATTTAGAGGTGCATTTAAAGTTGGAAAGCATAAAGGTGATTACCCTGCGCTTGTTCAAGTTAAACCTCTTCCACTCTATCGTGACAATAATCGAGATAATAAACTTGATTTATCTGGCCGTGTTAGTTACGAAATAGCTGGTATTAATATACATCGTGCTTCTAAGTGGAAAATTATTCGTACTATCGGTCTTTATTCTGCTGGTTGTCAAGTTTTTGAATCTGTTAGAGATTATGAAGATAAATTTATGCCACTTGTGAATAAGGCTAAAGATTTATATGGTAATTCTTTTACTTATACTCTTACTAACATTAAAGAGTTCGAGTTATGAAGATAGATTTTAAGGGAATGTTAATAGCACTCCTTTTTTTGGCTCTATGTCTTACTAATATTATTCAATGTAATGAAGAAGAACGAATACCGGCAACTGATATTCCTTATCATACTTTGGATTCTCTTGGTAGGGTTATTTCTGCTTTGGAGAATTACGCTATAAAACAAGAACGTCTTATAGATAGTCTCAAAGTTAATACAAATAAAACTATAATTAAATATGAAACAGATATTAAGAACTTCTCTGATGTTTATGTTGTTTCTGATGATAGTATCACTCGATATATACGGCAGAGAATTGAAAGTCTCTAAAGATACTGTTATTACATATACTCTTGAAGATAATCGTAAAATTGCAATTCTTCTTAAACAAGGTGAATATGATGCAGCTTTATGCAAATCTTTAAAGAGCATTATTGTTAAGCAAGATACTCTTATTGATGGTTTGAAACATACTCTTTATACTCTTACGAATCAAGCGAACGTTTATAAGCAATCTATTGTTGAACTAGAAAAGAGTAATAAAGATATGATTAAAGATCTTAAGAAGTATATGCGTCGTTCTGCTAAGTGGGCTAAGATCGGTGGTGTTTCTATTGGTCTTAATGTTGTATTTCTAACTTTATTGATTCTAATATGAAAACAGTTTTTCTTAATCCTTTTCTTCCTACTGATTTAAATGAGAAAGTAACATCTGTCAGTTTTAAGATTGGTTCTTTTGATTATATAGCTAAACACGCTGATGTCGAAACTACTGAAATTGATTTTGATAAACGTATCATACAAATTAATGATGCTTTAGATTCAACTGCATCTCTTAGAGAACTTGTTAGAGCATTCTTTATTATTGTTGCTTATGAGCTTAATTTAAATGCCGAATTTCCAAATAGCAAAAAAGCTCATCTTGATGATATTGCAATGGCTCATTTGAGTTTCTTATTTACTCATTGGTGGGATGATTCTACTTTTGATTGGGAATATAATACTGATTATCCTAAAACTTTTAAAGTTGGTTCAGTTATCTATAGAGCTTATAATATGGCTGAAGTTTCTTATCAATCTACTCAAGGAATACAGTATGGAGTTTCTGATCATGTTCTAGGTTTAATTTATATTATCCTTAGAGATAGAAGTAAAGATATTCCTAGTTCTATAAGAACTCAAACGTTTTGGCATGAGTATGTTCACTGTTTATTTGTTCAAGCTAATGAAGATTATGCGAATGATATTGAATATGTTGTAGATGCTTATGCTACTCAAATTTGTGAATTTATGAGACAATTTTCAAAAATTAAAAATTAACATATAATTATGAAAAAATCTTTTATAACAGTTACTCCAGATACAGGTCAAAATAATGGAACTTTATCTGTTAATGCTGATAAAAATGAGAATTATGTTAGTAGATATGCTACATTTAAGGTTGAGGGGGGGGGTATTACTAAATCTGTATCAATAGAACAAAATCCTAATCCTTATATTTATATTGATTGTGGATATATATTTTCTAATGCCAATATACAAGAACCTTATAAATTAACTCATGAGGGTGCTATTACAGTTTTGATGTTTGATGTAAAATTTGCTAATTTTATATTAAGCTCAAGGCATCTATTTATTATTAAAAATGTATCTAGCTTACAAGTTGAATTTAATAATCCTGTGATTAGTTCTATAGATCTTACTTCTGATGGTCAGTCTTTCGGTTATATAACTTTAAATGGATTTACTACAGAGATTGTTCCTAATTCTGAAGATGAAGGTACAGTATTATCTATTATAGATATAACTCCTGCTAAACTTAATGAAATTGTTGCAAATATAAATTCTGCGCGTGATGCTTCTACTACTGGGAAGATAGCGATAGCTATATTTATTAGAACAACTGGTACACAAGATAATTTACTTATACTGATTAATGTAATTTAATATTATATGAAAAAATCTTTTGTGATTGTTACACCTGATTCAGGTAGTAATAATGGTACTTTAAATGCAACTGCTGATTTTAATCAAGATCAAGATAGAAGTGAAATGATTGTTGTAGTAGGGGGTTACTAAAACTTTTGAAGTAATTTAAGAAAGACTCCAAGTTCCTACATCTATTATTAGAGTGGATTTTGATTTTACTCAATCTTATTATAATACTACTATTAATGAATTAAGTGGTTTTATTGATTGGACAACAAATTGTTTATTGTCTGCTGTAACAACAAATGAAACTGGAGAAATATCTGTTGGTAATTTAAAAAGCTTTTCTGATTATATTGATATTGATAATAGTTTGAGAATAGATAGTATTAGTATTAATACTGATAAAACAGGTATCGCTAATATTCATAATTGGACTTTAATATGGCTCAAAGTTCTTATGATATTAAAAATGATACTCTTGTTTTAACTCAAGGTGCTTATTATGAGATAGTAGAATATATCAGAACTATGCTTCAAACTACCAGTGGTGTATTTACTATTAGAGTTATGAATATGAATACTCAGAAGCTTTTAGAACTTACAATATTTATTGATTATCAAGCTTAATATTGTTACTATTAAAATGAATATGTATTAATCGATATAATATTGA
>UMAO01048463.1_pt1 | contig 92772 bp, 76 predicted proteins | sample 1963741 | NCBI WGS metagenome assembly UMAO01 (sample SAMEA4835919, study PRJEB28245) | human gut metagenome | biome: gut microbiome; material: fecal sample | place: Denmark | collected 2008
GTGAGAGTGGAAGGAATATCCTAGCTAAGCATAAGAAAAGCCAGTATCATATTTCGATTTCGAGCAGAAAATGAACCGTGCTATTTATACCATAAAAAGCCGTGATGATAAGGTGCTTATTATTTCAAGCGGTACTACTAAATTTAGAATTTTACTTAGAGACTTAATGTATATCGAAGTATCGGGGCATAAATGCATATATCATACTTCAAGCGGAATCATTGAAGGCAGAAATACTTTAAGTTCGCTCTCTAAGCAGCTCGAGATATATGATTTTATGCTCTGCAACAGTTGTTTTCTCATCAATCCTACCTTTATAAAAAATATTAGCGGATATACAGTCAAAGTTGGCGATGATATTTTAGAGATAAGCCGCTCAAAAAAGAAAAATTTCATGATGCAATTCAATAATTGGATAGCAAAAGGCGGAAGTATCTAAAATGGAATTTTCATATTTATTATCCTATATCGGCGGCTCGATAACATTTATAATAGTAACTTTTTGTGGTGAATTTCTTTTCTCCTTAAACTATAAAAGAAAAGATAAATTTGTCTTGAGATATAGCCTTTCTTTACTTATCACATTATCTTTAAGCGTAGCACTTACCATACCCTATTATATTGTCGATGTTATATATAAAGAAATAGTATGGTCAAACATTGTTGTCATCGTCTTATACCTTTCAATGTTTACCTTAACGGTAATAGCCAATAAACTTTGTTACGACGAATCATTTACTTCCTGCCTTTTATCAGGGCTTGCCGGTTACGCCTCCCAGCATATTTTTTATGGTACTTATTCAATAATAAACATTGCAACCAATCTTGAAAACACTATATATGGGCTATTTCATTTTTCGGATATCAATCTTGTATTTGTATGTAGCAATTTTCTATGCATGCTTATTCAGCTTGCTATCGCATCGATTGTACTTACGCTTTGTTATTTTCTAGTAGCACGAAAGACCAATAAAATTTCGCCAGTAGGCTTTGTTCAAAAAAATGTATGCTTTATCACAGGCTCTACAATTATGATTGTGCTTATATTTAATGTGTTTTGTGATGTGTTCGCTTCATTTAATATCGCAACCTCTATATTCGGTAAACTGCTACTCGTCGTTTGTTGTATCTTTATTCTAGTATTTTACTATAATATGCTTGAAGCAGGTTCTTATAAAAACGACTTAGATATTGTCAATAATCTTAACCGATCCGAACGCAGGCACTTTGAAAAACTCAAAAAAGACATGGAACTTATAAGTATAAAGTGTCATGACATAAAACATTATATCGCTATGGCAGGAGAAAACGGCGGTGTTAATGTATCCGAATTAAATGAACTCGTAAACATTTACGAATTAACGATCAAAACAGGTAATGAAATAATAGATACACTTATTGCTGACCGTAGCCTATATTGTTCTGCACATAATATCAAACTAACAGTCATAGCCGACGCATCGCAATTAGATTTTATAAGCGCTTCGGATATGTGCTCCCTATTTGGTAATATGCTTGAGAACGCTATCGAAGCCGTTGATAAAGTCAAAGATGAAAGCAAACGTATAATAAATATAAATATCAGACCTGTTGCAGGTCAAGTTTTTTTCTGCATGGAGAATAGTTATGCGGAAAAGCCAAAAATGGATAATGGTATGCCTGTTTCCTCCAAAGGGGACAAGCAACATCACGGTTTTGGAATGAAAAGCATAAAACTGATAGCAGATAAGTACCAAGGCAGCTTTTCCTGCTCTATCGATAACGGTGTATTTAGAATAAACATTTTGTTTCCTTTAAACAAAAAATTGACGACTTAGGACAAAAAATTACGGCTTAGGACATTGATATTTACTGAATGCCCTTTCTCTTTTAATTTATTAGTGTGATAAAAAATCACAAAATAATAATCATTTATGGAGGAAACCCTATGAGAAACTTTAAAAAGTTTGTCCCCGTAACGGCTATGTTTGCACTCGTTGCAACAACGTTAGGGCTTACTGCTTGTGGAAGCGGAAACGAAGGAGGTAATGGCGGCAACTCGTGCGAAAAGACACCTTTTATAAAAGATGTCGTAATTTTAAATGCACCTGAAGTCAATTATCTTTATGGCGATACGTTTGATGAAGGCGACTTCTTGCTTCAAGAAATTTATTCAGATGGGGCAACTAAAAACGTAACAAGTGGCTATCAATTTATAAGAAAGCAAGAAAGCGTATTAGTTGACGAAGAAAATTGGGTTTACGAGGATAAAGATGTAGAACTTACTGCACCAATGACAAGAAACGATACCGAAATTTATATCGAATATAAGACTACATGTCAAGGATACGACCTCACCTATAATCTTACTCAACCTTTAAATGTGCAAGATCCAAATTCAGCGGATACTGTTATTTTTACGGTAGGTACTAACGACAAGGTATATTTCTATGGCGATGGTCACGTTGAGTCTTATGGCGTTCAATGGAACAATGAGTATTGGCAATATGGCACAAATAGCGGTAAATGGAGTTGGAACGGCACTGAACTTGTAATAGCTATGAAAAATTACAATTCAAATATCAGTGAAAATCCTGCTGATGAATATCGTGAACTTTACGTAACAAAGAATGCCGATGGCACTTTCACATTCAAATATGAATGGGCAGCAAGAACTGAAGCTCTTCCAGGCGGAGGATTTAAAACCTATACTTTTGGTGGAACCGTATCCAAGAGCGACGTTAAAAGAAGACTTACTCCTTCTAAAACATATGGCGATCAAAATTTAAAGGGTAAATATTCAAAGCAAACGGATCACGTTAAAGGTTAACTTCGGAGGAAAAGCTAAATGAAGTCATCTAAACTTTTCAGAGGGCTTTCGGCAGTATCCATATTCCTTTTCTTTACAATAAACGGACTTACCGTCGGAATGTTTAATAGTGCGGGCTTTATTAATAAAGCGCTTAACACACCAACTTCAATATATGTAAAAAAGGAAAACGGAACACAAGAAATCCCAACCTACTTTAAGAGTGAATTCTCAAAAGATATAAACAATTTTACCCAAGATGAGTTAAAGGCTAAAAACGAAGCGGCTGAGAAATTTATCGAAAGCGAAGAGGAAGAGAGCGCAGTTCTTTTAAAAAACGATAATAATGCACTTCCTCTTACAGCAGAGGAACAAAAAAAGGTAAGCCTCTTCGGTTATACCACTGTTTCGCCTTACTATCGTTCACATTCAGGCGGTGGCGGTTCTCAAAGAACGGTATCTTTCTTGGAGGCTTTGGAAAGCCGTAATATAAAGTATAACACTACATTGACTGACTTATATAGCGGACTTTCATATGAAAGAAACTATAAATCGGTTGCTGAAGCGCCTCTTTCCGTATATAATGAATCGGTTAAAAGTTCATTCGCATCGTATAACGGAGCTGCGATAGTAACACTTTCGCGTGAAGCTGGCGAAAACGACGACTTAATTACAAATTATCAAGATAGCGATGGCACCGTTCATTCAATTCTCGCTCTCAACAAAAACGAGAAGGATATGCTTAATCTCGTTAAGGAGTATAAAGAGAATGGCACATTTAAAAAGATTATAGTTCTTCTCAATACTTGTAATACTATGGAAGTCGGATGGCTCGATGAATACAAAGTAGATGCCTGCCTTTGGATTGGAGGCCCTGGAATGAGTACCGGTTTCTATGGTGTGGCGGATTTACTTACTGGCGAGGTTAATCCTTCTGGTAAATTAGTCGATACATATTCTACAAGTTCGCTTTCTGCCCCTGCAATGCAAAATTTCGGCGCGATGAGCACTAATAATCTCGTATATGCGGAAAATATTTACGTAGGATATAAATATTATGAAACCCGTTACGAAGACGTGATTTTGAATAGATATGGAGCAAATTCCACTGTAGGAGTTTACGCTTCAGAAGGCGCTTGGGATTATGCCAAGGAAGTAACCTATCCTTTTGGATACGGACTTTCCTACACTACTTTCACACAAACATTAAAGGGCGTTAAAGACAATGGTGATGGCACCCTCACAGTTACCGTCAACGTAAAGAACACGGGCGAGGTCGCAGGTAAATCGGTTGTTGAAATTTATTCGCAAACACCTTATGGAGATTACGAAAAAGAAAATCTTGTTGAAAAGTCAGCTATACAACTTGCAGGCTTTGAAAAAACAGATAAATTAAACGCAGGCGATGACGTCGACGTAAAAGTTGCCGTTGATAAGTATTTCTTAGCTTCATACGATTATAAGAAGCTTGGCGGATATTATTTAAGTGCTGGTGATTATTATCTCGCTCTTGGTGATAACGCGCATGACGCATTAAACAACGTGCTTGCAGCGAAAAACGCTACTGGTATGGTTGATTTTGATGGTACATCTATTAACGGTGATAAAAACAAAGTATATCATTGGACCGAAAAATTCAATTCCGATCTCTATAAGATAACAAAAGCAGGTGGAACAGTAGAAAATCAACTACAAGCAGCGGATATTAACACTTGGAAGACAAATGAAGTTAAATACCTTACTCGTCAGGATTGGCAAAATACTTACCCAACAAAGCTTTCAATAGAAAGCACTGCTGAAATGCTTGCTGCTTCAGAAGATAAAGAGTATAAAAAGCCTGAAAACGCAATATCTTCAAACGATGTTAAAAACGACCAAAACCTCGGTATTAAAATAGCTGATATGTGGGGTGTTGATATTGACGCCGTTGATTCAAATGGCGAAAATATATGGGATAAATTCATAAGCCAACTCTCCATCGACGAGCTTGTGTCACTTATGTGCGACCAAAACGCTATCAGCGCTATTAAAGATATCGGCTTTTTAGGAGGAACTAACTCAGATGGAATAGATGGTGTAAACGTTAACTGCTACATAAGCCAAAACGTTGCGGCAGCATCGTGGGATAGAACTCTTTTACAAAGACGTGGCGAGTTTATTGGCGAAGATTGTCTATTTAAAAAGGTTCAGTTCCTTTGGGGACCAGGCGCAAACTATCACCGTCATCCATTCTGTGGAAGAAACTTTGAATATTATTCAGAAGATTCTTTAATCGGTTATGAAATGGCTGCAGCTCAGGTAAAGGGCTCAGAAAGCAAAGGCGTTGCCGTAGGTATTAAGCACTTTTTCTCTAATGATCAAGAAACAATGCGTGGAGGCATATTCACTTGGTCTACTGAACAAGCATTTAGAGAAATTTATCTCCGTCCTTTCGAAGGTGCTTTCGTAAAAGGTGGCGCTACTGCAACTATGACTACAAATAGTCGCGTAGGATTACAATACGTAGGTCAATATAAAGAGCTTACAACAAATATATTGCGTAACGAATGGGGTTTCTATGGCATAGTAATTACCGATGCAGGAGGCGGATATACTTCGATTCCTGACTTCCTTGTAAGTGGCGGAAATATGTTCTGCTTCTGTGGAAATGCAGAAGAAGTAAAAAGAGAATTAAGACGTGCGATTTTAAATGGCGACGATGGCAATTTGTTACAGGTACTACAAGAAAACGCAAAGGAAATTCTCTATACCTACGCACATACTAATCTTATGAATGGACTTACTTCCGACTTTGACGTCATTGAGGTTACTCCTTGGTGGCAAACAGCGATGATTGCTGTTAACGTAGTAATAGGTGTAATAACATTAGGTCTATTAGTTTGCTTCGTTCTTTTTACATATGTTTTAAAGAAAAAAAACATTGTGGAAATAAGTGAAGCGAAAAAAATGTGATGGAGGGCAATAAAAATGAAATTTCTTAATTCTTTCAAAAACAAATCTGTTGCTTTCTACCTTTTCCTTGCTTCAAGCGTAGTAGGCTTAGTAGGTACAATAATATATGCAGCTTATAGCGGTTCTGCTTATGGCAAAATTAACGGAGGGTCTGAAGTTGGCAGCCATTTCAATACGTTGATATTCGTATTAATGCTATTAGGTTCGCTTACCTGTGTCTTGCCCCTTGTAAAACCTGAATGGAAGTTTACTCCTATCGTTCCTATAATTTTTTCTTCTGCAGCGTTTGGCTATTATATCAATGATAGACTTATAATGATAGAAGAACATCTTAATCATATTTATGGGATGATGGAAAGTGGCGGTAATCTAATAACAGTTATAGTCATATTCGTGTTTATGCTTATTACTTCAATAACGCTTATAGTTGCATCGTTTATGAATAACGAAAAGAAGACAAAACGTAATTAATAAGACAAGTTTGTACTGTTAAATATTATATTTTTCTACTCCTTATTGATTATTCCCGCGTGGATCGTAAATGCGATTTGCGCGGGTTTTATAATAAAATTCAAATAGTAAAAGTGATTCTTACTACGCTTACTGCTCGATTTGAAGTACAACATTAATGCAAGCTTGTAATGTTCAAAACTTTCGCTAGATTAAATATTTAATAGCGATTTTGCTAAATTGCTTGATGAAACGTCACCATGTAAGGTGACTTTTTTATGTACATTTATAACTGTTTTTATAAGAAAAAAGCCCGTGCTATGCGTTTTTCATAGGCCATACTGACTTTACCATGAAAGGCATTTAATTGATGTTAAAATTAATTTGCTTAATCAGCCACGAGTTTACGTGAGTTAAAAAGTGATGGAATATTTTATCGTAAAGATTACAAAACTAATCCATCAAAAGTTGAATATGGTCTTACAAAACTAGGTTTAAAACTTAAAATAGTTTTAGATGATTTAGTTAAGTTTCATGAATTATATAAACCACAATTTATCTGCTTGTTCTACAAACGATGCAAACTCATCTTGCTTTTCTAATGAAGGCTTTAAAATATCTAAATCACTAACAAACGCTTTTGAGGCCATTTTAAAGTTGCCATCCCCAATAGCGGTAAACTTTCCATATATCGCTTGCATGTAGTAGTAAACATAATATGGATTATATCCATTCTCTTTAATGTCCCATATTCCAAGCACATTTTGGTTAGTCGTTGTTTCGAATTTTAATAAAGCAACTTTTCCAATTGTTGCACCAACAAGAGCAACTAATACTGTATCTCTTTTAAATAGTTTTGCAGAGGAATTTGCATATCCCTTCTCGGTGATATATTTTCCGTCATTTTCATAAAGAACAGCATTTTGGCACATATTTGATCCAATCCACGAGATTGTTCCATTATCCCAATATTCTTTATTTTGTGTAGATGGGGTACCTCCTGCTCCTAAAGAAAATTGAGTTCCAATTTTGAATGTTGGATATCCTCGTGTATTAGAATCAACATCACCAAACATCTCTATAAATCACGATTTAAAGAGATGTTTCTTAGCAGGAAAGGCTTGCCAAAAAGGAAATGGGCTGATGTTTTGACAATCTACAATGGTCGAGATTATAAGAAAAACGTTTCCAATGAAACTGAGGGCTTTCCTGTTTATGGAAGCGGTGGTTTTATGTATGTTTACGCTGATAGATTTATTTGTGAAGGAACATTAATAATAATTGGCAGGAAAGGAACTATCGATAGACCTATTTTAGTAAAAGGAAAAATATGGAACATAGATACAGCTTTTGGAATAAAAACCGATAGTAAAGTCTTAAATCCTGTATTCTTCTATTACAGGTCTAAATTTTATGACTATAAAGACATGAACAAACAAACCACAAAACCAAGTCTGACAAAATCAGATTTACTTAAGTTAGATATAGAGCTGCCATCAATGAATGAGCAACGCACCTTTGCAGATTTCGTAGAACAAGCAGATAAATTGAAATTTAATTTTTTTATACCATCACCAAATGGTAATTATTCAAAAATACCTTTCGTTTTTTTATAGGGCTATCGTTTTTTTTGTTGATATCTTTCGCTTTTTTATAGCGACCTTTCGTTTTTTTAAGAAAGCCTAATAAGCAAAAAACCTGGCCCACTATTGCGTTTTTAGTGGAAACCAGGATAAATGATGCCTTTTTTTAATAAAAAGGCCGTACAAAGTTTAAAAAAGGCACAAAAAAAGGTTTGACCAGCTATTTTAACTGTATCAAACCTATGCTTTCAATATGGAGCAAGCGACGGGAATCGGACCCGCATGATCAGCTTGGGAAGCTGAAGTTCTACCACTGAACTACGCCTGCAACGCATTATAATTATAAGCTATAAAATGGTTAAAGAATAGAACGATTATCTTTGTATTTGATTGTTATTCTTGCTTTATAAAGGTATATTTTTCATACAAATATATTAGTAATAGTATGATATTCATAGTCATTAAAAGGAGTAAGGCTATGATAGATATTATCATTTCTGTATTTGGATGGCTTGCTACAGCCATATTAGTGTTTTCTACCATTCCACAAGCTGTTAGAACTTTGAGAACTCAAGAAACAAGTAGTTTATCTTTGTGGATGCTAATACTCGCTTTGACTAGTGGAACATTGTTTGTCATATATGGAACACTAGTTTGTATATATACATCGGTTATAGCTGGGGCTCCGATAGCGGTAGGTAATTTCTTGTATTTAGTTTTCCAGGGAATGACTTTTGGAGTCAAGGTGAAGAATATAATCAAAGGAAAGGACAAGAAATAGTTCTAGGCGAATAGTTTTTTAGTGATATCCTAATTTTGGATATCACTTTTTTAAAGGAGTAAATGATGAGAAATTTGCTTAATAATAAAAGATACATGTGATTTCACACATGTATTACTCCATTAATATGAAATATGATGCAAATCCACTTATCAAGTCTGAAATAGCAAATCCTAAAGGCAATACTGGTAAGGCTAAAGAAAAATTAACATTTATCGACGAATACTTGATAAATGAATGAATGCTATCATCGTTAGGAAATTTCACTCTTCTATAGTCTGATATTTTTATTGTAATTTTAAAGCTAGTATAGCAATATGAGATGAAGAGAATCATTAAGGGCATAAAAGAAAAGCCGATAGGCTTTTCTATGAATTTATTCATATTTGAACAAATAACAAAAAGTAAAACTGCTGAAATAATTGGAAAAATAGAGCAAAGCATTGTTCTAATTTCAAAACTAGAATAAAACTTATCTTTATCATCTATATACTTATAATAGATGTTCTTATTGTTTAAGAGTATAACAATTGAATAGATTAGATTGAGCATTCCTAAAAGCCATAAAATAATGTGATTGATCATGTTTTCAATCCTTTGCTAAGCTAAAATAAAATATAAGATTTCATTAATCAAAGACCCTAAAAAGAAGAATGAAAAAGCAGAATATAGTATTAAATTAAAGTCTAGAGTAGTTCTTATTGAAAGATTATTGACACATATAAGTATATCATCGTTTCTAGTTAAAACTTTGTTGAAGTAAAATACGATTAGGATAGGACAAACTAGAATAAGAATGACTTGAACTAATGATAAAGATGGGTTTGACTCGAAAAAATCTTTGCTTTCTGACTTGTAGTAGAAGAAAAAAACAAGAATTGAAGTAATTATTGAAAAGATATTTAAAACTAATATGCAAATATTAGTCTTTTTTAAAAAAGCATCCTCTATCTTATTAATTCTAATGGTTTTGTTGAATAATAAAATAAATGTAATAAAAAATAAAATTAGAATTGATGATATACATATAATTCCTATGTGATACCACATTATCAATAGCCTCCATAATCGTACATATCATAACTGCTCCAGAAGAATCCTATCTCTACTTTGACTCCGTAATGACAGCCCCATCCGCCGAGCGAGTGCTTACGCCTGCCTTAAGAAGTGTCTCTAAGCAAGACAAAATGAAACAACATTCAAAAGAACACTGTCTACTTTTCATTGACTAGTGCAAACAGGGAAAAGAGAAAAGATAAGAAAATAGCTAAACAATTCTATTTTGTTGCAATAACTATGTCATCTAACAATAGAATTTTGCAAAGCTTATTTAATCCTATAATAGTTTTTGAAAGTCCCACTATGGTTGGTGTCAGCACCTTCTATAAACATCTTAAATAAATATTCTTTAGAATTTGTATCGAATTCATAGCGAATATCAAAACTCCAAACTGATCCTTTTACAAAATAGCCATTATCTAATTCAGTATTTTTTACATAATAGAAGTCATAAAGATTGCTTGGGTTATCGCTATAATATTCAGATATTAAATTTTTTTGTTCTATAACATACCAGGTTTCATTTGTATCCATGCCTAGTTTTTCGATTCTTGGTTTTCCAAACTTGCCATCATAATTAGTTTTGAAATATGAGAAATATGTCTCGGCATTCAATTCAAATGTATCTTTATCGGGGCAAGGTTGCGTAAATGCATAACCATTATTAAACCAGTTGATATCTGAACTTATTTCTCCAGTTAAACCTGTTGGAGCAGTTAATCCTTCTAGCCCTACTTTAGATAGTTCTTCATCGGTAAACCATTTAGTAGAATCATGTCCTTCTTGGTTTGTTGTCCCTTCTTCATTGTCACCGCAGCTAACTAAGTCAAAACAAGTGACACCCAAAGTTATGGCACAGGCAATCATTGATAGTATCTTTTTGAACATGTTATTAAGAGCCTCCAATCTTATTATTAATTATTTTACTAGAGGTTATTTACCAAAACAATTACTTAAATTAAATATTGTAGTTATCGAGCGATTATCTGACAGTTTCATTTACAATTTCTTCGGTGTTGATTGAAGTGAATAATGGGATTATAAAAAGTCGTTTGATTACTGTTTTGATGGCATCAAAGAAGGAGACATGATAGCTATAGGTACAGTTGCTAGCGAGTTAAGGAAAACGATAAATCATGAAAGGTTTGAATTTGGATTAAGACAACTAGTTAATACAAAGCATCCTAAAACTTTGATTGTCATTGGCACGATTAATGTCCCGGTTTTCAAAGAACTCTCAAAAACCAATATTGAAATAATCCACTTTAGAAGTACTACCGATTTAAATTTGGAGGCATATAGAAATGTCAAAAGGTAATAGCAATTACTTCAATAACACATCTGGTGCTAAAGAACATGATAAAAAAGAGGGCAAATCATCAAACAACAAGACTAATCGTCCGAAAGAAAAAACAATCAATAAAGATAAGCAGAAAAAGCATTTAGAGGCAGAAGGAAAGAAAAACGGCAGAAGTTATATTTTCGGAGATAATGATACTGCACAAGAACTTGTTGATAACTATTCAGGTAAAGGCGAAGTAAAAAAAGAAAACACGGAATCAGTCACAACTGATAAAATAGTAGGTGTCTATAAAGATATCGATGGTAACGAGATAGAATCCAATGAAATTATCATCGTAACAAGCAAAACAGGTGCTCATGTATACCCTGGCTTCCCCAAAAAGAAAAAGAAAGGAAACAAATAATTATGGAATTTAAAGAGTTATATCATATTTTCTTAAACAACAATGACACTAAATTCAAAGTCACACAAAAAGACGGTTCATCATTCATCGGTAGGATTCATACCTGGTTCGAATCTGATGATGAAAACGATTTAAGTAGTCAACCTCATCAAAATGTTTGGTTTGTGATTCAAGAAGTTTTAATACCTTCCACCACAGATTCAGATTTCAAACCGGGATCATCACAAATTTTAAGTGAGTTAGATTTTCCAATTGACATAGAAATATGTCACTAAACTACTCAATATGATTCTCCAAACGATAGTCATCTGGTTGAATCGATGACTATCGTTTTTGCTTCTATATTAATCAAGAAAGACAGTGGTCCTAGGAAGTATCCTAATTTCTATAAAAACGAAGTCATACTAAAAAATCAATCTTGTCATCAATCAATATTTGTCCTCAAGTCTCCTCCTTTTTTAAGTGTTTACCCAATTGTTGAAATGCAAAAGCAATGTGAAATCATTTTCTTCAAGGCATCCTCAGTCACGAACCGGATTTGCTTGTCTAAGTTTTCAGTTGAGTTGTTCTTGTATGTCAGCTATGATACTTTCCAAAAGTGGGCCAAAAAGGCAAACAACGTAATTACAACCCTGAATTTCTAATAATCATATTTTTGAATTGTTTTTTTGTAGTTTCGGAACTTTTCATTCTAAATCGTAATATCCACCAATCGATACTATATTGCCGTACCACAAGGTCAAAGGGTGGATATATTTCCTCATACTAGTAAAAGCCGTTTTTCTTCGTTTTCGGAAGAATAAGAAACAATTTTCGGCAAGAAAAAAGAGAGGTTCATCGCCTCTCAGTTATCTAAAATGTGCCAATTTTGCCCTTATTTTAGGCCTTTTTAGGCGTTTTTCCTCGTCAGTGCAACTATAGTCTCAACATGTGTCGAAACTATGTAAGCATAATGTTTTACCAGTGCATGAATACTATTGAAAGTATATATTCCCAATATATCTACCTCATAGTTCATTTTCATATATCTACTGCTTTGTAGTGACGAAATGCTGAACAAGGTAGAAATGATTACAAGGCATATGGATCAGATATCATTTCACCTTGCTTTTTCTTTCTTCCTCTAACAATGTTTCTAGAATAGTTTTCTTACGCTAAATACCAGGAGAACATCTCTCCTACCATAGGACTTCCCAATGGGGAAGTCGACACCTTAGAATATTGGTGCCAAAGGTATGGAGATATCGCTCCTGGTTTTTCCTTGCAGGCATGTCAGGAAAGATCCGGGATTGACCACGTGGGCGTTTTTTTGCTTCAGCAAGGATTTCTTCAATTCTCAAAAAGTCGACCTTCTCAGTAATAGGCATATGACCACCTATTCAATCCCTAATGCCTTGATAACAGCATCTTCTGGGCTTGTATAGAAACTTGTTTGGAACTTAGCGAATAATTCAGCTGGAACACTGGCAATATCCGCAGAAGACGAACAGACACTTTTTTTATTTCTCGGGAGCGAAGAAGGTGGCTACCTTTATCGTCAGCGATCTGATGCCGCATCTCATGTCCGTGAAGCCGGGATAAAGGTAGATGCCGGCAGTTTCCGAAAGGTCGATCATAGTCTTTTCAGGATCTCCGCAAGTCCGTCGGGATCCATCCTTATCTTTGTTCCGCTCTCTCCGATATAGGCGATGACGGAATCTTCGGCGACCGTCACTTCGACAAACGCTTTCTGTTCCTTTTCTTCCTTTTCCTCTTTTGCCTTTTCCGGCCCGATCCGGTCTTTCGCATAATAGAAAGCGTTCTTCGAAATCCCTTTGTCCACACAGAATTCGGAGACGTTCTTCCCGCTGGCCGCGAATCCGTCCAGCAGTTCCTGATAGTATTCTTTAGGTTTCTTCATGAAAAAAGTCCTCCCGATTCATTTTATCGGAAGGACCTCATTTGATATAGAGGGGTGAAATTACGCTCTCCAAGTGATATGTTCCTTTTGCCAAATCCCAATGCGAGACAACTCGACACCATACCTGATTTTTCGATATGTTCCCTTATGCATGGTTACCCCGATTTTTCTGAACTATTTTTTTAGATTTCTGATTTTAAAAGTTAAAAAAAGCCTGACCATAGGAATTTTCCCTGGATCAGACTCTGAAACAATTGTTTTTCGTTTTTTACTTGTTTTTGATACCTTTTTAGAGATAGCAGCACTATAGTCTCCACGTGTGACGTGTCTATGAGAATAAAGGATAGTCAAACTGAAAACTGAGTTCAAACCAAACAGCTCAAATATGTGCAAGATTTATTGACTCAACCGATTTATAGGGCAATGGACGTCTTTGTATTTTATTTAATTCATTGTCTACTTTAGAAGGAGCATATCACTTCGATGTCAAGCCACAAAGATTCATTTCCGTAACGAATATTGTGTTCACCATTCCAGTTTATATCAGGGATAACATTATCTTCATGGTGGCTGGACTGATTCTATTGAATTACCAGCTGGTTGAATCCGTCTCGTGTCAATGTATCATTGATGCGAAGTGTCGTAGAGTACAATAGCATTGGTTCTTGCCTCCGTTTATAACTCGATGCACAGATGACCATCAATAACCTGATAATCATTGGATGTAATTTTCTCTTGTAGCTGTTTATCGATAGACAAATACTGTTCTTTTGAATGGCAAAGCGTATATTGTCTATCAAAATCAATTTGCTTAACTGCTTCTCTCAGATTAAACATTGCTTTGCTTTTTGCGATTAGCACATCCTCCAAAGTCATATCACTATTTACTCTAAGACAATACTGTATTCTATTTTGAAATCTTGCATCCCGGATGATACAGGAAATTACATCTATCCATGTTCTGTAATTGGCAGGATAGGTTTCGTTTTCATAATAATACAATGCCGAATACCGCCTAATCACATAGCAATATGGTTCTAACAGGAATATGATACTTCCGAGAAGTAATTGATCTATTTTTATACCAGCCTTCAGTTCGGAATACAAACGTTCATAATATGCTTGGATTTTGTTCAGCATTGGCTCAATGGACAAAGCCGCCATCCCAGCGTTGAAATTTTTCATTTCAAGCGCACTAGCTATTGTCTGAAGGTTATTTTTATATTCGTTATTCAACTCTAATTCATCGTCGAATTCCTTTTTATCCAAGCGGATTTGTAAATCAGAAAGCTGGGCAGAAATACTATCCATTCGTTGTATTACGGCTCGGAAACCTTGATATGTCATCTCATATGTCCGGCAGTTCACTGCATAATTCACCCAAGCAATTCTACTCAATGCTTGATTATCCGATATGACCTGATCCAGCTTACTGTTGGTAGCCCGAATTTCTATCTCAAGTTGTTCATCTGTAGAGCGATTCGGGATTTTTTCAACATCTGCTGGATCAATCATTACAGGCTTGGCCAATTCAAGCATCGTTCCATCAGGTTTTCTCAACCCACCGGAACTAAGAGAGACATTTCCTGCTATCAATTCATCTGTAGCTTCTGCAGAAAAAGTAAACAAAAAACGTGCATTTTCCTCTAGCATTAACGATACCTCCTCCTCATATCCTCTTTATATATGGTTGTTGCCATAAAGGCAAAATACAATTGCTGTTTCTTCTCTATATACAATTTGTAATCAGTGATTCTCTGCTTTAAGTCCTGATAAGAGATATAGTCACGATTAGCATACTTTGATACATCAGGATTGCTAATAAAAATTTGGAATAATTGCTTGTACCATGGAAGTCTAACAGCATCTAACATACAATTAAGATCATACTGCGCTACTTGAATTTCGTTATGCAAATCTACAATCCATTCAGCAGATTTTTTTCGTTCTACGACAGGATCGTCTACAAGGGATATCACCCTACATCCCGTAACCTTTTTGCTTGCCATTACCCACAAAAAATCAGAAAACATAGTATGTAACTCTTCGTCTGTCTTGACTGCATCAACCTTTCGTTGGCAACGACTAAGGATTTTTCTACAGTCAGCGTCTAAATCTCGGCTATTCTGAATTGTTTCTTTTATCAATTCCAAGAACCATTCAATAATTCTGTTATCTCTTGCTCTGGCACTTATCAAAAAACTCGAACTATTCTCATAAGATTCCAAAAAAGCTTTTGTTGTCCGAAACATTCCATTGGTAGCTAGAAAGCATCCCTTATTTACGCACTTTGAAATAATATACTGACAATAATCCTGTTCTGCCATTATCATTTACCCTCCGTAACATTGATTTCTTCAAAGTTGTATGCTCCAATAGGGTACTCGTTAATATAGCCTTCCACTTTAAATGGCTGACCACATCCGATACACTCATAATCTTCGCACTCAAAGCAGTGCTGTATTTCTGCACCCATCTGACGCTCAGTTGAATAATAATCTCCGGTGCTATAATCGGAAAGGTCAATAGCATTGCTTGCACCACAATGTGGACACTTAATAACACGCTTCATACTGATTCCGTCAGTTTCCATTTCCATCTCATTCAGCTGAACGGTCTGGAAATATGACTCCAGTGCCCTCCGAAAGATCAGAGACTTCGGCTGGCCAGTCTTTTCGCTACAATATGAGAGCATTTGATTTTCCTCGTCATTGAGGCGTACTCGATACTGATTGTCACGTTTATCATCGATAGTTGGTCTACCTTTTCCAGTCATGAACTACCCCTTTTTGGATATCCATTTAATCTTACGATTCAAATTATACAGAGTTCAACACATAATATCAATGATTAAAGGTTTATCCATTTAATAAATTTTACGAACGGGAAAGTGCCACCATCCGACATTTGATTGCCTGGATAGTAGAATTCCCTTTATTTGCTTACTCTTGACATCAATACTATGGTATCGACATGTGATTTTTACGCTATTTCTGAAATTTGTTCATAAATGTTCAAAATGCTGATTTACAAGTTTTTTTAAATAGCCTTAGAGTTTTTTTAAATCTATCCTATCGCTTTATGCAAGTAGGCTATTTTCTCCCATCACTCCATCCATTGAACTTAATTCATACAAAAATAATCATTATCTTATCGTCAAATTCACAAAAATCAATCTTCAAATATTATGGAATATATATCTTACATATATCGCTATTCATTGCAATTTGAAGCCATTCAAGCTTTTGAAATCTTTTCATTATGTCTATTCCCCAATAAGTGCCCACAGTATTTATTTCATTTTGAATATTGTCTTTTGTTAATTCTTCTGCCGAAAGATGCTTATTATGCTGATGTACCCAACCATTCCACTCTTCGCTATTAATCAACTGAGATTTTTTCTCTTCAAAAGGTAAATTACTGGGGATTTTTTTATTTAACCGATATTTTGCAAGTTCCCAAATAGGCATCACTCTTTGTCCGTTTTCAGAAGCTTTTGTTAATTGCATTAAAAATTCTGGTTCTTTTATTTCCGGTTGCCTACTCCAGTATTCATTAAGTGCTCGTTGTTCTTGCTGTTGCATTTCTTCAATTCGTTGATAATCATTATCTATGTATTTTACAACAAATGGACTATCACTAATAACCTCATGATTTCCATACCAAAGTTGATCAACCGCCGGAGGTTTAACAGCAAAAACAGCTGAGCCCATACTATAATCGCTTTTTTGTATACTATTATATTTCGTCACCCACGAATCATTACGATAGTAAATATTCAGCAAATAAAGAGCACCTAAAGCTTGGATTAAAGCTTTGACATTTCCTTTTTGTAGCGAAGAGTATCTATCGTGCTTTACAGCTTGATATGCCCTTTCCCAGTAGGTCCCTTGTCTTTTATGAGCTTCTTTTAAGGGTCTTAAAAGACAATTTTCATCTTTGGTCAAATTAAAATATGGAGCAATAACCATCACAATTTTATTATGTGTCTGCCATTTAATATCAATCAATTTCAAACAATCTTCATCATAAAAAATACTACTATCTCCTCTAACTTTAGTGCCACCATTATCAAAATATAATTCTTTCGATACAGCTTCTATTTGAACACAACATTGTACCAACAAATCCGCAATATGAGGCGAAAATGTTTCAAGTTGTGTTTTGCATGCCTGTGCAACCACTCCATTATCCCCATTTACCAGCACTTCATCTGTGAAAAAAATGTATTTTGATACTTCAATAACTTCTTTTTCGAGATTCAAATATGTTTGCCAAAAAATATCTGATTTTTTCATTCTTCATTCCCCCTGAAAAATAGCTTAAACTCAACTTTTATTATTAGTGGTATACTTCTTATTATTACGATGCGTACCTTCATTATCTATAGCAATATTTCTTCTATTTTTCTTTGTTTCTTGCACTGCTCGAAATTCACTTTCTGTAATAATCAGCAGAATACATTCTTTCACTTGCTATGCAATTTTATAGGATGCAGAATCCAACAGTGTAACAGTTCCAGTATACTTTTCATTCAAAAGCATAATTTCTGGCGCACGTTTATTCCACTTTTCTTTTCCTATAAAGAATGGTATTCCTCCTTCTGCAATTTTTTAACAATTCCAAGTACACTAGCTCCGTCAAGATACCAGCGAAAAAAATCTCGAACCACCTTTGCAGTTTCTTCATCAATACAAGTTCATCGTCTTTGTTTTTTCTTATAACCATACAGTTCTCGTGTATACAAGCCAGATGTACTATTGGCCGCACGATGAGCTAGTCCCAACCGAATATTTTCACCACGGCTCTCGTTTTCAGCTTGAGCACAGAATTCCATCACCGATATCATAAGTTAGCTATCCATCTCATCTGTATCTAAATTTTTATTTTTAAATATCAATCGCACACCTGCAGATTTTAGCTGCTTCAATGCAGAAAGTGTTTCAACCGTATCTCTTCCAAAGTAACTAATATTCTTTGTAAGGGCAACAAAGATATTATAAGTTTAGCATTCCTTAAGCAATAATTCAAACTCCCTGCGATGAACTTCTCCTTGCGCCGATGCAATATCAATGAACACATCAGCAAGCCACCATTGACTGACATTGGCAACTGCACGAGTTAAAGCTGAAATCTGCGCCGCAAGGCTATATAATACCTTTTTTCATTTGTACTAACTCTACAATAGATTCCAGCTTTCTTCTCTAATCGGTCATTCTTTGCCGGAATATACAAGAATTTAGGATCCACAAACTCACCTCTCTTTCCCAAACAGCCTATCTACAGCTCTGATTTTGTACATATGATAAATGGGTTATTTTTCTATCTTTTGACAGCAATACTCAATATATTGTATGCTGCAGGCTTAATTATTACTACATATGCGTGACAATAATACAACCGTCTCAACATGATGCGAAGCAGGGAACATATCCACACCTTGTACTGAAACGATTGAATAATCATCCTTCAATAGATTTAAGTCTCTGGCTAATGTAGCAGGGTCACAAGATATGTATGCTACTTTTTCAGGTCCGTTTTTTATCAAGGCTTTAATGAACTCTGGCGTTGTTCCTTTCCTTGGAGGATCTAAGACTATACAATCGAAATGCTCATCAGTTCTTTGAAGATATTCAGTCGCATCATCTAAGTGGAACGTAATGTTATTAACGTTGTTGTTCTTAGCATTTATCAAAGCATCTTCATATGAACTGTTTTCAATTTCTACACCGACAACTCTTTTAGCTTTGTCAGCCATACAAATTCCAATTGTACCAGTTCCGCAATATGCATCTAATATAGTTTCTGTTCCGTTTAGATTAAGGCCTTCGATTGCTTTCCCATAGAGTTGATCTAAAAGAGATGGATTCGTTTGATAGAAGGATTTGGCTGATATGATAAATGTCTTTCCGAGAATCGAATCTTTTATATGGCCATCGCCATATACGACTTTATCGAGCATTCCTAGAATGACATTTGTTCTTCTCTTGTTTAAATTCAATGTTATCGATTTAACTTCAGGACATATATCTATCAAATCTTTTACTATGTTATCGAGATTTGGAATTTCAAAACTTGTGACGACTAATGTGACTAAAGCTTCTTGGTAGTTGTAGGAAGTTCTGATCAATATATGACGTAACAGTCCTACTTGTGAATCCTCATCATAAGCCTGAATATTATATTTGTTCAATATGGTTAAAAGGTTGGTCAAAACTATATCGGATAATTTGCTTTCGATTGGACAATGCTCCATTTCTACTAGCTTATGGGTGTTGATTCTATAATATCCACTGACTATTTTTTTCTCTTTAGCAGAATACTTTACAGGTCTTTGTATTTTGTTTCTAAATCCATCTTTTAAAGGACAAGGAATTGTTGGCTTTACTTCGATATCGAGATGTGTGAACTTCTTTATAAGATTTCTTATGTTTTCTTGTTTATAGATAAGCCTTTTTTCGTATCTTAAATGACCTAGATCTGATATTCCTGTCTCTGTCAATTCAAAAGGACATTTGACTCTATCAGGACTTTTTTTAGTGACTTTGATCGTGTCACCAAAAGCAACTTTTCCTTTGACAGCTCTAAGCTGTACTTCACCTTCCTCACCAGGAAGGAGTCCTCTAGCGAAAAGAATGTTGTCTTTATCCTTGCATACACCTTGCCCTAAATCATCTAACCCTGTACATTTGGCACTAACAATAGGAAGGTTTTTATATATAGTTTTTTCACTCATTTTAAATAGTCCTTTTAGTTTTTATCATCCATAGAATCACTCAGCTTATCGAAGGCTTCACCATCATCCACACTCTTGTTTTCAGCTCTTGTTCTCGAATGTGGATCCTTGACACTACCTTCGTCATTTAAGACATCTATTCCATATAGATTCTTAAATCTTTGGCATTGATCATCACACATTTCTTTGGCATAAGAGATTAGTTGAAGAACTAATCCCTTTGTGTTTGGATTGGCCGAGAATACTTCGTCCATATATGACATGAAGATTCCTGTGACTCTCAGTACTAACTGATATAATGCGACAGTTGATAAGTCAAAGAAGAATTGATCGTTTGAATAGAAGAAAACAGGTGAGGAATGTGTGACTTCACTGGCTGTTTCGTACCATTCGGAATATTTTGAAAGTCCGGCTAAGAATTCTATTCCATCCCTGAAGTTCAATTTAAAATCATGTAATTGGTTGTGATCCCATGACATCAATTCAGCACGATATTTTTCAAATAAAGGATAGTCCTCAGATTCGATAGATGGACCTCTAATAATTTTAAAGAATCCTTCTTTTCCATTTGAATCACGAATAGAAACAGCGTATTTTTCAAATAGCTTTCCTTTCTCTTCCAGTGTTTTGTATTCTGGGGTTTGATAAAGCCATCCGTATTCGATGAACTTCTTCATATCTTTACTCTTCAATCCGTGAGACTTTAAATCAGCTTTTAAAGCTATGAATATTTCGTCGGTTCTCTCTTTGGATTGTATAGAACCTCTAAAGGCGTTATCGTAGATGATATGTTGGACATATTCATCTTGCATAGGTTTTCCATCTTTAACTAGGATTGCAAGGATGCATTCTGCTTCATGCAATGTTCTCCACGATACATATGCATCACTAGCTAAACCTTGCGATAACATTTTTAAAGTTCCATTTGATTTTGAGAAAATCCTTCCGAACAAATCGTTGATTAAAGTCTTCTGAGGATTGTTTTGTATGAAAGGAAAATTGAGATTTATAAGCTCAGTAATCAAGGCTTTTAAAGCAGTGTTGACTGGTGAATAAGGACTCAAAGAAGATATTTTAAGTTGACCTTTTCTAACTCCTCTTACCAATAGCAAGAATTTAACAGCAACTTTATTTGATAGTGAAACGATCAAAGAATGGTCTTTTACTATTTCTTTCTTGTTCTTGTTATCTCTTACTGCAAACCACCATTCACCATACGAATAGTTTATTAAATCGAAGACCAATGAATATAAGGAAGAATTCTTTGGGAGATTACCTGTCTGTTTTAAGATATCCAGTGTGTTCTTTAAAACAGCTAATGTTCCATCCCTATCAGCTTCCGGAATTCTTTCGTTGAAGTACTCTTCAAAGATCTGAGCTGGATAAGATCCTAAATTGTCTTTAACTAATTGATTTATGTTTGTTTCCATAGCTTCTTTCTCCTAACTTAATAAACTTAACATGGCTTTGTAGGCTTCGATTATACACAATCCAATATTATAACCGCCACATGGTAATGGTATATCTAGCATTTCACCTAAAGTATAGATATTTTTATGCTTAATTAGATTCATGTTTTTTGTATTGATTTCAGAGAAATCGATACCGCCTTTGGATACTTGTGAGAACTTGAAAGGATATAAACCTTGGATTTGGAATGATAGATTACTAGCTTCATCATTCAAAGTCTTACGATCTTCTTTAGATTTTTTAACTATATATTCACTCAATTGTTTTGGATATGCATAATAGATATTATTCATATCTACTTCTATCTTAGAATTGGAATGCTTAGTTAAATCCAAATGAATAGAATATGAATTCAATTCGTTTGGATTTAATCTAATCGATGCATTGAAGATACATATTCCAGATAATCCATCAGGTTTGAATAATATCTCGCCTTCTTCTTTATAAATCAAATCATCCTTTTTATAAAGAGACATGATGCATTTAGCTCTTATTCCATCTAAGGCTTTAAGTCCTTTCTCTTTTACTTTTATAGGACAAATAGCGGGGGTATATTCGATATGTTTTAAATTTAAGGATTTCAAAATAGACCAATCAAAAGGTGGATATGCTAATGAATTACCACCGAATGAAAGACATACTTTATCGAATGAGTATTTCTTTATGTCATTATTTTCATCGATAGTTTTAAAAGAAATAGATTCATCTTTGTTTTCAAATACATCAATTACTTTCTCATGCATTATTTGTGCTTTGTACTGTTGGATTTTATCCATCATTGAATCGTATAAAGCAGATGATTTGTTCGCAAAAGGATATATGAGATTTCCTTGATTGAAATAAGGACAATTTGTTATTTTGATGAACTCATTAAAAGCATCTAATCCTATCGATCCTTCCACGATACTTTTTGCTTTGTGAAAGATTGGGTCTTCCAAGTTTGATGGGTTGAAATAGTCTGTATTGAAGAAGTTTGATCGTCCGTTTCCAGATATAAGAATTCTAGAAGCCACTTTTTTTGAACCATCAAAAATCGAGACTTCAAAACTAGGATCTCTATTTTTTATGAATAGAGCTAAAGAGACTCCGGCTACTCCACCACCTAAGATGGCAATTTTATGTTTAGAATACTTTGGCACGGGAATTGTCCACTTCTTTATCTATAGTTTTTTCGCCATGTCCTATAGCTATAGATTCTAATACTTCGTATTTGCTATCTAATCCAAGCTTCTCTTGGAACTTAGAAAAGTCTTTATTTTCTGCTAAATCTTTAGCAGCATGAATCCAACAAGATTGAAGTCCTAAGTTTGTAGCTTTTAGCAACATGTTTTCCATAGCAGCACCAACATCCAAAAGATATAAGGATTCGATTTCTTTGTTTCTAAATACAAGGATTATGTGCTTTGCACCATAATATCTATCCATTCCAAATTTATTCTTTGCAATCGACAAATATTCTTTCGCATATTCGTTCGTCAATCCAACAAACATCAATTCTTTTCTACCCATTCCGCTTGGAGCTAATGTACCAGCTTCTACTATTTGTTGCATGTCCTCTTTGGATACACCTTCTTCAGTGTATTCTCTAGTAGATCTTCTAGCTTTGAGAACATCATCGAAACTATCAATCATATCTATTCCTTCTTTCATCTTATATATTTTACCTTATTTCTTGGAATAAAAAGACCCGCATTGTTTTGAAATGCGGGTATATGACATGGAAACTCGAATTACTTTTTGAGTTTGAGATCCTTGATAAGGGCTTGATATCCCTCATAGTCGGTTCTCTTGAGATAGGTGAGAAGCTTGGTACGCTTTGCGACGTGAATTGTCAAAGAACGCTTTGCACAATAGTCGTGAGTGTTGGCCAAAAGGTGAGCAGTGAGATCTGCAATCTCTTTGGTCAAAAGAGCGATTTGGACTTTGGTGTTACCAGTGTCCTTCTCGTCCTTTCCGTACTTCTTGGTAAGTTCGACGATTTCTTCTTTTGCTAATGCCATAATAGTTTTCCTCCTTGGAATTTTAGCTCGACCATGCCCATGAGAAAAACCGAGGAATGATTATCTCTCGGACAGGTTGCAATAGGTTATTTTACTCCAATGTTTTTTAAATAACAAGTCAAATGATATTTTTGATTTGATCTCTGATCCCTCACCAGATAAAATACTGTTTTGTAAGAGGTGAGTCAGCAATGAAAAATATTCATGTATCGGCAGCTATAATAATGAAAGATAATAAAATCTTTGTGACGTAAAGAGGATATGGGGAATTTAAAGATTGGTGGGAATTTCCAGGCGGAAAAATAGAAGAAGGTGAAACTCCTGAAGAATGTTTAAAAAGAGAAATTAAAGAAGAATTGAAAGCAGATATAAACATAGATAAATATTTATGTACTGTAGAATACGATTATCCAAATTTTCATTTGAAGATGGAGTGTTTTATCTGTTCTTTGATAGATGGCCACTTAGAATTAGTTGAGGCTGAAGATGCTAAATTCATAACCAAAGATCAACTAGATAATATCGATTTTTTACCAGCTGATTTACTCGTTGTAAAAGAATTGAAGAAATCCATCTAAAAGATTTCTTCCAATATGTATTTAAAGATTTGATGATACATAAAATCATTCAGTTCAGTTGCTTCTTATTAAATCACGAAGTATTTATAAAGATATTCTGGAATAGGATTGTCCATCCTCAATTCAAACTTGACCACGTTTGTTTTCTTTCCTGATTCAGTAGTGTTTATCGAATCGAAATATTCTTGTATTTTTGTGTTTCCTAGATAGTAGAAAGAACGTTTATTTAAACCATCTTTGTTATCTGGACTTTCTCTCTGTACGAACAACATTATTTGGCCGTTGTTCTTAGCTACGCCCAACAAGTCTTTTATTTCTTGTGATTCAGTCGTTCTATCATGCCTTGAATCCCAACAAAAGATATTTTTATTTTTGAAGTAATCGGAGTAATTGATTTGTGATTCCATATCCAAATGTTTGTTGTAGGTTACAAATATAGGGACAATATTTAAATCTTTGAAGATTCTATATCCATATATCGTGCTTTCTTGGTTCTTAGTTAGATTGATTAGACGAGAAACATCTTTCCTAGAATATCTTTCATATAGAACAAAATTATTATTTCCAGTGACATTAGAGAAATATTTCTTGTTTGAATAGATTGAATAATCAATTATTTCATTTATAAACTTATTGAAAGTTTCATTTGAAAGATGTTGTTTGAATTTATCAGATAATTGAATCTTATCATTTTTTATTGCAATAGTCGAATAAGCTAAAGATCCCTTAGCTGATAAAAATGACGTATCTAGTACTGATATCACTGACTTTCTAGTTTTTTCATCATATATTCGATTTACAGGTAATTGTTTTATGAATTCTTCTTCATTTCCACCTTCAATCAAAGTTTTGAGAAGAAGACCTTCATGAATTCTTAATCCGTTACCAAAGCTATTAGATAGATATTTAATCTCATCTCTATCTTCTTGGCTTAATATATCAAATGATCCTATTTCTTCTTTCGATAAGAAATCATAGTAAGTCTGTTTGAATAAATCTAAGAAAACTCTGCCTGTCAAATCTCCATTTTCATCATATTCAATTAAAGTTGGAATACGGCCTAACTTGTTTTTAATAGCTATATATTGCTCTTTAATTCTTCTACTATCAGAATCTCTTGCTTTATCGCTTATTTCGACTATTGTCTTCATTGTTATAGGGTCGAAGTCTATAATGCTTCCACCTGGAAGCATTATGTTTGTCGTTTTAGATGCGTCTCGACCACCACCATTAGACTGATATTCTTCTCCATTATTTTTTGAAGAGAACGAATCTGTAATCATGAAATCATTCTTATAATTTCCAATGAAGTCGATTACAGTCAAATAATCCTTGCCTTCAAATTTTCTTAGACCTCTACCCAATTGCTGGAGAAATATAATTGTAGATTGTGTAGGTCTTAAAAGAATAATTTGATTCACTGAAGGAATATCGACTCCTTCGTTGAAGATGTCGACTGTTAAAATCATATCTAAATATGGATTATTAGTATTGTCTTCTTCCAATAGTTTTATATACTTTTCCCTATCTTCATTTGAACTGCTTCCTGATAGGAAAATTGTTTTGAGCCCACGATTATTCAGCTTCTTTGATAATTCTATCCCTTCCTCAATCTTTGATACAAACATCAAAGTTTTGATTCTACTTCCAGATGATCCGTAATATTTTCTATTGTTGATTATATTGTCTATTCTATAATCGCATGTCAGCTGATCGAATGTTGCATCATCGCTCAATTGTTTCCCTTTTATAAGGATATCCGATATTCCAAAATAATAAAAAGGAACTAACATTTTTGATTCCAAAGCATTGTATAGTCTTATCTCATATAAGATATTATGATTGAAGAAATTATAAATATCGTATCCATCAGTTCTATCTGGTGTTGCAGACATTCCTAGAAGAAACTTAGGCTGAAAGTAGTTTAAAATGTTTTGATACATTCCTTCTTTTCCGATTCGATGACATTCATCGACTATAATTAAATCGAATTCATCTCCTGTGAATTCTTTCAAATGAAGATTCATCGTATTGACTGTAGAGAAAATATAATTCTTGTCTTTTATATCGTGATGCCCATTAGAGAATAAATCTGCTTTGATATCTTGACCAAGAACATTTCTATATGTTTCTATAGCTTGTTTTAAGATTGTTTCCCTATGGGTTATAAACAACATTTTCTTTAAATCAATTTTATCTTTTATTGATTTAACACCGAATGCTGATGCATATGTTTTACCAGTTCCTGTTGCAGAGATCAAAAGACCTTTTTTATCACCTTTATCTATGGATTCATTAAGTTTGGTACAGAATGCTAATTGCATCGAATTAGGCTTGAATTCTTTCTTGATTTCTTTTGAATTCGATAATCTTATTTCTTTGAAAGATTCATATTCTTCTTCATATTTGTCGATTATTGTCTTTATGCTCAATGAATGATCATTGCTCCAAAGTGTTTCGAATCTATTCAAAATCTCTTTTGCTATTTTTCCATCTTTCTTTGTGACTATAAGGCTATTCCATTCTTCGTTAGATGTTAATGCTGATCCTGTTAGGTTCGATGATCCGATTATTATTTTGTATGTGTCTTTGAATTTGAAAATATATCCTTTTGTATGGAATCCTGATGGTTCATCTTTTGTATATTTGTCATCGATCCATAATAGTTTTACATCTACATTTGGCATTTCATCCAATTCTTTTAAGGCTTTAGGCTCTGTGAAATCCAAGTAATTACTAGTTAATATCCGGCCTTTCACATTTTTGTTTTGACATTCTTTTAAAGCTATTTTTAATGGACTTATTCCTGAATCGCTGATAAAAGCTACAGAGAACATGAATTCATCGCAAGTCTTAAGGTTTTCAGCTAATACTTTAATGACTTGTTTTCTATCTAGTTTATTGTTTGAGTTATAAATGAATTCAGGTGAAAAATCAGAATCGATATCATCATTATCTTTTATATATGCGTTTATCAATGAAGAAACGAATAATTCATCAGTTTGTTCCATAAATATACCTTCTGATCTTATTTTATTGACTATATGTAAAATGACCAGATCTTGAAGCTATATTTTTGATCTTAGAATACGGTTTTTAATAAAAATCCGCTCGATTTTAATTCGAGCGGATAATGATCAAGTCAATTCTTCCATTGCCAGAGGCTGGAGTATATTTATCAACTTATCCATTACTTCAGCTTTTGTATTCATACCTTTTATCCTCAAAGTCAGGACTACTTTTGTGCATCTAGTGTTTTCGTGCATAGCAGAACTGATATCTATATCTTTGACGATGACATTCATTTCGTCCATGGCTGCTACAGCCTTTGACAAAGTCATTTCACCTTTAGTAACAAGATAGGCTAATCTATATGACTTTTTACGTGGATTTTTATCTTCCAATAGTTTTAGAACACTTAAAACTATTAAGCCTATTAAAGCTCCTATCATCGCTACAGAAATATAGCCGACCCCACAACACATTCCTATTGCAGCTACCACCCAAAGGGTAGCGGCTGTAGTCAATCCTTTGACGTTGATTCCATTTTGGATTATCGTTCCCGCACCTATAAAACCGATACCTGTAACTACTTGAGCAGCTACTCTTCCAGGATCTCCACTTCCAAAAGCATACTTTGAAACAATAGTAAATAAAGTAGATCCGACACCTACAAGCATATGAGTTCTTAAACCTGCTGAATACCCATGCTTTTCTCTTTCTAGTCCTATTAGTCCAGTAAGTATTGCACTTATAACAATTACTAGTAATGAATATAAGGTTATGCCCCAACCATTATTCCACATCGTCGCTATATCTTGAATGTATTTATCCATACTAGGAGAAACCTCCTTTCTATGAGTAAATTATAGTGTAAGCACTTACACAGATTCAATATTTTATTCAATAATTTTATTTGTTTTCAATTGATTTTACTTCTTTTTTCTTTAAAGAAGATATTACAAAGGACAATGCAAAAGATAAGGCTGCTGTTTCTATAAACAATATTGTAGTCAACTCTACCACATAATTGCTGAATACATTTATCATAGTAATTGATGTTATAAATGCTGCTATACATAGAACTAAATTGATAGATTTGAATATGATTTCATACTTGTTGATAAAAGCCTCTACTATTTCAAATAAAGAAGGGATAGCAAAGAATACAACTTGGTACCAAATGCAATTGTATTTATTAGAATCTAGCATTACATAAAGAATTAGGACGATAATAAGACTAACATTGTTAACTGCTAGAATTCTATTTCCTTTGTCTTTCAATGCATCGAAGAAATCTTTTCCTTTTTTAAGATAAAGCCCATATTCTATTCCACCCCAAATCAGCAGCACTAGGAATCCAATAAGGCATATTGCAATGTTAACAAAGTTAGTTGCAAAGTGGAATGAATCAAATGTCACATAATAGTTGTTTCCAAGGTTTACATTTAATTTTGATAACGAGAAACAAAAGGTCATAAAGGATAAGGCTATTCCAATTATGATGAATTCATAATTGAATAAGGCTATGACAATGCTTTTCCTATTTTTATAACGATTTAATTCTAGTAAGCTTAGGATTATTCCGATTAAAGTTGCAAATATAATGCAAATCAAACTGCCTGCTGTTGAATAAAAGCAATACATTATAATGAAATAAAGCATGATTCCTAATCCAGTAATTCCTAAAGAAATTGATCTTAGGATAGGAAAGTTCAATGGTTTCTTTTCCTTGATTTGAATAGAAGTATTGACTGGTTCTTTGGCTTCTGTTTTATTTCTTTCACCATTTATGATTTCGTCTACGGTAACACCATAGAAATCAGATAAATCTTTTAAGCTTTGAAGAGAAGGATAACCTTCGCCACACTCCCATTTGGATACTGCCTTTACACTGACTTGCAATATATCGGCTAATTGCTGTTGAGTAATGTTCTTCTCTTTTCTTAGACTAACTAAGAAGTTTCCGGTTTTAATTTGATCCATGTTTTTATCTCCAATCGATAAAATTATAAGATTTCCACGAAAAATAGGGTATTACATTTTTGTCCACGAAAAGTAGATAAGATATTTGTAAGGAAATTTTTAATAGTTATTACTTATTAAAAATAATGTACAGTTGTTATAAATATAATATATATTAGTTTTTTAAAAATAAAAGAAATAAATTGATATTTTGAATAACCAATTTTAATTTATAAATATAAATTTGTCCAAAAACAAAGCTTAAATATTAAAAAATAATTGTTAAAAGAATAATTTGTTTGTTTATAGCATAAAGGTAGAGACTCATGTGTTTCTTTTAATAGATGTATGCCTGAGTTTTTTTCATCAGCAGAGTGTTATTCGATTGAATTTCTGTAATCTAATTAAGAATTGCTGATTGAAAACAATGGGTAAAAAATATAGCATTCTTAATAGGTACTTTATATTTATATTTCTAGAAACAAAAATAGAAGTAAAATAATACAAGGAGGATTAAGCAATATGATCACTACTGATATCAATGTTATTTGTCCTGATAATTTAAAGCTTTATTTAATTCAAAATAGAGTTTTTAACCATGCTCATTATTTCTCTAAGAAAGATGTGTTAGATAGTGCCTTTTATACTTATGAAAAAGAAGATGTTTTATCGTATGCTTTGAATAGAGATGTCTCATTTGCTATTGCAAAAAAGAATTTTGAAAGCTTCCATCTTCTTACTGATAATAAGAATTTTAGCGGTGATGAATCTATAACATTAATTAAATTGAGAGAACTTAGAGATAATGCTATTACTAATGGCTATTTGCATAAGCCTGATTATATGAATCAATATGCATTAAATTCTAGACCAGTAATTATTATCGGATATACTAAAAATGATTTTGATTTGATTAGTGCTTTCAAATTATTAAATATTGATATCTCTAACTCTTTTAAAGAAGTGAAAGATTTTTTAAATGTTTATCATGATAATTTCATTGAAAAAGTAATTCTCTATGGTGAATCCTGGATTGAAGTTCTTGAGGGATTGAATTGGTTATGCTCAGAAGTATCAAATGATATAAAGGGTGGAAAAGTAGATTTTGCTGATTATCAAATTGTTTGTCCTAGTTCTTATTTTAGTATTGTAAAGAATACAGCTTCATTATTTAATTTACCTGTTTCTGTTCCTATTGATTGTGTGAGAAATATAAAAGAAGTTAAAGAGTTTATCAACGATGTAAAAGGTGGAATGTCTTTAGATGACTTAGCTATAAAAGCTAGTCTTATAAGAAATACGACAGCACAGTCGGCAATCATCAAAGCTTTATCTACTATCTATACATTAAAGAAAAAAAGAAATATAGATTTACCATTGAATTTACTTGTTGAATATTTGGAGAGTTCTTTATCTTCAGCAATCGACTTTGATGATGGAATCGAAGGAATAAGTGTGGTTGATAATTTAGTTGACTTAGTTCCTTCCAAACACCTACTAGTTTTAGGATTCTCTGATGCTTTAGTTTCAGTATCAAAGGATAATGGAATGATTGCTGATGCCTATAAGAGAAGATTTACTTATGAGCAACTATCTACTGAAGAGAATAAATCCAAAGAATTGATAATAAAAGACAATCTTTCGCTTTCTCAAAATGTAAGGATGTCGAGAGCGGCCAATGATTGTTTTCAGGAATATCCAAAAGTATTTTTCTTAAAGGGATCTGATTGGATATCGGAAATAGATAACTCAATTAATGAATATGATTCTTACGGCTCTGCTATTGGAGAAGGAAGAAAGGACTTAAGTTTTTATCATTCTATTCTTCATAACAGATATGATTCTGTTAGATATGAAGATGATATGGCTGAAGCAATTTCTAAGAATGCTAAGGAAAGTGCAAATGTTTATTGTTCTTACGATAACGATTTCGATAGTGATGAAGAAACTCAAGAGTATTTTAGAAATTATTTTGAGGAGAATTCTAAAATCGAATTGTCTCATACATCCTTAGATTGCTATATGAATAATCCTTTCTCCTATTATTGTAAAAATATTTTAAAGCTGAAGGGATCATCGAACTTTACAAATATAGCAGGTCAATTGATTCATGCTCATGCAGAGGAAAGAGACTTGTTTGATTTTGACAAAACTGTCGATAATCTTCTAAATGATGCCAGACATCCAATTCCTGAGATCTTTTGTGGAATGAATAGAAATCAATTAATATATTTCTTAAAGAATGCTGATTTGAATTTTACCGGTCATGATTTAGGAATATTAAAAAAGTTTGAAGAAACATGTGGATGGGAGCAAATTAGACCTGAAGAAGGTGATGAATTTAATGCTACTATCGACATACCTATGAATTCATCTATTAGAGTTTTCTATGATCAAGTGTATAGAAGCGATAATGATTATGTATTGGTGGATTATAAAACTTCTAGTTCTACCACCTATTATGTCAATAGAACTAACTCCCTTTTGGGTAGAATGCTTCAACTTCCTTTGTATTCGGTAGTTTTTGATAGAGTCATGAAGGCAAATGGAATGAAAACAGGAGACTTAATAGGATCTTATATATGTAGGATTCCTTACTCGGCTCCCTATGATTTGGACTATAGTGGAATAATCACTGGATATTCATTCAAAAATGAATATCTTCCTATCAAGGAAGATTTCCAAGGGGCCTTTGGAATCGATAATGTATCTAAAAATACGGATTTTATAAAAAATTTATCTGATGAAAAAGTAATGCTAACTTCGAAAAATGATATTTCTAAAGAAGGTGTTAAATACAATCTTATCTGCAAGATTCAAGATTTCATCACAAAAGATTTGACATTTGGTGCAAAATCAGATTCTTTATATCCCAATGGAAGCCCATCTACAGATGGACTGGGTATTAACGATAGAATCAGATCGGCTACTCTGACTTCTTATTTTTATTGTCTTAAATATTTGAGAGAAGGAAGACTAACTGATAAGAACAATCCAAATAGAATTAAATGGTTTCCTGTATATCCAACTTATGTTTACTACAATGGCTCTAACAAGGCCATGGCAGAAGATGATTATCCAGACATTAGTTTCACAAGACCATATCAAAAACATGAGATAGTCATTGCAAATTTTGATGAATCAACTCTATCAAGTGTGCATGGGGACTATGATGGTATGAAAATGCCTGATGGTGGTTTGATCGATGATGAAGTGAAAGATGATGCTATTGACGATGCTACTGAAGATAACAAAAAGGAGAATTGATGAAATGGGTTTGCTCAACGATAATGAATTAGCTGATTTTAATGAGTTCTTGATGAAAAAATATGGAACTTCACCCGATGGGTCTCATAACTCAAAGTTCGAAGCTATTACTACTTTCAATAAAAATATACTCCTTTCTGCTGGTGCTGGTTGTGGCAAGACCACAACTCTATCTTTAAGAGTCTTATATGGAATCTTGGTGAAGGATTTATCCGTATCAGATATGCTGATTTTGACTTTTACAAATAATGCAGCTAGAGAGATGAAAGATAGAATAAAGGATGATTTGAAAGAGTTTGCAACTAAAAAAGAAAAATATCCATTCATCAACGAGGAAGCTAGCAAAAAGTTATTAGATGAAGCTGAAAAGGTCGATTCTGCTCAGATTTCTACATTTGACTCCTTCTCAAATGCTATAGTTAGAAAATATGCTGATAGATTAGGAGTATCTCCAACATTTACTATTTTGGATCAAACAGTAAATGACTATATGTTTTATAAAGTCGAAGATGAAATAATCAATGAGGAATTCAACAATCCAAATTCAAAGATTAGATCTTTTCTTGATAGGGATGTTTCAACTAATAGTGGATTACTTAAATCTATGATTGCCTCATTGGAAAAGATGAGACAGACTGAATCTAATGCAGAAGATATATTCGATAATTGGAAAGAAATTTATTTAAGTAATCAGGAAGAAATACAAAATAATGCAACTTTTTATTGCTTGAATTATTTTGCTGAATATATGATGGCTCTTGGTGCTGTATTGGATCAGTTTAGACTTGATTATGTCGATGTTCAGGCTAATGATGAGGAAAACTCAGCAACGTTCTTTGAAAGAGCAGCAGTAAAGATTAGAAAAATCGGTGAGAAATATTACTATCTTGAATGCCAGGATTACTATTCTGAAGTCCAAAATATGATTCATGATATGGAAAACATTTCATTTCAAGGAAAGAAAAGCGGTCCTAAAGAAATCTTTAGGCCGATGGACCGTAGTTGGTGGAAGAATGAAGTTGTAAGTCAGTATGAAGGTGATGATCAAAAATTAGAATTGTTGGAAAAGCAAAAGAAGTGTATTAAAGACTCCTATGATAATATCAAGAATTCTTTGATTCAGATTTTGCCTACCGAAACCTCAGTTGCATTGATGGACAAGAATGCCGAATATATAGATTATGCAATTGAATTGAATAAGAAGATTCATCAAATAGTTCAAAAGCAAAAGAAAGAACATAACGCATATACATTCTTCGATGTCTCTTATATGTGTCTTAAGCTATTAAAAGAGAATTCTGATATTAGAGAAGAAGAAAAAAATAGAATTAAAACCATAATGGTCGATGAATATCAGGATTCTAATAATTCACAAGAGGAGCTTTTGATGTTGTTAGGAACTGATGAAGAACAATTGCTGGCAATGGATGATGACAATAAAGTATTCACTGTTAATTTCGCCGAGAACAGATTTAATAGAAATATCACTTTCATGGTCGGTGATGTCAAACAATCTATTTATGGATTTAGAAATGCTAAGCCAGATTTATTCATGAGTAAATATAAAAATCCAGAAGACAATAATTTTGAATTATTGACTATGACTGATAATTATCGTAGCGATAGTCAAGTCGTGGATGAGGTCAATAGCTTCTTTACTAGCAACATGACGTTACAAGTTGGAGGTGTAGATTATGCAAATGATATAAATCAACAAATCAAAGCATCAAACAAAACACTAAACCAAATCAGTTCGACTGATTTCAATGATTTAGGCTCTTATGATTATGATTTTGAAGATAAGGAACTTCCTGCAAAAATTACTAATGGTCAGCTTAAGAAACACATAATTGCATTTGATATCGCCAAGAAAATTAAGTCTTGGGTCGAAAGTAAAAAAGTGATTGTCACCGAAAAGAGGGATGGTAGTAGACGTCCTGCCGAATATAAGGATTTTGCAATCCTAGTAAGAGCAAAGAATCAAGCTAATCCATATGTCAAAGCTTTTTCTAGTTTGAATATTCCTTGCACTTTGGACATCGATCAAGATTTTAAGATGAATACAGCAACTATGGTTTTAGAAAACTTGGTCAAGCTTGAGTATTATTTGACTGAAATGAAATCTGGTAGAAAACTCACCAATGATGAATTAGATTCATACAAGCATTGTATAGCTTCAGTAGAAAGAAGCTTTTTGCTCAACGTAAAGGACATTCAGATAATTGAAGATGTTAAGAATTGTCTCTCGTTGGATGAAGCTAAAAGACCTTTAGTTTTGAAAATGCTCGATGAAGTCAATGTTCCCGGCGAGTCCGAAATCAAATCGCCAAATCAAATCATCAAAGAAATCTTTTCAAAGTTTGATGTCTATTATAAGATTTCAACTTTGAACAATCCTGATGAAATACTTTCTTCTTATAATTTCTTCATCAGTGAAATCGATAATTTGTCTAGTATGGGATTCTCATATAATGAATTCATCGAATACTTCAAGGAATTGAGAGAAGGCGATTTGTCTGATACTCCACAGGAATTGAAACTTTATAAAGCCAGAGGTAATTCTATTTTGATCACCACTATTCATAAATCAAAAGGTATGGAATATCCTTTTGTCATAGTTCCTATGTCGAATAAAGGACCTAAATCTAAAGATGAGAATGGAAGTCTTATCTTTGATGAAAACTATGGATTTATTCCTTCTTTTACTAAGGCGGATAGGGATTTTATTCGAGAGCAATGTCCAAGAGATAATTCCAAAAAGGATGCTAATGGAGAAGGAAAAATATGGAATCCCGATAAGAAAAATGAGTTCAATTTTGTTTTTCCTCAGCTTTTAGCTCACGAATTACAAAAAATGGAAGATGATTTGAGCGAGCACTTACGTTTGGTCTATGTCGCTTTGACCAGAGCGAGATTAGCTAATGTTATGGTCTTTTCAAATAGCATTACGATGAAGAGCAGACTCTACTATTCCACTAGACTTCTTCCTAAATCGTTTGAAGATTTTGGTGCTAGAGCTTCGCATAGCTTTATGAGACTTCAACATGGCGATTGTGCTCATTATTCTATGGAAGATATCATCAGCGATGTCGATAAATCTAATATCCCATATAAGCAAGAATTATTGGATTCAAATTCATTTTCTATTAGATTATGTGATCCGTTACCTGACTCGGTAACTAAGAATAAGCTCAACAATTTTGCTAGAGCTAGTAAGGCTGATTCAGTCTTTGCAGATAAGGATAATGAGAAATTTGGAACCAAGCTTCATTTAGAATTAGAAAACTTAGATTGGTCAAACTATCCTACATTGCCTAAATCAGATTTTATAAAGAATGAAAGAGAAAAGATGTTGATCGACAAGTTTATTCAATCAGACTTTATTTCTAATTTAGTCGGAAGACATCCACAGTTCTATCAAGAATTCGAGTTCATAGATCCTGTCTCGCATCATGAAGGAAGCATCGATTTAGCTATAGTAACCGATGATACATCGTATGTCATCGACTATAAAACTTCATCTACAGCTGATTTGGCATATAGAAGACAGGTGTCGATATATAGGAAGAACTTAGCTGAATTGCTGAATATAGACATTCACAAAATTGAATGTTACCTATATTCGATTATCGAAGGAAAGTTTGTTAAGGTTGATGTCGATGATGTCAAATAAAATATGATAAAAAATGTGTTCCAAATCAAGGAACACATTTTTATTATTAGGCTTTTTCTATATAGTAATAAGATGATGGGTAGTCTTGGAAATTGACAGTTACCGATTTAGTTGACTTACCTGAAATATATTGCTTTTGTGTTTTCTCCAAGTCCACTTGATTATATAGATCAGGACATTCTTTTTGTATATCTGATAGACTGTTAAAATATGAAATAATGTGTGTACTGATTTCTACATTAGGAGTAGAAACCCACTGACTATCAAATGAATAATTAGTAGTCGTTGTGGTTTGAGTTTTTACGCTTAACCCGATATTATCTTCTCCTATAGATAGGTAAGAATATACTCTATCAACTGTTGTCGTGCTCTGTCCGACAACCATCTTATCTGTAGTTATTTCCTTAGTCCAATAGTAATAATAACCATTGTATAGAACACTATTGGAGTAGCGATCAGAGGAGGATCTATTTAATGTGTAGTCTCTTTTAACATCATATGTAATAACGACATCGCTTGTAATTGAGACTGTAGTGTTGGTGTATCTAATATCGTTATTTTTTACGATTAAAACCTCGCCTTTGTTTAAGTCAACGTAATTTCTTGTCAAAGAATTGTTGCAGCTGAACAATGACCCTGACAAGATTAAAACTAAAAATCCTTTCTTTTTGAATCCTTTCATTTTCTTTTTCCTTCCATTAATAACCCATTTTTATTTTATCTAGATTTGACTATAAATGAAAGAAAAATATTGTAAAAATTATGAATGTGTAAAAACTAGTGCTTATAAATAAAAAACTTGATGCGTTTAAGCATCAAGCATATTGATCTATTTGGCGGGGGAACTAAGAATCGAACTCAGAACAACGGTTTTGGAGACCGTAGTTATACCATTTAACTATTCCCCCAAATAGGGCTTTAAAATTAGCTTTATCAAAGCCATAATATTAAAACTCAAATTAAGGAAATAAACAAGATAAAAGATGAAAAATGATAAGGTTTTATTAAAAAAACACAGCTTTTGGCTGTGTTTAAGTCTTTGACTAGTTATTTGCCTTGGAATGACATGGCCATCTTTGAGACCATGCTCATATCAGCTTTTCCAGGATAGTTTGTCTTGAATTCCTTCATAACTGACTTTATCGATTTGTCAGGTAAGGCTTCGATGATTTTTCTGATTTCATCCTCGCTCATAAGTTGGGGCTTGAATTTGTTGACGACTTCGATTTGTTTTTTGATTGCCTCTGCTCTTTCAGGACGATTACCTTTCACATATACATCGAGCTCTTCTTCTAACTCTTTCAAGGTCTTAGTGACTACCTTTCCCATTTCAGCATCTGTGAAAGGCTTATTTTGACTCTTGCAAACGACTTGGGCATTTCTTGCAGCAGATATCAAAGCTCCGCAAGCATCCTTTGCTTCCTGGTCATGAGCCTTATAAGCCTCCATGTTATAAGCCATGATTTCTTGAAATAATGATTTCTTTTCTTCAGCCATATATATGACCTCCACAAATATTTATTATACTCTTCTATCATTCAGTTGTTTATATCTTGAAAAGGCAAGAAAAAACGGCAGTTATCAGCTGCCGTTTCTCTATTTTAATTAGTTAGCCTTTTTTTCTTCTACTGGGTTTTCGACTTTATCTTTCTTTTTGAATAAGAACACAGCCCATGTGATTCCAGCGGCACAAAGGACACCTACGACACAATCTAAAGCAATCAACCATTTTTCATAATCTGGCATTACACGAATGATCTTTGTCTTTGCTGAAACACCATTCATGGCATTGCTGTTTGCAACTGCATAAAGGATATTCTTTGTAGCTCTTCTAAGCAAGGTGCAATACATGTTGCTAGTCTCATAATCTTCAATCTTCCAAAGACTTGAATTGGTGCAGAGCATCAAATCAACTCCAGCATACAATGTAGGTCTTACATCTCCGATATAGTCTGTGTAGAAACTAGCTTGATCAGTGATGACCATTCCTTCGAAGTTCCATTCACCTCTTAGAATATCAGTCATCAATTCTTTAGAATGACCGACCCATCTGGTTCCTATTCTGTTCATAGCTGCCATAACTCCGTGGGGATGAGCTTCTTCGACAGTAATCTTGAAAGGCTCCAAATAAATTTCTCTTGCAGCTTGTTCATTCATGAATGTAGCCACTCCACCTCTGTTTGTCTCTTGATCATTGAAGGCGAAGTGTTTGATGTAGCAGTACAATCCTTTGGATTCAGCACCTTCTACCATGGCAGCACCGAATTGTCCACTCAAATAGCCATCTTCAGAGAAGTATTCAAAGTTTCTTCCAGAGAATTGAGTACGATGGATGTTCATACTAGGGGCGTACCATCCACTGGTCTTAGTATAGATTCCATCTTCACCGACCAACTCACCCATTCTCTTTGCGATAGCTTTGTACCAAGTTGAAGAGACTACACTTTCGACAGGATATCCGAAAGCGCCTTTTCCACCGACCAATGTCGAAGAAATACCTGCGGATCCATCCTTATCGATTGTTCCAGGTTTTCCTATTGAGGCGATGGCACCAGTCTGGTAACCTCCAACACGAACAAGGTTATACATATCTTCTTTGCTCATTTGATTTAACAAGACTTCCCAATAAGGATCATCATAAGATCTTCCGTTCAAGTTGACCAAGGATAATTCACCATTTCCACTTATCAAATTGAAATCTGGCATGGTGTAATTAGATTCATTATCAGTGATTGTCGGCACTTGCAAATCATTCAGCAATTCATTGCTGGCTTGAGCTTTTCTAGATCCATCTTCAACTTCGTAAGTCTTGGGGAATGAATCCATCCAATTTGAACGAGTCAAGTATTTCTCACCCTTGTCGTAGTTAGTTAAATCAGCAAATGATAATTTGTTGTTTACTGCTCCTCCAGACAATGATGTTGCATATGTTGTGCTATCGAAATCTTTTTGTTCATATGTATAAACAAATGATTGATTTCCATCATAATCCATTCCATCAGAGGTGTTCTTGCCTTTCTTAGCCAAGATGTTGTTCAAAGCATCATGAGCTGAGTCACCTAAAGCAAAGTAATAAGTTCCACTATCAACAATGTATGTTTGAGCTTTTTTATAATCATAGCTTGCCATTTCGCTCTTCTTCACACTTACTGTCAATGTTTCTGATTTATTAGGCTCGATTATATCTGTCTTTTCAAATCCGACCAATTCAATAGCTGATTTTTCGACGTTATTAGTTTTGTCGTAGTCTGTATATGGGCTTTGCATATAGATTTCTACAACATCTTTTGAGGCCAATCCACCAGTGTTCTTTACAGTAACTCTGAAGTCAAATGTATCAGCATTCTCTTTCACATCGAAATTGCTGTATTCGAAGTTTGTGTAGGACAATCCGTATCCGAATGGGAATTGAACCTCTTTTTTGTAGTCATAGTCTCCAGCATTTCCTTGATTTAGGACTTTGTCTTCATATCTAGTCTCATAATATTTGTATCCGATGTATATTCCTTCGGAATAATTCAAATACTTGCTAGTGTTACGGCTAGTTGCGTTGGTGAAGGTATAATCTCCAAAGTTTTTCATTGCAGGAGCTGATAAGGCATCGACTGCATATGTATCTACCAATCTTCCAGAAGGAACCAGGTCTCCTTTTATCATTTTAGGAATTGCATTGATACCCTTTTGTCCACCTGCTCCAACCCAAAGACAGGCATCGACACCTAAATCGTCGAGTTCATTCAATTCCATTGCATTCAATGTATTGAGAAGAACTACAACCTTTTTAAATCCCGAATCCTTAGCTAATTTGATTGTGTCAATTTCGTTTTGTGAAAGTTGGAGAGAGTGTTTTGAGCTATCTTCGACTGTCGTTAAGGCCAAATCGCTGTTTTCCATTCCGGTTCTACCGATTACGACGATTGCTAAATCGTTGTAATTGCTGAATGAACTCTTGATATCATCGGTGAAAATAGAAACAGGAGCTTCACCAACTTTATAAGTGTTTGAATTGGCTGCTCTTCTATAGGATGATCCTGCACCACTGCTATACAAATCCCAGACTGTGCTGTTTACTTTGAAATCGAGATTTTCGAAAGCTTGCTTTAAAGTTGGAGTACCTAAAGTCGAAATACTACCAGCACCACTTCCACCATAAAGGAAATCTACTGAAGTTGTTCCAAACAAAGTTATGTTCTTAGCAGTTGTAGCAGGAAGTGCGTAGTTTTTATTCATTAGAAGGACACTACCTTCGGATTGAATAGTCTCAGCATATTTGTTTTCTTCTCTGACTAGTTTTCTAGAGCTTGAAAATTTTGATTTATAAATATCTTCAACTTTTTCATCTGAATCGTTGTTGACAATCTTATAAGTGTCTTGACCTAAGTTTAAGGCGATGATAGGTTCGTATTTGAATGCATAGAAATTACCGATGGTGATTCCGACAGCCAAAACAGCAGCGATTCCTGTTAAGCAAGAAGCTAATATAATTCTACCTTTTCTTTTCATTTTACTATTCTCCTATTTATTATGCTTCTGGTGTATATGTGATGGTGAATTGCATAGGCATTCCAACATTTAATTTCAATGTTAATGAATAAGTTCCGTCAGCATATGTTGTTTCTGTTGGATTCTCTTCGTCGGAGAATTTGAATGTATATACTTTATTTGCTTCATCGAATGAATAAGTTCCGTTTCTTTCTGGAACGGCGATTAAAGGACAAGAAGCCTGGGTCTTGAATGTCAAATCCTCATAACAAGTCAATGTTATATCGATGGTTGTCATTCCCATGACATCGAGATTAGAAGCAGAGAATTCGAATGGCTCAAATCCCCATCCTTCTCCATCATAAGTGAAGTTATCAGCAGATCCACTGAATTTGACTTTAGTTTTTCCTACTGCGCTTCCAAGGTTGACCTCATAGGTGAAGAAGAATTCTTTTGAGTCCTCGTTATACTTGACTTTCTTTTCAGTCCAATAGGCATCATCGAATGTCAAGATATATCCTTTTCCTTCAGTGAATGTCCATTCACCCCAAATATTTTCATATTCGGTGTTTAAGGTTTTAATGTAGAATTCGTTGTCAGCTTCCAAAATTCTTAATTCGAAATCATAATTCGTATCATTGATCGAACCAGATCCGTTTAATGTTTGAATTACCTTTTCTTCAGTTTGATTGCTGGTGTTACCGCTCGTACAGGATGACAGAGCAGATGCCATGCTCACACTGAGAATCGCTAATCCTAATAACGACTTTACACGTCTTTTTAGCATTTTGTTACCTCCATTGTGCTTAGCGATTAGAGGTTACAAAATACTGGTAAGCGTTTACAGCAAAAAAGCGTTTTTGGTCTAGTTAATTACATAAGTGGTAGTTAATTTGGAATGGTTATCGTTGTTATGAATTCATTGTTTTCGACTTTAAAATAAGCATCACCTTTATATTTCTTAGCAAATAAAACAATGGATTTAGTGCCATATCCATGCTGTTTATCGCTTTTTTTGGTTGATTTTATGCTTCCATCCTTGTTGAATTCAATTAAATATGGATTCATTAAATAATTGGTTTCCTTTATTATTATAAAATTACTTACCTTCTTCACTATGAAGTTTATGTATCTTTTATCCTTCGGGAGCTCTTTCACATAAGAAATCGCGTTGTCGAATAAATTCGACATTCCTATATATAAATCATTTTTGTCGATTAAATTTAAAGCTTTACCATCTACTAATGGCGAAAATGCGATATTGTTAGACTGACATCTATATGTAATATCGCTCATTATTAAATTCATAACTTCATTTCCTGTATCGATATTGGCACCATAGGCGCTGATGTTCTTTTTGATTTCGTCGTATGAACTTACAGAGATTGCACCATCATCAGCTAATTTCTTTATCTCATATTTCAAGTCGTGAAGCATGACATTCATGTAGTCGATGTTTCCTTTGAAAGAATCGTATCTTTCTTTCTCTTTTTGGTACATCAACTTCATAAATTCCTTTTCTCTTTTATCTATAGACGCTTTTTCTATCATGAACATAGCGACTATAAGCATTGTAGAGGTGAAACAATCTCCAATTGCGCTGATGACTTGTATGTCGTATGAGTTATATGATCTAAAGAAATTCTGGAAGCAATATGTTGATACATAAAGCATTACGATGAGAACCAATAACAGAATTCTTGTGCTGATATTATCGTCCAAAATTGAAGCTCTACTCTTGTTGAAGAAAAATATGGTCAGATAATAAGGAGTATAGAATAGAATAGTAAAGCCAACACAAATCAAAAAGTAAATAAATAGATGGTTTACAACATCTGGATACAAAATGAATCTTACGATTTCATTAGCTAAGATCATATCTAAATGCTGGATTGCGTATCCGCCTATGATAAATAAAATTCCATCGTTGATTTTCATTTCAAAGCAATAGATGCTATGAATAAATATTAAGAATGTTAAGAATAGGTACCATAAAGATGAAAAAAAGACTGTGAATCCCCAATTGCTTACATTGATGATATATTGGAAAAAGAAACAATAAGAAATACTAGTTCCTAATATCCCTATATATGGAATTATAAATTTGAACCAGAAATTCTTTTTCTTTTGAAAATATATGAAAAAGACAGGGTATAAGCCAAGCGATAATTCTATTATGAATCTCAATTCTTCGAAGATTCCTAACCCAAGATTCTGTATCATATTTTAGAGCCGAAATACTCCATGATTTTCTTAGTTGCGTCTTTTTTAAATAGTCTAGAAATATAAAGAATACCCACCCCGTTTATGGACACTTCATTGTTATTTAACGATTTTATTAATTGCATATTCAAAATCTCTGATGAATTAATCCTGACATATTCATTTTCGGGTAGTTTGCTCATTTCTTCTTTTAAAGTACCCCAAACATCGAAAGTAGTTCCATCCATGAAATGGTATGAGATAAGGTGGGAATGTATTTCGATATATGTGATACTGTTAGCAGGAACAACTTTTATCGCTGTTTTGTTTTTGAGTGTTACGAATTTATCTTCTCTAGTTTTCATGATATATGAAATCTTATCCAATGTCTTGAATAAATGATTCTTATTTATAGGCTTCACCAGATAATCCAAAGCCTCGACTTCATAACCTTTGATAGCAAAGTTGATGAGATTAGTCGTAAAAACAATTATCATTTTGTTATTTGTTGTTCTTATTTTCTTGGCCAATTCCATCCCATCCATATGTGGCATCATGATATCTAAAAAGGCCACGTCAAACTTGTCTGTATCGTTGAGGAATGACAAAGCACTTGGAAAACAAACCAAATTAAAATCTCTGTCACCATTTTTGCTGTAATATTCTTCTATGGCATTCTTTAAAAGAACCATATCTTTTTCGTCGTTTTCTACTATTCCTATCTTAGTCATTGTATTATTCTTGTTCTATCATTTTTGCCAATCCCAATATGACGGCATTGGACGGATCTTTGATTTGATTTACAGGAATTTTTAAATCGGATTGAAGTGTTTCTTTCATTCCTGCTATTTGGCTTCCTCCTCCAGTGAGAATAATTCCGGATTTTACGATATCGCCTACCATCTCTGAAGGAATGTCTTGGATAACTTCCTTGACGTTATCTTCTATTTGATCGATGAGTTGTCTTAATAGAGGATATAGTTCGGCTGTAGAGATGATTGCTGTTGATGGTAATCCTGTAGATATGTTTCTTCCTGATACTTCATAGAATTGGTTCTCTGCTTTTGGATTTACGCTTGCTATTCTAGCTTTTACTTGTTCACTAGCCCTAGGACCGATATCTAAATTCTTCTTGTTCTTAATGTATCTCTCTATGACATGGTCGAATTCTTTTCCACCGACTTTGGTTGAATGAGCAACTACGATATCTCCCATGGAGACTGCACCACAATCAGAAATTCCGCCTCCAATATCAAGTATTATTGTTCCTGTAGGTGAATTTACATCATATCCGGCCCCCAAGGCTGCTAGTTTCCCACAAGGCTGCAATATTATTTCTCTAGCTCCGATCTTTTTGAAGACATCTATCAATGCATTCTTTTCGACATTTGTCATTTGGTTCGGTGCTGATACATAGAAACTTGCACCTCTCAACATTCTCTTTTTTCCACGATTTTGAAAGACTTGATCGATGAGCTGGTATGCGGATTGAATATCGGCAACGACTCCTTCTTTCATTGGAAACTCTACCTCTATTCCATATGGAGTTCTACCTAAAGATTTGAATGCTAAATAACCGATGTTAACGATTTGATCTGTTTTAATATCTATGGATAGACAAGTTGGTTCATCGAAGATGACAGCCTTTTTGCTTTTAACATAGATTCTAGTAGATGATGTGCCTAAGTCAATTCCAATAATTTCAGCCATATTTAAAACCTCCAACCAATTACTCTTAATTATATATGTTAGAGCTTACTAGTTCAAAAGAAAAATTGTTATTCCATAAAAATAAATACCAATGCTTATTTTCGACCCCCATTTTTAAATTGCTAATTGAATTGAGGCTTCCTTAAGATGTGCTTTACAAGGTTGAAAAGTGTAAACGCATTCACAAGAAATGATTAGAAAAAAATTATTTTTTTCTTATAATTAAAAACGGATTAAATGTAAACTAGACCTAGAAAAATGGTTGAGTGGCCACCTCCATAAATAAGATATCTTGTTTGTGAAGGTGGCCATTTTTTGAGGAGGTAAGTATGAAAAAGAAGAAAGAAACAAAAGAGAAAAAAGTCGGCTATAGACAGATGCTCAAAGTATTTCTTCGCTCCGTTAGAGAGTATAAGAAAGATTCAATATTAGCAGCATTGTTCATTACATTTGAAACTGTATTTGAGTGTGTTATTCCTTTTGTTATGTCTATGTTGCTGACCTTCATGGAGAAGAGTGAAGGGTATATTCTCAACCAGACGATGACTGAAGGCGAAGCAATGGCGACAGTCGGTTATTATTCCTTGGAATTGATAGCCTTGGCATTTTGCTCATTTGGCTGCGGTTATACGGCTGCCAAGGTCTCAGCAAAGGCTGCTGTTGGATTTGCTACAAATCTTCGTAAGGATTTGTTCTCGGCAGTATCAAAGTTTTCTTTTGCTAATATTGATAAGTTCTCGACATCTAGTCTCGTAACTAGACAAACGACAGATATCACCTACATACAACTATCCTATATGTTGATGATACGTATCGCTTTGAGAGCTCCATTGATGTTCATATTCTCGTTAGTGATGGCAATCATACAATCTCCTGAGTTGGCTTGGATATTTGCTATTACTATACCTGTTCTTGCAGTTGTATTAATGTTGTTGATCGGCAATGTCATTCCTGTATTCAATAAAGTTTTCAAAAAGCTCGATAGATTGAATGAGTCGGTCGAAGAAAATGTTCGTGGTATAAGAGTTGTGAAAACTTATGTTCGTGAAGATTATGAAAAGAAGAAATTCTCTAAAGCAAGTGAAGATATTAGGAATGGTTTAATAGTAGCAGAGAGATTGATTGGAATGACCAATCCTTCTATGTACTGTGCTATGTATATTTCTATGAGCTTAGTCTTGTTTGGTGGATATACATTGCTGGTTAGAGAGAGTGCTACAACAGCTATCACTATCGGACAAATAACATCATTGATTACATATGGTGCAATGATTCTGTCTTCTTTGATGATGCTTTCATCAGTGTTTATGATGATTTCAATGAGCACTGCTTCTATGCGTCGTGTATATGAAGTGTTAGTTGAAAAGCCTACAATTTTCAATCCTACCAATCCTGTAATGAAAGTGGAGGATGGAAGCATAGACTTCGATAATGTCTCTTTCAAGTATAAACCTGAAGCTGAGAAGTTCGCACTTAAGGACATCGATTTACATATCAAGAGCGGTCAAACCGTCGGAATCATAGGATCGACAGGATCATCTAAATCGACTTTGGTAAATCTCATATCAAGATTCTATGATGTATCCCAAGGCGATGTTAAAGTCGGGGGTGTAGATGTCAGAGACTACGACATCACAACATTGAGAAATGCTGTGGGTATGGTCTTACAAAAAAATGTTCTATTTAGTGGAACGATAAAGTCTAATTTGCTTTGGGGTAATAAAGATGCTTCAGATGATGAAATAAAAAAGGCTTGTGATATAGCTCAGGCTTCATCGTTTGTCGAATCATTCCCCGATAAATATGATTCTGAAATTCTCCAAGGTGGAACAAATGTCTCAGGTGGACAAAAGCAAAGATTGTGTCTCGCCAGAGCCATCATAAAGAAGCCTAAGATTTTGATTCTCGACGATTCCACTTCGGCTGTCGATACAAAGACTGATGCTTTGATTCGCCAGTGTCTTAAAGATACTTTGACCGATACTACTAAGATCATCATCGCTCAACGTGTTTCATCGGTCAAAGATGCAGATATGATTTTAGTCATGGATGACGGAAAGATTGTAGACAAGGGAACTCATGATTATCTAGTTCAAAATTGCTCTATCTACAAAGAAATTAACGATATTCAAAATCGCGTGGGAGGTGCTCAAAATGTCTGAAGAAATCTCAATGAATAAAGAAAAAATCGATATCAAGGACAAACCTATTAAAAAAGGTAAGAATCCTATGATGAGATGTGTCTTGGATTATGCTAGAAACCATAAATGGGCATTTTCAATCGCTTTGATTTGTATTTTCTTTGTCGCTGTCGGAAATATTATTGCACCTGTTGTCATACAACAAGTCACCAACATATATGGTCAATATGCAGTATTTAATGAGCTGACAGGTCACTATGTTTTATCTGTTTCACCAGATGAACTTTGGAGCAAGATTTTCCCGTGGCTAATGATTCTAGTGACATGTTATGTTATATCGGTAATAGGATCGTTCTCCTATTCACTTATTAATGCCACATATGGTCAAAAGTATATGGATGAGCTTCGTAAGAAAGTTTTCAACCATATGGAAAGTCTTCCTATTTCTTACTTCGATCGTCACGATAAGGGAGACATCATGTCTGTATATCTCAACGATATCGATACGGTAAGACAATTCTTGATTCAATCTATTCCAGAAATAATGATTTCTGGAATACTGTTCGTCTGTGTTTTGTTCGTCATGTTGTTCTCTTCTATATATTTAACTCTTATTGTTATGCTCTTTGTGGCTTGGATGTTCTTCGTGACCTATAAAGTAGGTGGAAAATCATCGAAGAACTTCGTTGCTCAACAAAGAGTTTTAGGAAAAGAAGAAGGATATGTTGAAGAGATGATGAACGGCTTGAAGGTGATCAAATCGTTCAACCATGAGGAACAAGGCGAAGCGGATTTCGATGTTATTGTTAGAAACTTGCAAGATGTTTCCACCAAGGCAAACTCATATGCAAACACTATGATGCCAATTCTTGGAAATATCGGTAATATCTTGTATGTGGTTATCGCTATTGTTGGAACATTGCTTTATATTGGACACGTTAAGAATCCGACTTTGTCTGGAAGTTATGCTGAAATCACAGTAGGAATAGTCGTTTCGTTCCTACCTATGGTCAAACAGATGACCAACAATGCTTCTCAAATGGCTAACCAGGTAAACTCTGTCGGATTGGCATATGGTGGCTGTGAAAGAGTATGTCAATTGATGGATGAAACTTCTGAAGTAGATGATGGATATGTCACTTTGGTTCGTGCTAAATACGATGAGCAAGGAAACATCGTCGAAGCTACAAGACAAAATCAGACAATCTGGGCTTGGAAACATCCTCATACTGCTGATGGTACTATTACTTATACTTTGCTCGAAGGCGATATAAGAATGTTCGATGTGGACTTTGCTTATAATCCAAATAAGGTTGTTCTTCACGATATTACTTTATATGCAAAGCCTGGTCAAAAAGTGGCCTTTGTCGGTAGCACAGGAGCTGGAAAAACAACCATTACCAATTTGTTGAATAGATTCTATGACATAGCTGATGGAAAGATTAGATATGACGGAATCAATATAAATAAGATTAAGAAATCTTCATTGAGAGGATCTCTTGGAATGGTCTTGCAGGATACTAATTTGTTTACTGGAACTATCATGGATAACATCCGTTACGGAAGATTGGATGCTACTGATGAAGAATGTATTGCTGCTGCAAAGTTAGCTAATGCCGATTCATTCATCACACGTCTTCCTAACGGATATCAGACAATGCTCACTAATGATGGTGGAAACTTGTCTCAAGGTCAACGTCAACTTTTATCCATTGCTCGTGCTGCAGTAAATGATGCACCTGTCTTGATCTTGGATGAAGCTACATCCTCTATCGATACTAGAACAGAAGCCATAGTTACAAAAGGTATGGATAACTTGATGAATGGTAGAACCGTATTCGTCATAGCTCATCGTCTCTCCACAATTCAAAACTCAGATGTCATTATGGTATTGGATCACGGAAAGATTATCGAAAGAGGAACTCACGATCAATTGATTGAGATGAAAGGAACTTACTATCAGTTATATACTGGTGCGTTTGAACTGGAATAAAAGGAAAAGCCAAGCTTCAGTGCTCGGCTTTTTTTATTCATTTTTTGAATATGGATTTCAAACTTACAATTAGGAATTATTTAATCGGTTATAAGAAAAAGAACATCCAACTTCATGGATGTTCTATTAAAATCTTAATGGCGGAGAGAAAGAGATTTGAACTCTTGCTGGCATTTCTGCCACTATGAGCTTTCCAAGCCCACCCCTTCAACCACTTGGGTATCTCTCCAGCGCGTGTAGTATTATAATAGAAAAGATTTGATTTGAAAAGAGAAATTTGCATGGAAATTAAAATTACCGCCGAGCAGGCCAACCAAAGAGTCGACAAATTTATCAAAAGATGGATAAAAGAAGCTCCTTTATCCTTCATTTATAAGCTTTTTAGGCAAAAAGATGTCAAAGTTAATGGAAAAAAGGTAGATATTAAATATATTTTGCAAGATGGCGATACCTTATTTATATATTTAAAACCAGATCTTTTAGAAAAATTTAAGAAGGATTATGTAGAAAAACCGATTTCTACTCCTTTGGATATCATCTATGAAGATAAGAATATAGTGGTTGTAAATAAACCGAGAGGATTGCTCATTCATTCTGATGGAAAGGATAGCAAATTCACTTTAGCTAATATGCTGACCTCATACCTTATACAAAAAGGTGAATTCAACCCGAACAATTCTTATGGCTTTGTTCCTGGACCTTGTCATAGATTGGATAGAAATACTACTGGCATTGTCATCTGTGCCAAGAATCTTCCTGCAATGCAGGAATTATTGGCTTTGTTCAGAGATAGAACTCAAATAAAGAAATCATATACAGCCTTGGTTTATGGAAAGTTGAATGGCTCAGGAACTATCAATATTCCTTTGCTCAAAGATGCTGATAAAGGAATGGTCAGGGCTGGCACATTGAAAGAAGGTGCTAAGACAGCGATAACTGAATATAAAAGAGTCAAGCAATTCTCCAATACTGCATTGGTGAATGTCGAATTGTTGACTGGTAGAACACATCAGATTCGTGCCCATTTCTCTTTGATTGGTCATCCGGTTGTAGGTGATGGAAAGTACGGAAACTTTGAAATAAATAAAGAATTTGAAGATCTCTATGGATTGAAGTCTCAATTCCTTCACGCAGCTACATTCAGTTTTTTGAAGATCGATGGTGTTCTATCATATCTTTCTGGTATGACATTTGAAGCACCTCTTCCCGATCACCTTCGCAAAATACTTTCTGATTTGAGTTAATTATTAGGTAAAATAAGAAACATAAAAGGAGACGGTTATCATGGTCCTATCATGGCTTATAACAATTCCATTGGTATGCTGTATAGCTATTTCCTTTTTTGTTTCCTACAACAAGATAAAAGTTTTGTTTTGGTCTTTCTTTCCTCCTTATATTTGTTTATTCTTTTTCTTTCTATTCGACAAGTTTTATTTCGATTATAAAGTTCTAAATGCAATCGGGAAAGGATTCTATGAATTTCTTAAACCTATTTTCGGTTACTCTCCAAAGAACTTAGAGGCGTTATATTTGACTTCGGGGACATTTTTGATAATGATGATTTTTCTAGTCTTGCTTTTGACATTTAGAATATCATCCCAGCACTTTGTGCATTTATCCAATCCTTTTAATAGAGGAATAGTTCATAAGTTTATCCATCTAACCTATTCCATATTGTTTATGTGCATGTCAGTCACAACTGTATTTTATTTTATAAGTGGAATGAGACCAGCTTTAACTATAGACTATGGATTTTTTGAACCGATATTCAATTACTTTGTTCCTTATAGTGAGGTGATGCCTTTATGAATACTCTTGATAGAAATAGATTATTGATGGAAGCTTCGGGAATCAATTGCTATAAGGTTGTTCAACAACTTTCAGTTTCGTTGAAGAACTCGCCTGTCTACATAGAATCCATGATCAAATTGCAACAAGCTTCTTTGACTTATCTTCCTTCACTGATGTATGAATATGCTTCACTTCGTGATTTGGATTTTGCAGTTACCAATATGATGGATTACGCCTCTTTAGAGACACATGTATTTGAGTATGCTATACATTCTTTTGTCAATTGGTGGGTCAACCCTTTTGAAAAAGAGCAACCTAAGGATTGCCCTTTATCCATAGGACAACTCTTGATCGACTATAAAGGCGAGATTTTGACTATAGATGAACTAATAGTAAATAATGATATTTCTGATGAAGATAAAATTGAAATTGTTTCCAAAAGAATCGATGGGTGGCACAAAGATCAAGTCTTTAGAATGACCAATGTAATCGATGAAGTTAAGAGTAGAGATAGAAGAGCTGGTGGATTGAGATTTATTGAGTCCTTCCTATCAGTCTTATTGTTGTTATTCAGCAATTTCTTCTCTCTTTATCTTTTTTCTAATGGATTGATGCGAGAGTTTTTGATTTCTCCAGATTGGTCTTATTTATCGACTTACGCACTTTTTATTCCTATTGTCGGAACATTGATATACGATATTTTGTTCGCTACTATCTTCTCCATAAAATCTAGAAGAGATAGTGGGTTTGATTATGTCTTGAATTTCTCCAAAAACAAATCTGTTCAACTTTTGAATAAAATAGACAAGTTGGCAGGGAACTTGATGTCTTATCTTATCGAACATATTAAAGACAAGATGATATTAGATAAAGATTCAATTAATAGATTTGTGTTTGAAGAATCGGCCAAGATTAAAAGCATGCTGAAGATTACTAGACAAAAGAACCATCGAATATTGGATACTTTGTTCTCCTCGATAAGTTGGGTCTTTTTCTTCTTGGTAGTGTTTAGCTTTATAGTAGTCATCATCGACATGCAAAGAGGAATTGCCATATGATCAAGAGAACATTTAGAATCAACGATAGATTGTCTTATTCATCTTTGGAACAAGTCGGTGATGAAATGTGTCTTTACCCAGATTTGTTCATCGATCAATTCAACGATTCATCATTTACTAACTGGCTATATGAGATGGATATTGAGAAAGGCAAGAGGGCAGTCAGTATTTTTTTAGATAACAAAGATAAAGAAATTGCTCTTTTTGAAATTTCATTTCTATTAAATCCTGGACATAAATTAGCATTGGGCGGTATTAGATTGAATGACTCGAATGAATTAGGACTCACGATATTGAACAATGCGCCTAGACCCATTGTTGAATTACAATCTTTACTATCTAAAGGATTGCTTCTCAGATTCTTAGAAATTAGAGGACTGGATAAAAATAGACCGACTTTTTATAGCTCGATAAAGAGAATAACTGATGAATATAATTCTCATCCTATTGAGAGTTGGTTTGATTTAGGGTATTTATTATCGAAAAAGAAATCGTTCTTTTTCGAAGGAAAAGAATATAAAACACTGAAGGAATTCTTCACCATCAATGGTGGAGATGAAAGAATCATGACTTCATATGATTTCTTGACGATGCCTTATATCAATTCATACGCTAAGGTTTCTAATTTCAGCGATGGGTTGATGAGATTGAAAAGCCTGATCGATGATGATCATAAAAAGTATTTTCAATTAGAAAAGATAATGAAATGATTGATACTAACAAATTAGTTATCAATAGAATTAGATAATGGACTTATGTTTTGATATTTTTGTTTGCACTTCTTAAACTATAATTGAAAAATGGAATTTTATATATGAAAGGAATTGCTATTAATAAAAATAGCAAAGTCAGTTTAGTCGTAATGTCTTTTTTTTCCGTTGCTTTCTTGTGATGGCAGTGAAAATATATCAACATCAACTTCTATAGAGATGAATAAACTGTATTCTTGTGATAATTCATAAGAGAAATTATCCACATATGAATTAGATCCTAAGTCTTATGTTATGGCAGATTTGATATGTTTTGGAACGGATTAGAAATGCTGACAAGTCTAAGAAAGGATGGAGGTCATGATAATTAAAAAAAAAGCAAAATTATCGCAGTTGCGGACATTTTTGATCTTACTGTACACGATTTGTGGAGGTTAAAGCTGACGCCGAAGAGGGGTAGGAGAAGAGCCAATTTTTTATAACTCATCAGGAACTGCGTTTTCTTTTTTGGAGATAATATATTAAATTTGAGATGATTTTTGGTGCATTCTTTAAAGTCTTTTGTAGGCAACCATATTGCATATATATGAAATCCAATTAATCAATTTTATTGGTTTGCTTGATCGTAGATCAGCATTGTGATCTAATATTCTTAGTTGTTTTTCATAGTCACATAAAGGGGGTTCTCTATGTACGAAATATTTCCAAAGTCTTTAAAGGAATTTATTGAGGATACTTCAATTAAGCTTCCACGATTTCAAAGAAAAGCCACATGGGATGAGAAGAAAAGATTTGAGTTGGCTTTATCTGTTTTTAAGAATTATCCATTAGGCGCCAGTATACTTTCAAAAGAAATGGATGAGTCGAAGAACATCACAGAATGGTTGTTGGATGGAAGACAGAGACGGGATTCCATAAAGATGATTTATGAAAATCCAGAAAATCTATATATTTGGGCGAAAAAGTATTTGCCCATAAAGAACAATGAGAGTATAGATGACCTTCAAAGAAAATTTTGGACTAAAGTTTCTGACTTTATTCAAGAAGATAAGGATGAAAAGCCATCAGCTGTTGAATCCGAATCTGGATTCTCTTTCGACAGTTCAGCACCATCTGAAGATGATAATGAAGTTGAAAGTAAGTTTAGTGAGAAAGAGGTAGTCAATGACCAGGAAGAACTTGCAACTTTGCTTGATATATTAAAAATAGCGTTCCCCTATAAAAACAAATATCAGACTGGCCTAACCTCTTCGTTTGATTTTAAGGATTATTTGACTGGAAAATCATATTTTTCAGCATTTTGCGGGGATGATAAAAAGGTTCGCTCCGACAAAATCAGAAAATTTCTTCAAGAATATAAAGCAAATAACAAAGATACATATAAGGAGTATAAGACCTTTATCGGCTATTTGGATGACCGGTTTGATTGGGTAAAAGAAACATCTAAGGCAAAATTTGAGGATTATTTAAAAGCAGAATGGTCAAATCGTCATTTAAAGATAATAGAAGATTACGATCGTATTGATTTTCTTTTTATGAATCGAAGAATCGCTATTATAGAGACTCATGACATTACATCAACCGATTCACAAAAGATATTCAATTTGATTAATACCGGTGGCACCCAGTTGACTGCCAGCGAAATCTTGTCTGCAAAACCGAAATGGAATGCACCAATTAAGCCACCTTCAGAAAAATATGAAAAAGCTATAACCAAGTTATATAGCTCTTTGGATTTAGGAAACTGCAGTCCGAAAGATAAAGTTAAATGGGATATCCCAGCCTCTTGCACCTATTATTTCGATGATGATTCTGATAGTGGATTTTCTCTATTCTTTAAATTCAAAAGTGGTGATTCCAACGAAGTTGCAAAGCGAATCACTATAGGTTTTAAACTTCTATCCGGTTTACTCGGTGATGGTGTAAAGAAAGAGGATATTGATAGCCTCTCAGGAAAGATGGAGTGGGATAATCTAGAAGAGACAATGAGCGATATTAAGAGTTTTTTTGACTCCTTTAAGTCGAATATATATTTAGGTGTCTTGCGTTCCTGGGGAAAATCATTGTCTGATATTGTTTCGGATGCCCCAACTTTGAATTATCTTGCTTTGCTTTTCCGCAGTTGGAAGCATCTTGGAAAACCTATGGGTTACACGACTCAAGATAAGAAAATATACGACAAGAATGCTTTTATTGAGTTCGACAAAATTATCTTTGGGTATTTGAACAACCAATGGAAGGAATCAAGCGATTCTACAATCCAGATAAACATCCAAAATTTTGAAAATGGCATAGGATATGATTCAGAGGGCCTATTCAACTCTGTTACTTCTTCTGATTGGAATAATCTATTAAAAGGAATATTTGAAAACAACACTTTGAACAATAAACCTATCCAAAAAGGTGTTTTGGCTCCATTGTCTATTATTATAACTGCATAAAGAAATTAAAGGGGCGTGGCGAAGAACAACCAGGTCAAATAGATCACATCATCCCACAGTCTTCTTGGAAATCTAGCAGTCTTCCGAATAAAGATGCTGTCCAGAACAATGCTTTTAATCTAGCATTGTTGCCAAGTGATTTAAACAAAGCTAAGAGCGATAGTCGGTTAAACGAGTTGGGGCATGATAGTGCCATTGAAGATGGCGTTTCTAATTTTGAAGAAGTTGAGATTAACGACTTCCAAAAATACTCTGATGTAGGAAATTACCTTGATTTGAAGAAGCTTCGTGAAGAATTGTACTATGAGACATTTGGTAAAAAACGCGATGAAATTTTATACAATGCCTAGGTAGGCCCATTTGCTTGAAGAGCCAGGGCTTTTATCATGCCTTGAGTTTTTGCTTTTTTTGAAAGACTATCAAAATCAACGACATTTTTTGGCAAAATATGTATATAGGTAGCCTAGTGCTAGATTTTTACGATGCGGTGTACGTAAGGAAAGAAGACTTCGAGAAAATAATCAAGAAGTTTTTTCATGGCCAAATATGAGTATAAGGTTTTAACCGAATCTGACCATTGTACTTTAGAGTACACGCTTAACAGATATGGGGCTGCTGGGTGAAAGTTAGCCAATGCCGTTTGGAACAATGACGAATCGCTTTTGATTGCTACGATGATAAGAGAAAAAGAATAACTAATGGTTTTGTATTAATTTAGGGAATTTCTTTTTCAATTCCTTAGCGTCATTTTCACAGTTAAATTTTCTGAAACTTTGCAAAATTTTAGTTTCCGATTCTATACTCCAATAAATTCTTAATAATTTCTTAGTTCTCGTTATTGCGGTATAAAAAACATTATGTGATATTTGCTCTTCCACCTCGTTTGAAATGACAATTTTTACCGAATTGTATTCCAAACCCTGGGCTTTGTGAATTGAAATTGCATAAGCAATTTGAAAAGGGAAAATCGCATCACTTTTAGAATCGTGATCATATTCATCTTCGGATGATTTTCTTACGCTGAATTGGACAATGGTTGTTTTTTCAATAAAATCATAGCTTTCTATTGCGGGATTGCTCGCGAGAACTTTCGGGGAAATCATGGAGAAAATTTGAACTTTAAAGCGCAAGCAGTATATATCTTCTTCTATGCCGATGATTTTTCCTTTTTGATTGTTGTGAAAGATTCCTTCGAAGCGTAGGGATTCTAATAAAATAATAGGGTCATTAACTTTGAAAATATATTGTTTCCAACGAACCGTCTTATTTTTGTTTTTGCTTTGAATAACTTTGTTAATGTTGTTAATTCCATACAGGCCATCATAATTCAAGCAAAGAACGATTTCGTCATCAGAATTTCTCTCGAAAATCGAATCATCTAAGTGATGGCTGATTTCGTTTGTGTCTAATAGTTCTTGAATATTGCTTTCAAGTTTTCTTACAGATTCCCAAACCTTTAAAAGAACTTCGCTTTGACTTCTAAATTGATTTGCCAAATCAACGAACGCATCTTTTTTAAGAAAATACGGAAGCAATGAAAACCAATTGCCAAATTTAATAGAATGAATTTGATAAGTGTCACCCAAAAAGAGCAGCAGAGGTTCTTTACTTTTATCCAAAATCATTTTCATATCTCTAGAACTAATAGTGCTGCACTCGTCAATTACTAGCAAATCAGCCACCTCAAAATCCCCATCTTTCAAGTACTTGGTAGTAGTCATAAATTTGGCTTTTGAAGAGCCGATTTTTTGTCGCATGTTATCTACAGCTGGATTTGTGGCGGCAATACAGCAAATCTTATAATCAGGTAATAAATCAATTAACAGTTTTGCAAAGAAAGTTTTTCCAGACCCAGCCGGTCCATAAACGGCAAAAACAGATTTTTTGTCAAATGCTCTTAATAGGGCTTCGCTTTTAGCCTTGTCATCAATTGCTATTTTATTTTGCAAAATAAGCCCATTAAGATAGGACGAATAGTTTTTAAAATTTTCCTTGTTCACTTTCTCTAGGATTTTAGTAAGGATATAAACTGTGTTATCTTCATTTTCTTTCAAAAATATTGATTTATGATCGAATTCAATGCTTCTACTGCCATAAGGTGTATTACAAAAAGAAGCGTTGTATTTTAAAAGGCTAGACTCATCTTCTTCGGTAATCAAATCTTTTTTTGGCAAATAGAGAACGTCCTTCTCGTTTGATGAATCTGCAACAAGTCTTGCGAGGTAATCCCCTTTATTTTCATTAACTTGGAAGAGAAAAGTTATATCTGATAGCTTTGGCTGATGATTTATCAAGAAAGAGGAAAAGGGATAACTTTCAAATGGGAATATTCCTTTTTTGAGTTGCAAACCATAAATGCCCTCTTCATCATAAAAATTGTTGGAAGATGTAATTTGTTTTTTAAGAACTGAGTTGTTCAAGTGATAAAGAAGATAAGTAATAGTTTTCCACCCTGGTTGTTTTTTAAGAAGAAAATCATGTACCTTGTTTAATAGAAGCTCAAGGTTTTCTTTGTTTGTGTTTGAAAAGCAACCTTTTACAATTGACGCATACGTCTTTGAATCTGATAGCAAAATTTCTGGCAGGGAGCAAGAATGTTCCTGCATATAAGTCATTAATGAATTGTATCCATTTGTTTTTGAGTATGTTTTTTCAATACTAAAAATGTGGCTAAGTTTTTCGATTTCACATATTCTTACAGAAGTTTTATAGCCGATTATAAAAGTATAGGGGGACGCCGTTCCTAAAAATGGAATGTCAAACGTCACCATTTTAGCCTTAATACAATAGTTCGGAAAAATATCGATTGATGAAAAAGCAGAAAATCTATCAAATCTGTTCGTGAAGTCATTAGCAGCAGTTAATGTGTATTCATAAAACAAGACTCCATCTACAAATACTACTTTCTTTTTTTGAACATAGTATTGATGGGCTCCTTTAAAATCATTAGTTAGCTTAGCCTTGGCTAAATATGGAATGATTCGTCGATAATATTCAAGAAAAGAATGATCTAAATCAAGAGGATATTTACTTAGATTCTCTAGAATCGTTATTTTAAATTCATTGCTAAACAGCGTCTTTATTTTGAGGAGGTAGTGATAATATTTTTGAAGGAGTCTTTCTGCGTATTCACCATAGACCGATTCGTGCTGGACGATATTCAAGTCTTGAAGAAAGTTAGAGAGAAAGTTAAAACGAGCAGTTCTTCTACAATATTTGTCCGCCTCTTGCAATTCATGGAATCGTTCTTTGAAAACTTTAGGTTCGTAAGTTTCTTTTATGTAGGCCTGAAGACTTTGAGTTAGATTACGAAGGCGTACAATAATTGATTCAGCGACTTCAAATCTTTCCTGGCTTTGCGCACATAAAAGACTTTCGTTAATTCTTTTGTTGTCTTCTTTAATTTTGTATAGCCAATAGCTTTTATCGCGATGCTCGTACATTTTTGATCCTCTTTTTCATTTTAAAAATTGCTCAGCAATAACCAAGATAATCGGGATTTAAGGTGGTTTTAACACATTTAAATTTGTTGGGATGTTATTGAAACAGATTCCTAAATATATTTTACCATTTTGTAAAACCATTTTATTAAGAGGTTTGCTACTAAAGAGTACTGCTGTTTTATCCAGGCATGTAATGAAGAAGCAAATTGAATATTGATCATTTCAAAATAGTTCTAAAATCAGATTGTTACATAGTGGTATAATTTAATTGCTTCGATAAAACGTTTTAGATAAACGTGTGCCTTTATTAAAGCATCAATATTTTATTTGATAGCAAAGGAGGAGATGATGGCAAGTATCGATGAAAAAGTTCTTTGGGGAGCCGCAGAAAAGCTTCGCGATAAATGCGACCCCGCTGATTATAAGAATGTAGTTTTAGGTCTTGTGTTTTTAAAATATGTGAGTGATCGATACAAGGCCAAATATAACGAATTAGTCAAACAAAATGATGGCAGTGAGAATATTGATGATTACTATATCGCAGACCATGTTTTCATTGTGCCTAAAGAAGCGCTTTGGGACAATATTGCCCGGTTTTCAAAAAGCCCTGAATTAGGACAAAAAATAGATAAGGCTTTCATTTCGCTTGAGAAGCACAATGATCAGCTAAAAGGAATTCTTCCTAAAACCTACTCTAAGAGTGACTTAGATAAAAAGGCTCTTGGGGAATTGGTTGATTTCTTCACCAATAATCTTCATATGGAAGATGCCGATGGAGATTTCTTTGGTCAGGTTTACGAATACTATATTGGTGCTTTTGCGACTTATATGCCTCAAAAAGGGGGGGAATTTTTTACTCCAAAATCCATTGTCGAATTGATGGTAGAAATTCTTCAACCATACAAAGGAAGAGTTTACGACCCTTGCTGTGGCTCCGGAGGTATGTTTGTCCAATGTGAGAAATTTGTTAAAGAACATCAAGGTGAAATTGATGATTTATCAATTTATGGGCAAGAAGTGAATCCAGGAACCTGGAAGATGGCAAAGATGAATCTTGCTATCCGTGGAATTGAAGGGGATTTAGGTGAAAGCCAGGGTGACTCTTTTACAGATGATAAGCATAAAGGATTGCGCGCCGACTATATTTTGGCTAATCCGCCATACAACCTAAAAGAATACTGGAAAGCAGAACTTGAAGGTGATTCACGCTGGATTTTCGGAACTCCAGATAAGAAGAACGCTAACTATGCTTGGCTTGAGCTTATGTATTCCAAATTGGCTCCGAAAGGCAAGGCTGCGATTCTTATGCCAAATGGAGCTACAACCAGTTCTGGCACGGATTTAGAAGTTCGCAAGCGAATGATTGACGAAGGAAAGGTCGATGCCATTTTAGATTTACCTGACCGTCTCTTCTCGAATACTGGTATTAGTGTGCAATGCTGGATTTTAAATCGTGGCAAAACTGATAAAAATGTTCTATTTATCAGTGCGGCTTCAATGGGAAGGATGATTTCCAGAAAACTTCGAGTGCTTGAGCTTGAGGATATTAAAAAGGTTGCCGATACTTATCACGCTTATAAAAAGGGCGTCGGGTATGAAGATAAAGCTGGATTTTCAAAGAAAGCTTCTCGCGAAGAAATTAGGGAGAAAGACTATTCCTTGAATCCAGGAAGATATGTTGGTGTTGATGATTCCGATAAAATGACACAGGAGGAAATACAGGAAGAATTGAAGAAGACATCAGCTGAATTGTTTAAGTTAATGGAGGAGGGAAAAGAATTAGAAGAAAAAGTGAAACAGATTCTTATTGAGGAGATGAAGTAGTGTCAACTATGTGACGTTGCTCATCTAAATTATGTACATCAAGTTCAACTTGAGTTAGCTTGTCCTTGTTAATCGATTGGTATATTGTTCCCGTAGATGAAGAGGCAAATAATTTATTGTTAGCTTCAAGTAAATAATAAAGATATTTCGGAAAAACAGAAGTCGCTCTTATAGCGGCAATACCACGTCCTATAGCTGTTATTTGTTGGCAATAATTGACATCACCTACCGGGGCACGAACAGTAAAGAGAACATCATTTGGATTGGCACTTTTTGAATAAATAGTTGTCCACATATCATACGTTGGGTAAAGGCGACCAAAAGTTGTGCAACCTTGCAAGAATGGTAAGCCATCTCCCTTTTGATTATAAAAACAAGATTTAGGCGATTGACCCATGATAATCGTAGATATTTCTTCTAATTTCTTCTTCATATAATTACCTCCATGAAAGGATAAATTTAAATTTAATGAACAAACAAATGCTTATAAAGGAAATTGCAAAAATATATAATGGCTCAACTCCTTCAACAGCCAATCCGCGATATTGGGATGGCCAAATTCCGTGGATAACACCAAAAGATTTGTCAATAAATCGAGTTCGATATATATCTAAAGGGGAAAGAAATATAACTGACGAAGGATATAAGTCTTGTTCAACGACTCTTTTGCCACCTAACACCGTTTTATTAACTTCTAGAGCCCCTATTGGTTATGTTTCTATTTCCCAAAACACTCTTTGCACAAATCAGGGCTTTAAATCGTTGGTGTGTGATGAAGATAAGGTTTTGCCCCTCTATTTATATTATTGGCTTACCACTAAAGCCGAATTTTTAAAAAGTATTTCAACTGGGGCTACTTTCAAAGAATTATCCAAAAACACTTTAGAACGGGTAGAAATCAGTTTACCTTCGTTAAATGAGCAACAACACATAGTTGACACTATAGGAAGCGTCGACGATCTGATAGAAAAGAACGAAGAAATAATAAAGAAATCGACTAGCTTTATCGATGCTACTTTCAATGATTTATTCACAAAAAGTAACTTCACTTATAGTACACTCGGCTCAACTTTTAATGTTTCGATTGGGAGAACCCCTCCAACTAAGGAAAGCAAATGGTTTGCTAATAAAGACAATGCCGACAGTATTTCATGGCTTTCAATAAAGGATATGAATGAAAATGAAGTTTATTGTTTATCTACAAGCCAGTTTCTGACTACGGAGGCAATCAATGAATTTCATTATACAGTTGCCCAACCAGGGGATATTTTATTAAGTTTCAAATTAACAGTCGGGAGAGTGTTGATTGCAGGAAAAGAAATGCTTACAAACGAAGCCATCGCTTGCTTTAAAGGAAATGAGGAGCTAAAAAGGTTTTTATATTGTTACTTAAAAACTTGTAATTTCTTATCCGATGGAGGGAACACAAGTTCTATTGGAAAGGCGATTAATTCAAAGATAATCAAAAATTTTTCTTTCCCAATACCACCGAAAGATATGCTTCAAAAGTTCACTGATTTGACACGGCGCATCTTTGAACTAATTAGAAAGTTACAGGACCAAAACAATCTGCTCAAAAAGGAAAAAGAAATACTTTTAAACCGTTTCTTTGGTTCTTGCTAATTGACACTATAGGAAGCGTCGACGATTTGATAGAAAAGAACGAAGAAAAAATGCAAAATGCAAGACTTTTTTCCGAAAAACTATTCGGCAATGAATTTTTAAGAAGAAAGGAAACAAACTATCGATTGTCTGATTTTTGCAGTTTTGAATCAGGGTATTCATATACCAGCGAAGAATTAAAAGAATCAAAAACCGGAATGATATCCATAAAATGTCTGGGGCTCGATGGATCTTTCAAACAAAATGGAATTAAATCGCTTTTTCCAAAGAAATCAATTTCTCAGAACAAGAAATGCATTATTGGTGATGTGCTAGTAGCACACACAGACTTGACGAAAAACCAAGAAATAATAGGATCACCCTGCATTGTTACTTCTTCAGCTACTTTTGATTCATTAACTTACTCTATGGATATGGTTAAGGTTGCCCCACTCAATTGTTGTTTTAACAGAGCGATGATTTATCAGATACTCAAATCAGAGAATTTCCACAATTATGCTTTAGGCTTTTGCTCTGGAACTACTGTGGTTCATTTGAGCAAACGAGCATTAGAAACATATGACTTTTTTGGACCTAAGGCAATGGATGATGAGCTATCATTGAATTTAGAACGATTACAAAATCTGATTATCAAAACTGAAGGCGAGAACATTAAACTAAAAGCGTTAAAAAACACTCTTCTCCGACGATATTTTGGTTCTTGCTAGTTGACACTATCGGAAGCGTCGACGATCTGATAGAAAATGAACTGGAAAAATCAAAGCTTTTGGTATCCTTGGGTAAGGAAAAATATGAGCTTCTTTTTGAACAGTCAAAAGTAATTTCTATAGGAAATAATCTTAGATTCATCAAAGGAAAAAAGCCTGCGTTTGATTCCAACCAAAAGAATACAAAGCCCTATTTTTCTATAGAAACTTTAGAAAATGGTGAAATCAATCAGGAATTATCTGATGGTTTACCATGCAATGAAAAAGATTTATTAATGGTAATGGATGGTGCCTCTAGCGGTAAAATTTTCATTTCAGAGGAAGGGCTTGTAGGTTCTACTCTTGCAAAAATAGTTTCTGATACCATCCCTTTATCAATAATTTACTTTGGGCTATCAAAGTTTGAGCAAAGTATCATGGTCAATACCAAAGGATCAGCAATTCCTCACACGGATAAATCGTATATTTCTGAACTTCCGATACTTGCCTACGTCACTAAAAAGAACTGCTTTTATTTTGATACGATCATTTCAGCATTATTAGTTTCACGCAAAAAGATATCTATTTTAAAACATCAAAAACAAACCCTTCTAAATCGATACTTTAAATGATTACCATGTGACGATTTTATATACGACTTCTTTTTGTTCTTCGCTAGTCTTACGGAGATAAATTCGTGTCGTCTCGATGGATTCGTGTCCCATAAGATCTGCTAAAAGAGCGATATCTTTGTTCTTTTCTAGAAAATTCTTAGCAAAGCGATGGCGGAAGGAATGTGGGTAAACTACCGAGAGATTCATTTTATATTTCTTGGCCAATTGCTTTAATTGGTGCGATAAACCTCTTGTGGTAATTTGTTCCCCTTTTCCATTAACAAATAGATACCCAGAAGTTCGGTTAACCGAAGTGTAATATTCGATTGCTTTCTGTTGTAGTCTAGATGGAATAAATATGCGTCGAATCTTCCCTGCTTTCGTGTAGAGATCTATGTAACCACGAACTACATTTTCGTATTTGAATTGAATAAGTTCTGAAACTCTGGCTCCTGTCGCACCTAAGAAACGGACAACAAAATACCAATCGTAATTCTTATCCTTCCATAATCTGTTTTTTAAGAATTCGTAATCTGCATCAGTTATAACATTTTCCAAAAAAGTCTTTTGCTGTAATTTAACGAACTTTAATTTGAGTCCTGGCTTCTTCAAAAAGTCCAGGTATTTATTAATCCCCTGCAAGCGAAGGTTGATTGTTTTCCCTTTATAGGAATCAACGAGAAATGCCTTGAAAGAAAGCAGGTTATCTTTGGTAACACTTCCGTATTTAGACAGAAACAAATCAACCGACGACAAATACGAATCTATCGTGTTTTTGGATAGATTCTCATGCTTAAGAAAGTCTTTGAATTTTTGCATTTTATATGCCTCCTAAGAATAGAAGAACATAAAAGGCATTGACCAAAACTAGAAATCAAAAAAAATCGATAGGAGCTTTACTTTTATTTGTTTCAAAGCAATTTCTTTTTCTCGAAGAATAGATAGATGGTTAATCAATGGCTTAACTTGACTATCAAAATCAAGCATTTCGTTTTGTTTCAATGATGGAACGCTCAAGTTCAAAAATTCTTTATTATTAATTGCGGACATCGTGGATCCGGTAGAGAGCTGATCTTTTGCCTTTCTAAATGATTGCCCAATAAAGACTGCGTATAGGAAAGAACATGGTAGCTCGACCGTTTCTTTAACCCCTATGAACCCTGTTGATAATACGCATTGTTGCACAAGCGTTTTATCATAATCTCTTATTGCCAAAACTTTAAAACTCTGGGCCATTCTTGCAGTCCAAACCGAATTTTCTTCAGGCTGCATATTGGCTTGAGTAGGCTTTTCATTCTCCGTTATCAGATGAGTTAAATCGATAGGAGAGGTTTTTTCGACGCAAGAGGTATCTAAGTATATTTTTTGACCTTCGAAGGCATGAAGACCTGGTTTTATTATTTCAGGATTGTAATTTCTTATGGGGCAAAAAGATTTGAATTTGGACAATTTAGTTTCAATTAGAGAATTCATAGCTTCTCTCTGAAGACCTATATTTTCTATCAGATCGTCGACGCTTCCTATAGTGTCAACTATATGTGAACTTGATTCTATTGCACCTCAAATTTCTCTTGATAAACTTAAAAAAACATTTTATTTCTTTCAAGTGTTATACTTTTATTAAAGAGATGAAATAGCCAAAAGGTGAAAAATTTCTTTGTTAATCGAAAGCTTGACAAGAGGTCATATCATAATAGATTGATTGGTTTGTTGAAAGAAATCAAAGCAATGATAGAGGGTGAAATATATGGTACAGGAAAGTGTTGTTGAAGGATCGATAATTTCTTTGTTGGAATCGGTTGGATATGAGTATCTTGCCAGTGATGATAATTGGGTTCAAAACCGCCATCTTGATGAATTCATTAATCATGATGTTCTTCTAGAGTGCCTTGAAAAAATAAACCCTGGCATTGATGATGAAATATTGGAAGAAGCAATAAAAGTAATTCTACGAATAGATAATCCATCTCTTTACGAAAGAAACTATCAGTTCCACCAATTTTTGATTAATGGCATAACAATTGAATCAAAGAAATACGCAGTGAACCCTTTGGTAAAGCTTGTCGATTTCGATAACCCTTCAAAAAATTTATTCCAAGTCTCTCATCAAATTAAATTTCGGGAAAATCATGACACCAGAATTCCGGATGTAGTCCTTTTTATCAATGGAATTCCGATGATTGTAATGGAATTGAAAACTTTTGATGAAGATGGAACTAAAGCAACTCTTCATGATGCATTTATGCAACTTGGTGGTGGGACCGAAAGAAGTGGGTATCGTTACGATATTCCGACACTTTTCAATTTTAATGCTTTCCTTGTTATTTCAGATGGCGTTACTACTAAGGTTGGAACATTAACTTCTCCAGAAGATCGTTTTTCTGAATGGAAGAGCGAAAATGGAGAAAAGGGTTACGATAAGAACTGTGTTAATCAACTTGATATTTTGATTCACGGACTCTTTTTGAAAGAGCATCTCATTGATTTGATGAAAAATAATTTGTTCTTCATCAAGGATAAAAACGATAAACCCATCAAAATCATGGCTCAATATCACCAGTATTTCGGTGTATTAAAATCCATTAAAGCCATATTAAAAGCAAAAAAGCCACAAGGCAATGGTAAGGCTGGAATCATTTGGCATACTCAAGGTAGTGGGAAGTCATTTTCTATGGTTATGCTGGCCCATCGCCTTTTACAGATTCCAGAACTAAATGTTCCTACCATTGTTCTTTTGACAGACCGAATTGATTTGGATGATCAACTTTATAAAACTTTTTGTAGTGCGAGAGAGTATTTGAAAACGAATCCTGTAATTGTAGAAAGCAGAGTTGACCTTGTTAAGAAATTAGGTCAATTACGTCAAGGCGGTATCATTTTCACAACGATAGGAAAATTCGACAAAGAAAATTTGCCAGAGAATAAACGAGACAATATTATCGTTATGACAGATGAGGCTCATAGAAGCCATTATGGTGTCTATGAGACTGTCCATTATGAAAAAAGTGAGGAAGGAGATGTCTCTGCCATTTTTAAGTACGGCATTGAAAAATACATCAGAGATTCTCTTCCTAATGCTACTTTTATTGGTTTCACTGGGACCCCTATATCAAATAAAGACAAACAAACGACTGATGTTTTTGGCGATATTATCGACGTTTATGATATGACTCAATCAGTCATCGATGGTTCTACGGTAAAACTTTACTATGAGTCCAGACTCGCACGAATTTGGACAAATAGTAGTGTTTTAAAGCAAATTGATGATTATTATGACGATATAGAAAAAAACGAAAAGAGTTCGTCGGAAGCCGTCGAAAAATCAAAAAGAGAAATGCTAAAACTCTCTAGCATTCTTGAACAAGATAGTATCATCGAATTATTTGCCAACGATATTCTTGCTCACTATGAAGAAAGAAAAAACATCCTTCATGGAAATGCTATGATTGTTACGCAAACGAGAAAAGGCGCCTTCAAGCTTTATAAGAAGATGATTGAGCTTAAACCAGAATATCAAGACAAGATTATTCTCGTTGTAACTGAATCTAATAAAGATGCCGAAGAAGAAAGAAAATTGTTCGGCGATTCTGCTCATCGTAAAGAGTTAGGAGAAGAATTCAAAAAGGACAATTCAAAATACAAAATTGCCATTGTTGTCGATATGTGGTTAACAGGTTTTGATGTTCCTGATCTTGATACGATGTATTTTATTAAGCGTTTGAAATCGTATGCTTTAATGCAAGCAATTGCCCGTGTTAATCGAGTTTATCCTGGAAAAACATCTGGACTTGTTGTTGATTACATTGGTATTGGCAAAGCTTTGGAAGCAGCACTTTCGGAATATACAGAACGAGACAGAACTAATAATGTTCAGGATGTAAAAAACGAAATCTATGACATTTTGAAAGAAAAACTCAGCATATTAAATGAGTGGTTCTCTAAAGTAGATAAGTCTAAGTTCTTTGCAAAAGATTCATTAACACGATTCCAGGCTATTCAAGTCGGAACTCAATTTGTATTATTTGACAAAGAGAGAGAAAAACAGTTCATGGATGACTTATCCATATCCATTAAACAAGCTTTTGTAGCTTGCGGTGGTATCGTTACTGAAGAAGAAAAGAACGATGTTTATTATTATCTTTCTATTAGAAGCTATATTTTGAAACTTAGAACAAATCCTGTTATTGTTTCCGTTTCTGATATGAATAATTACGTGACTTCATTATTGGCCGATGCGGTACAAGGCGATGAAGTTAAAGTATTAACCAAACAAGATGATTCTGTTAATGTCATAGAACTTCTTAGCCCGGAGAAAATTGAAAAATTACGAAAGAGTAATCCGCCTTTGGTCTTTGTTCAAATTGCAAGAGAATTGCTAGAAAGAGCAATTGCGGAAAGTCGAAAAAATAACTATCTGAAGTCCCAAGAATATTCAAAGAGACTTAGAAAAATTCTTGAAAAATATAATGATCGGGATGAAAAGTTCGTTGCTGATGAAACGATTGTACAATTGGTGCAGTTTGCTCAAGAGCTTGTTGGCGATCAGAAAAAAGCTGATGAATTAGGAATCAATGGTCGTGAACGTGCTTTCTATGATGCTTTGGTAAAAGACAAATCTGCAAAAGAATTGTTAACTGATGAGACCTTAAAGCTCATTGCGAGAGATTTGAAAGACATTGTAGATAAATACGCAAAAACGGATTGGGCAAACAAAGAGTCAACGCGAGCAAAGATGAGAATTGAAATTAGAAAATGTCTGAACAGATATCATTATCCACCGGATTTTCAAGATGATGCCGTGAAAGGCGTCATTGCTCAAGCTCAATATATGATGACGGATTAGAAGAAAGGGCAAAAGCTTAATGAATTATCCGGAGAAGATAAAAGAAATCAGAGATGTCCTTCTATTGTCTCAAGAAGAACTTGCTGAAGAATTATCTGTCAGCTTTGCTACTGTCAATCGTTGGGAAAACGGACATCATGAACCTACGATAAAGGCGAAGAGAGCTATCCGAGGCTACTGTAAAAAGAAGAAAATCAAGTGGGACAATTAGGTTCGTCTTATCAAGAGTCAGGAATTTAAACCTAGCTCTTTTCTTTAGAAAAGCAACAAATAGCGAAAAATATTAAGATTTGTCTAATAACTTCAGTTTTTCTACACTTTGGACAATTTCCTATGGTTGAATGTTATAGAGCCTAGAACAAAAAGAAATAGGCTGTAAGCTTGCGACGTGAAGCAACTCATGACTAAACTACCGTAAAGTCGACGTGGTTGCAAGGCTGCCTGCCATGATCAGAGATAAGTGCATTTCGGATGACAGGCAACGTACGACCAAGCTTTAAGTGTACCCTTTCTCCGAGGAAAGGAGCAGCAGTGGTCGGAACATATTAGCAACTGTTTTCGTCATCTCAAGAAAAAACGGGAACATCGTCGAGACGAATTTTTTTATGGACGAAGGACTCTATAAAGCAATCAAAACTCTTACTGAAGAAGAGCAAATCACTTTGCGGAAGAATACTATCTATGGGCGAAGGAAGGGTATCAAAGAGAGCATCTTATATCTTCCATTAATTCCTATGACGAAAATTTGGAACGTTATTCGCATAATTGGTGATGATGTATAGAATTCAGCTGCAAGTAAGAAAGTAAAAAACTTTGATTCCTTTCTAGGAGCCAGAGACGTGGAGTGAAGATCCTTTTGTTTTCTTTAATGGAAATACCTCCTCGTATGAAGCGGAAGATATGATGTCTGATAACTTTCATTGAGGGATTGAATGGAAATATATCGATAAAATTTTGACTTTGAAGAGTCAACAAAGTATACGATGTTTAAACTTTAAATTTTATTGAAAAAAGTATATTTAAAAGACTATAATAAGAAATGGTTATTTACACTTGTTTTGATATAAAAACAAGGGTAGGAAGAGGATATAAACAATGGATTTTAAAGCGCGTGCTCAGATGTGGTTGGATAGTCCCAAAGTCAGTGATGCTGACAAGGAAATCATTCGTAATTCTAGCGACGACAAGTTACGTGATATGTTTGGTGGCGATATAGCTTTTGGAACTGCCGGTCTTCGTGGAGAAATGGGTCCTGGAACCAATAGAATGAATCCTTTGGTTGTCCAAAAGGCTACTGTTGGAATGGCAAACTTCGTCATCCACCACTATGGAGAAGAAGGAAAGAAGCGTGGCGTAGCTGTATCATTTGATTCCCGTCATCATTCTCAAGAATTTGCAAAGGAAGTATGTGAGATTCTCAATGCATATGGAATCAACACATTCACTTTTGCTTGCCCACACCCTACTCCCGAGCTTTCTTATACAACTCGTGAGATGCATTGCTGTGCTGGTGTTATGGTGACTGCTTCACATAACCCTTGTGTTTATAACGGATACAAGGTCTATGATGAAACTGGATGCCAGATGGTTTATGAGAACATCGATATGTTGATGAAGGAGATTGCCTCTCTTCCTGATTTCCTCGATGTTGAAGTCAAGCCTGAAGAAGGTACAGTTTCTGGAGTCAATACTGTTCTCGGTGAGAACTTCGATGAGAAGTTTATCGCTCGTGAAGCTAGCACTTCTTCACTTCCTGGCGAAAGACATATCAAGATTGTTTACACTCCTCAATGTGGATGTAACGTCTTCTTGGGCCCTTGGGCTTTGAGAAAGCTCGGATATACTGTCACTTCTGTTCCTGGTCAAGATCGTTGGGATGGAAATTTTGATGGTGTTCACTTCCCTAACCCTGAATTCCCTGAATCCTTTGTGAAGGCTGAAAAGCTTTTGAAGGAATTACATGCCAAGGATCCTTCTTATGTCATCGCACTTTGCAACGATCCTGATGCTGACCGTGTCGGATTCGGCTTTATCGGAAGTGATAATGAATTCCACCTTTACACTGGAAATAGAACTGGCGGACTTCTCATCAATTATTTGATGACTATGCGTAAGAAACTCGGTACACTTCATGACAATGGTTATATCGTTTCTTCGTTCGTCACATCTAATTTCGGTGCTGATGTAGCTTCAAAGAAGTTCAACCTTAAGGTCAAGTGGGTTCCTACTGGATTCAAGTTCACCGGATACATGATTGAGCATACTCCTGATGAACCATTTGAATTTGGATATGAGGAATCTTATGGTTATATCACCCAACCCTTCGTACGTGATAAGGATTGTCTCCAATCCAATATTGCAATTGCTGATATGGTCGAGTGGTGCTATCGTAATGGAATGACTGTCGATCAATATTTTGCACAACTTGAGAAGGAATTCGGTCATTATGAAAATGTTGTCGATAACATCTATGTCAATGGATTGGTTGGACGTCAGAAGATGACCGAGCAACTCCATGAGCTTCGTGTCAATCCTTTGAAGGTAATCGGAGGAGACAAGGTCATCGCGTGTGATGACTATCTCGAGAGAAAGCATTTCGACTTAGTAACTGGTGAAGTTACACCTATCACTGAGATTCCTTCTTGCGATTGTTTGAAGTATTTCTTCAAGGATGGATGGCTTGCTTGCCGTCCTTCTGGAACTGAACCTAAATGCAAGATTTATGTTGAAACAGTAACTCCAAATGAAAAAATAGGACAAGAATTGGCTCATAAGATCATCGATGATTTCAGAAGCCATCTCAAGCTCGACTAATTTCAAAAAGAATTAAAATTGCTATCAGTCCAAGACTGATAGCTTTTTTTGTCTTATAGGGCTTTTAATGAGAAAAGGATAATAATTAGGAAGAAAGGAAAGTGGAATTTCTCTGCTTATATTTTGATTTCTATTTTATTTTTTATAGGTTATATCATTAGTTATTATTGCTATTATTTACCTGCTTAAAATGCATAGAAAAAGTGAGGTATAAGGCCTCACTTTTTTGCTTCTTTTATTTAAACAATTTCTTTAAATCTGATTGTGATGTTACTTTTATAGTGCAGGTATCTATTTCTTTTTCATCGAGATAGGTTAGTCGATATGATATTCTTCAATTTTCTTTTCTTAATTTCTTTATCATTTCATAGACTGCTATTGCAGCACCATCATGGTTATTATCGTATTTAGAGACAGTCGACGCTCTTTTCTTTACTTGGTTTTCACCATTTATCATTGCTATAGAATGGGGGTATTCAGTGAGCATTTCTACATCGTTATCAGCATCGCCTACTACTATTATTTGATCTTTTGATAAACCTAGTTTTTGTCTTGCTTGTTCCAATCCATATGTTTTTGATACATCTAACCAATATAGTTCGGAAAAATTGCTTTCGACTCCACCCCAAAATCTAAGTCCCATATTAGGATAGTAGAAAGCAGCGTTCACTAATCTTTCATCGAATTTGTGATCTGCCATCGATAATACACAAATAAAACAATCGTCATCGATCAGTGTTCTGACATCTCCAATTCTTTCTTCCATTCCTTCTTTGTGATAAAAGCTTTGCAAAGTCTGATCTTTTTTCTTTGATATTAGTGCTTTTTCAGTTTCTATGAGGACATTGTCGATTTTATCGTATCCAACTTTGCTAAGAAAATCGATAATGATTTCCTTAGGAAATAATCTTTTAGATGGCACAAAAGAACTATCTGATGGATCAGATACCAAAGATCCGTTATATGAGACTATAGGTCCATTCAAGCCTAAGTCTTCATAATAGGATAAGATTACTCTAACAGGTCTTCCGCTAGCAACTGTGACGTAGTTACCCATTTTTACTAATTTCTTTATAATCCTTCTAGATTTCTTTCCTACAGTATTGTCACTCTTTAATAAAGTCCCATCCATATCAAATGCGATGAGATATTTCTTTTTATTTCTTTTGAACATAACTATCACCCTTCTAACGCTTTATTATAAATCTATCTATCGAAATTTCTTATAGTATGTATTGTAAAACTTATATTTACAATTATTTAGTTGGCAACAAGTAATAAAAAACAACTTAATAGGTAATAAACACAATATTTACTAGTCTTTTGTCAATCCAAATGACAAATCAATCAATCTTATTATTTCTTCATCCGATAAAGAATCATCTAAAGATACTGAAATCCATGATTTCTTATTCATATGATATGCTTTGAAATATCCGATCGATTTTAATTTTTCTTCTATGATTTGAGGAGTGATTTTCAAATTGATAATTTCTATTTCATCCGAAGATTTCAAACCTAATTTTCTTTTGTCTATGTTCATGATAAGACCAAACCATTTTCTATTTTCTAAGTGCCTATATACACCGGAACTAGGATTTGATTTAAATGGAAATTCTGGCTTTACTTTGTATGCTTTACAAATATATGAATCGATTCGATTGGATTGATCGAATCTATAATTAGTTTCAATAGAGCAATTCTCTTTAATATCTTCTAATATATTTATTACTTCTTCTTTTATTTTATAGGCGTATTCACCAAGTTTATTGCTGAATTTATAGTTTAAATACTCTTCATTGACATCTAAATCTATAACTTTGGATTTGATGACATTGTTTGATTGAATCTCGAGGATGAGCATCATATTATCAATCGATAAATTCTTTTCGAATTTAAAAGAATCATCATATTGTTTAAATCCATAATTGAGTAGTTTTTCATTATTGAATTTAGATTTACCGAATACTATTTGTTCTATTGTTTTACTCATAATTTAAATCCATTACTATTGTAAGAGTATACAATTCAGTATAAAAAATAAACAGTTTGTTCTAATTCAATTGATAATAGAAGAGAAAGAAATTATGGTTGAAAGCGATTACCTAGGAGGGTAATATGAAACAACAATTATTAAAAATTATTCTTTTGTCTTCTTCTTTATTGGGACTTATGTCTTGCAATGAATCAAAGCCTACTAATGGAAATTCAGCAAATTCCAATGTAGGTAATTCTCAAAACACTGGAAAGAAAGACGATCCTACCGATGTTACTTTGACTGGTGCTTATATTTCACCTGCTGTTCTTCAGTATCAAAACATGAGACCATCATACAATTACTATTTGACCACTTTTTCATTTGAAACTATTCAACTTTATTCAGACAACACTTATTGTTTGACTTTGGATTCATCATGTTATTCAGGACTGGTTTTACCTGATTTAGGAAACGATGCCACTGGTTCTGCTCGTGAAAGCTCTGTAACTCGTTATTATGGAACCTGTACTCAAAAGACTAATGAGTTAGATGAAGATACACTGGATGTATCTTTAGCTACTCCTACAAGAATAGTAAGAAATTTCAATTCTAACTATTATGTCGATACAGAGAACTATCATCCTGTTACTGGAAAAGGTGCCTATATGAATGACGTCACCTATGAGACCAAAGAAGATTTTATGATAGCTTTTGCCTTTAAGCCTGTTAATGTTTCAGTTTCGAAAACAGCAGCTAGCTTTGATTTCTTCCAAACTGAAGCCTTAGATGAAGGAACTAGTATTTCAACCTCTGCTGTAGGATACTCAATTACAGGTAGTTACATGAGCAGCGCATCCTTAGGCTATATGAATGTGAGACCTACCTATAATTATTATGTGACAACTATGAATCAACAAGTGTTGGATCTCTTGGACTCGACTCATTATTGTTTCTCCATTTACTCGACTTCTTTTTCTGCATTAGTTCTTCCTATAGAAGGAAATGGCGCTCAAGGAAATGAAAGAGCAAATTATGTTCTTTCCTTCTATGGAACATATACCAAAACAGCCAATGAATTGGATGATTCAATGTCTGATATAAGCCTTTCTGCTCCTAGTAGAGTTACATTGAATTATGATGGTGCTTATTATGTTGATTCAGATAACTGGGACGATGCAGCTAAGACTCATACTCAAATCACGGATACGACAACTCAAGAAGTTAAACAATATGCCAGTGGTAGCGAATATTTGAATTCCTTTAATACAAAAGCTACAAGTATTGCTGTGACTGAAGAAACAGCTAATTTTGATTTTGTTGATTACACTGCTCAACTTTATTAATAAATAAGGAGATTTAAAATGAAAAAAAGCAAGTTGTTTAGGGGACTTACTGGAACATTTGCTCTTTTGACTGCACTTTGTTCTTATGCAGGAATTCTCGCGTTCGAAAATTCAGGACAAGTAGATATTTTTCTTGGGATAACAAAACCTAATACCCAAAGTTCTGATTATTCTTCAGTTGAAGAAATGAGAAAAGCAGAGAGATTGAATGAAATTCAAACTCAAGCTGAGGGATCTGTTCTTTTATTCAACAACAATAATGCATTGCCAATTGCAGCTGGTTCTAAGATGACACTCTTAGGTAAAACTAGTGCAGACAATATATTCAAGGGTGCATCTGGAGGATCTACCACAACTGAAGAAAGCGGAGCTGTTTCATTATATCAAGCCTTGAAGAACGAAGGATATTCTATAAATGATAATGTCTATAATGCATTGAAGAACTCAGCTGTGAAAAGAAGTCGTGGATTCATCGGGGAAGTCGGAAAGGACTTCTACGATGATGGAATGAAGTCTTCTTTCAGTCAATATAACGATGTGGCTTTGATCACTTTGGGTAGATTTTCAGGAGAACAGCAAGATTTTGCTAGTAACGGCGATTCAAACCAAGACAATGGAGCAGATGAAAACGGAGATCCTATCGATAATCAAGGTGTTAGGATGCTTTCACTTCATCAAGAAGAAAGAGAAACCATCGAATTGGCTAAAGCCAGTGGATTCAAAAAGATTGTCGTTCTTTTGAATACAGCTACCACGATGGAAGTTGGTGAATTAGAGTCACTAGGAGTTGATGCATGTCTTTGGATAGGCTATCCAGGATATACTGGATTTGAAGGTGTAGCTAAAGTATTGAAAGGTGAATATGATCCAAGCGGTAGAACTGTTGATACATATGCTACAAACTCATTGTCTTCACCGGCTATGAGAAACTTTGGATCCTTCAATTATTCAAATGTTACTGATGCAGGTCAAAATAAATATTTAGTCTATGCAGAAGATATTTATATCGGATATAAGTATTATGAGACTAGATACTTTGATCAAGTTCAAGAAAAGAATAATGCAAAGAATACAATTGGATCTTATGCTTCTAATGGTGCTTGGAACTATGCGGATGAAATTTCATATCCTTTCGGATATGGAATCTCATATGCTAAGTTTGAAGAAAAAATTGAAAGTATACAGTGGGATAGAGACAAACATGTGGTCGAGGCAAAAGTCAAAGTAACCAATTTGGGAAGCGATAATTATTCTGGAGAGAGTAAGGATGTTGTAGAACTATATGCTTCACTTCCTTATACCACTGGAAATGCAGAAAAATCAGCTATACAGCTTATAGGCTATGGAAAGACGAAGAACCTTAAAGCAAATGAGAGTGAGACCATAACTATAACTGCAGATGATTATTTATTTGCAACATATGATAATAAAGCTGTTAACGGAGCTGATTCAACAAAGAAAGGTTGCTATGTTTTTGATCCAGGAGATTATTATTTCAGTATTGGAAAAGATTGTCATGATGCTTTAAATAATGTTATGGCATTACAAGGCATTTCTGGATTGTTTGATCAAGATGGACAAATAGTAACCGGAAATAAGCAAAATGCAGTTAGAACTACTCTGTCTTCTTTGGATAATATAACTTACGCTAAATCTCCTGATACTGGAAATATAGTATCTAACCAATTCGACGATATGGATATAAATTATTTTATGAAAGATACAGTCAATTATTTGACTAGATCTGATTGGAATACATATCCATCTAGAATTGAAAACTTGACCGTCAACGATCAAATTAAAACTATTTTGGAAGGTCATACTTATGTTAAACCTAGCGATGCACCTGATGTGACTTCGTATAAGTATTCACAAAAATATGAGACTCCGATCACTTTGAAGGATATGCGCAATGTTCCTTATGAAGACGATGAGAAATGGGATAAATTCATCGATCAATTGACTCCGACTCAATTAGCAAAGATTTGTGGCGAAAAGTTTGGAAATGGCGCTATTGAAGAACTTGGAGTTCCTCAAACCTCAGCTGCTGATGGACCAGATGGAATTCAAACAAATGTCGGATTCTCACATGTCAGTGAAGTAGTTGCGACTTCGACATTCAACGATGAACTTATCGCTTTGAGAGGAAAATTCATGGCTGAGGATGGAATGGCTGTAGGTCAAAACGGAGTGTATGGATTCGGCGCTAACATGCATAGAACACCATATGCAGGAAGAAACTATGAATACTATTCCGAAGATACTATCCTTTCATATTTGGTCGGAGCTATTCAAACTAAGGCTGCTACCGAAAAAGGCTTGACCACTTATGTAAAGCATTTCTGTGCTAACGATCAAGAAACTTGGAGAAATGGTAATTCAACTATCATGACTGAGCAAACCTATAGACAAGGACCTTTGAAAGGATTTGAAGGAAGCTTTACAAAAGGTGGATCATTGGGTACGATGACTTCAAATACTAGGGTTGGATTTAAGGTTGTTTCTATGGATCAAGCTACTATGACTCAAGTACTAAGAAACGAGTGGGGATTCAAAGGTGTTGCTATGACAGATTCATCTAAAGGAAGTAGATATTATCTATATACTAATGAATCCATTGAAGCTGGAATCGATCAGTTCAATAATGATGAGACTAGAGGAACATCTGATTTGAAGAATGCTTTGATAAAGGATAAAGATGGTCATCTTTGGGGTAAAGCTAGAACCATTGCTAAACATTATTTCTATACGATTTCACGTAATTTTGCTATGGCTGGTGATGATGTTGTCATCGATACAAATGCTAGCTGGTGGGAAATAGGAATTATCAGTGTCATTTCAGTGATAGGAAGCGTTACTGCCATTTTCTTAGCTTTGGATGTTACTTTCGAAGTCTTGGATAATAGAAAGAAAAAGGAGATGTAATCAAATGAAGAATTATTTTAAGAATATTTTTTCAAAAGATTGCTCTTGGATTGAATACTTATCTTTTGGAATATCTTTGTTTATGTTGATCGTATCGATTCCTTATTTGATTATTAATCCGGGTGAATTGAAGATTGAAGACTATTCGAGAACATTTGCATTCATCATGTTTCTAATCGGAAGTTTGATAGGAATAATATCGTTCTTTGTTAGATTTAAGTACATCAATGATTATGCACCATTAGTTTCTGTCGCATTCTATTCAGTTGGATGTGGAAGACAGTTATATCTTGCTTGCTACCCCCTAGCAGACTTGATGACCGGTGTAAATTGGTTTGGAGGAAATCTTGGAATCTATTTGACTTTCTTGATATTATTTCTTATTGGAACTATAACTGAAATAGTTGTTTTATTCTTACCAGGGAATAAAAAGTAGATTAGAAACATTGAAATTAAAAGTCCTAGCTCAACGGCTAGGATTTTTAAAATGAAATAAGTAATTTGAATATTTGATTGTCGGTAGAATAGGATAATGTTCCGTTGTATCTATTGACGATGTATGAAATTGATTTAGACCCAAAGCCATGGTTCTTCCCGTCTGTTTTGGTCGATATTGGAAGATTAGAAGAACTGAATTTGATTTCACCATCAAAATAATTATCAATCTCTAATAATATAATTCCATTCTTCTTGGCTAAAGTAAAATCGACAATTCTTTTATCATCAGGGAGATTCTCGACAGCTTTGATTGCATTAGACAAAGCATTTGTTATCAAAGAATATAACTCAGTCTTTTCCATAAAATTCAAAAGACTCCCATCGCACATACAAGTTAATCTGATGTTGTGTTTTTGACAAATCAGTTGATTCTCGTAAATTGCTGAGTCTACTACATCATTACCCGTTTTTATGGTTGAATCATAGAAGGAAGTAGCTTCTTTCAAAGATAATAGTTCTTCATCTGTTATCTTTCCTTCTAGTTTGGATAATTGGTGATTTAAATCATGGCACTTAGAATTTATGATATCTATATTTTCTCTACTTTTCTCAAACTGCTCTCTTTCTTTGTCTAACAAGTTTGACATCAAAGCCATTTCTTGTTCCTGATTTGATGAATAGAAGATTCCTTTTCTAATGATTAGAATCATCAAAGCCATAAAGCAACAAACTATTTTAATCATTCCAGACAGAATTAAACTTTGTGATTCATACGGAGTGACAAAACAATAGAAGAAATCAGTCGCTAGTACAGAAAAAATCGTTAAGATTGAAATGTTGCGTTTTCCTTTTTTAGATAAACTGACATTGTTTTTCATTTTAAAAATGAAGCCGAAGATTATGTAGATTGTTATATGATAAGCATAATATATTGTCCAATCTAAATATATATTCTGACTTCCGAAGAAAGACATGGTAAAAAGAACATCATTACCTGTTAGATTTAGGATTGCTCCCAATGATTTTGCAGTGAATATTCTTGTTGCATGTGTGGCACATAAAGATTGGATCCATTGGAATTTCCCTTCATCATAAGTGATGAACAAAAGCAGTGATGTTAGTCCAAACATATACAAGGAATGAACTATTCCTTGTAAGGCTCTTATGCTTGACATGGTACTTCTTAAATATGCAAGAGGAACAGATAAAAGTATGAGTGAGAAAAAAGTAATGAGATTCCAAAGCCACCACTTCTTCTTATAGTGACCTTTTATATTGAATAGATAAATAGATAGAAGGACTTCAAAATCAGCTGATAATATTATGACAAGCTGTTTAAGGACTTCTTCTCCTAAAAGTTTGATTAAGAATTCATTCATTTTGAATTACCTTGAAGATAATTGACAAAGGCTTGTTTGAATTCTTTTTTTCGAGGCCTAGAAATCAATAATTTTTCATTACCTAGATAACAGTAAGTATCATCTATATTAGTTATTAACTTTAGATTTACTAGATAGCATTTGTTACATAGTGAGAATAAGTTGCTATTTAATTTTTCTATCACAGATTTAAGAGTTCCTAAAGACATAAATTCCCTTTTAGAATCGGTGTGATATACGATTCTATGATGTATTGCTTCTACATAGGTGATTTCATTTATGCTTAGTCTGATTGAATTCCCTTTATATGTCACCACGATACTTTCTTCTAAATTGGATTTGTGAATTCTATTTACGGCTCTATCAAATTTTAATGCGAATTCTGAATACTGAATAGGCTTAACTAAGAAATCCAATGCTTCTACTTCATATCCTTTTATTGCGTATTGCCCTAAAGAGGTTATGAAGAACAAAATAACATTCTTATCTTTTTCTCTTATCTTCTTAGCTAAATCCATTCCATTCATTTCAGGCATCTTTATATCTAAGAAGATTAGATCAAAATCAAATGAATAAGAGTCGATAAATACAATTGGATTTGAAAATGTGATTATTTCAAACGAAAAGCTTGGATTATTCATCTCATACTGTTTGATGAATGTCTTTAATTTGGAGCTATCCAATTCATCATCTTCTACAATTGCTATTTTGTTCATATCCGTTTAATTCATATCGATAGTATTATAGAAGAAAAAGGACTATTTAAGTCTTATAAAAATTAGTATCGGTCAAAAGATTGTATTTAGGTGATGGTTATTAATGATTTACTTTATATCTGACCCAAAGTGTGCCACCATCCATCACTTTAGCTTCAATCAAATTGAAATCTACTGGATTATAGTTTGATAATCTTTTTTAACTGAATAGAGCCGTAGCCTAAGTGGATCCATCAGCACAAGGAGCAATTACTACATTGATTTCATCACACATACCTACATGGATGAAAAACTAGTTTAATATTACACCTCCACCCAACATCAAAGTCTCTATTTCAAATAAGCTTTTTAATTTATCTAATACTGATTTGTAATCTAATGGAATACAGGCATCTTCTTTTATGGAGAATCTCGGAAACAATCTGCTGGCCAAACTTATAGAGCTAACCATCTAGAATATCAACGGCGGATAAAATGTCGAAATAGGAAACAAGGTCGATTACAGAAATAAGAAGGACATTTTAGGAAATTCAATGCTAAAACAATTAAAACTCATGGCTAATTATTTTAATAAGCAATTGATTTATTGATACTAAGCTTTGATAACTAAAAAAAATGTCTATATTGTTTATAAAAAATCTTTGATATATAATGTTATTGTATATAACCAACAAAATAATAGAAACTGAAAGGATGGTGGAAAAGTATTATGCATAATATTCTTGGAAAGATAGTATTATCGGCAATTTCATTAGTATCTTTGTTCTCTTGTAAGATTGATAATTCAATTACTGATCTTGGGCCTTTTACTGTATTAGGATTAGATCCGTTCACATATGAATATACATCTGGAACTTTGGAAAAAGATAATTTGGGGAAATACTATGTAAGAGATGAATTCTATTTCAGCCACTATTTAGCAGTCACCAGGGTCGACGAATCTGTCGATGTTAAATGTTATTCTATCGTAGATCCAGAAGAAGGATCAGATTTGAAGTATGTATTAAATAAAATTTCTTTTGATGATTTTGAAGTGGGAGAGAAGGTAATATTTAAATGGAAACCGGGCATGGAAGATTATTATGCTTTTAAAACAATACCTGTATTTGAGATGTATAAGTTTTCAACTAAAATAGAATTGACTGAGTTTAAAAGAGTCAAAGGAAAGATACTGAATTCTGATAAAATTTGGTATGGAAGTTGTGATTATTTGTTTGAGGATGAAAAAGAATCTAAGTATATAAGTTATGTTGGTTGCAATAGTTCATCAGATATGACTGTTACTTGGAACTTACAGAATAGTCAATTCAGCGACAAAGAAAGCTATGACTGTTATGTAGTCGAAAAGGATAACTTAGCTTTATTCTTAATAAACAATAAGGCAGTATGGTAATTATAAAAAAGGGGCTGAGGCCCCTTTTTATTATGCTTTTGTTGTGTGCCAACATCCATCACTTTAGCTTCAATCAAATTGAAATCTACCGGATTATAGTTTGATAATCTTTTTATGCAAAATAAAGCCGTAGTGTTATCGGAGATTAAGACAAAATATGGAGCTGATGCAGTTTGTCTCCTTTTTACTCCAACAAGGCTAGCCGAGAAAAAACTATTAGATAGAAAGACCATCTTGTTTATATTATCTTAAGGTTTTTATGAGAAACCTTAAGATAAATATAAAGAAGTACTAAGAATTGATTGTATGATAACAACAAATATGAAAGGCTGAACTAAGAAGATGGAAAACATAAAAGATTTCTTTAAATCAAAACTAGGAAGGGTAACAATACGAGCGATAGTAGAAATTGTTGTAGTTACTAGTTTGATGCTAGGAATCTATTATGGATTAGGTAAAACTAAAGAAGCTATGTCTGCTGCCTTGGGATTCTCAGCCTTTGTCTCTCTAGCTCTTTGTTTCTTCACATGGCTTTTTGATTGGGGTGCATTCGATTTTATCTCATATGGGCTTATATCTTTAAAATATAGGAAGTCAGACAGCAAGCCTTATTTGGATTTGAATGATTATAGGGCTAGTAAAGTTGGAATAAGAGAACTGAATAAATATAACCATTTTCCTTACTTAATAACTGGTGTAGCCTTTTTTATATCATATGTCTTATATATTAATTTCTAAGTAAAAAATAGCCGCTAAGTGGTAGCGGCTATTGGTTTGACTTAAGGCTTAGTACAAAGCTTTGACTTCATTGTTTTTGTAGTAAAGAATGAAATCAGATCCACCATCTACTTCAAAGACTACATAAGTTCTAAACATATCAGTTTTACTATATTTGATATCGTATGTATCAGATGATTCCTTTACATACCATGCTCCATCTGAAATAAAGCTAGACGATACCACTGAATTTGCAAAGAATAAACAATTCGTGGATGCCGACTTGGATATCCATGGCGATGAAAGATGGTACGTAAGAGCCGGATACTCCTTGCTTGAGGTATTCGGGATCTAGTAAAAAGAGGAGGAAATTCTGATGGAAAAGAAACCAGGAAAGAAACGTGCCAACTTCGATTACCTCAGCGATGTCATCACTTCGCAGGAGCTGTCCCAGTTTTTGGGTGTGTCGGGGCGTTTGATTTCAAAGCTCGTCATGAAGGATGAAATCAAGAGCTTTAAGTTCGGAACATGCCGATTGTTTTTGAAGCAGGATGTTGCGGACATGATCGAATATTGCGAAGAAAAGGAAAGACAGATGAAGGAAAACGGAGCCAAGGTCTATCCAGGAATTTCTGAGGAAAAGGAGAAAGGAACGCTGGGTTCCTCTTATGATTCTTGTCAAGGAAGATCGAAAGAAAGAAGCAAAGCATCTGATTGAGGAACTCTCTGTTTCGGGAGCCTTCAACCTCGATTCCGTCAATGCGATAAACCAGACTTTGGCGCGTCTTGGCCTTTATCTTTACGACCAGAATTGGAAGATAGTGAGAGAAGGGGCGATTGTAACATCATCCAAATTAGGACATCCGCCAGTTTATCCGGAAGTCAAAGATTTGTCCCCGGCCTAGATATAGCAGGCAACCTTCGAGAGGAAAAGCCGAAGAAGACGATCTTCAAGGGCAATTTTTATAACGAGGAACAGCTTAAGAAGCTATTCGAGATATCCAAGAAGACGAACCTTGAGTTTGCTATTTATATTGACGCCTATTATGGCCTGAGACGCGAGGAAATCTGTGTCCTTAAATGGAGCACTGTCGACTTCCAGTATAAGACGATTACGATCAAACATTTCCAACGGTAAGGAGTATCAGCTCTTCCTCAAGGACACGACCAAAAACAAGAGTACGTTCCGTACCCTTTCTCTCAGTGACGCAACGATTGATATGCTTCTCAAGATGAGGCAACGCCAGGAGAAGATGAAACTTCTCTTCGGAAACCGATACAATCACGAATTCGATGACTACATCTATGTCTTCGAAAACGGGGATTTGGTAAGACCGAACTGGGTTACGGCATGTTTCAAGCGGCTTTTGGATGATAACAACATGCCCCATATTCGATTCCATGATTTCCGTCATAGCTGTGCAACTCTTCTTCGCCACCAAGGAGTTCCGATGGAAGACATCTCGAAATGGCTCGACCATTCCAACTTTCTTACCACGGAGCAGGTCTATGCCCATTATGATGACATGAAGAAAGGCACTACCCTTAAGGCACTTTCCTCGGCTTTGGATAATGATAAGGACGACAAGAAGGAGCTGTCCTAGCATTCATCCTCACAATATGTGGTGCTTTTTTTAATCTGTGTCTAGTTATAATCACAAAAAGCTAGACGACATCAATAAAATTTTACTTTTTGATGGACATGTGGTAAACTTTAGTTGTAAATAACTGACCAACATGAAAAAGAATAAATTGAAGAGAATTTCATCTATGATTTCTTTTGGGGGGGTTACTATTTCTAAGTAATATCTCTCTGATTTCCATTGGCTTCGCTTCGTGGACTATCGGCGGTGCGATTAGTGCCGATGCCGAGATTAAAGTTACTGTTGAGGATTTGGTTGATTTAAATTCTTATTTTGACTTTCAAGGTGAAACATCACTTTTTTCATATTGCAGCGATGGCATTATAGAGGACCAAACAATTGTTAATCATGGTAATCTATGCATCCCATTTCAAATTAATGTTTTGGATAGAACAACCCTAAAAGAACATTGGAAAGAAGAATGGCCTTTTATTATTTCCACTACTTTAGTAGATTCGAATAAGTCCTTAGATTTTTTCTCTTCATGTGATATTACTTCTGCCAAGGTTTATCTTTCGAATTCGTCTTTGGTAGATAGTAAAACATCTTCTTTGGAATCTTTAGATTGCGTGCAATATAGTGGCTCTATTACAGGTGCCAATAAAGAACTTAAACTACTATTTAATTTTTCGAATAATGCAAATATTGATGCTTATTTGAGTGGCTCTTATTTGTCATTCTATGTCGTTTATTCAGTTTCTTTTCCTAAAACAGGAACCGAAAATTTTAATTTCAAAACTAATATTTACGACAATCTTGGAAGCCTGCATAGATTTTATTTTTCCTATAAAGTTGGCATGGAGATTCCTGTATGAATAAAGCAAAGCTTTTTTCCGCTTTATTGTTATTTTCCTTGCCATCTCTTGCTTTCGAATCGTGGATAATGAACGAAAAGAGTGAAAAGGATGGGATTGTTTTTCATCCCTCGACTGAAAAAGCGGTCTGTTATATCGAATCTACATCTGTCAAATACACAAGCCTTGAAAAGGCAATTTCAGTGGCATCGAATACTGCTACATCAAACAATCGTGAAACGATAATTGTTATACCGAATTCGATTATCACTCTAACGAATCTGACAATCCCAAATTATGTAACTGTTTTTGTTCCAACAACAAAAACATCGGATTATAAGATTGTTTCTGACAAAAATGATTCTATGTATGGCTTTTATCCTATAACGGATAGCGAATCGGGTGCTGGATTCGCTGATGCGAGTTCACCAACCACAAATCGGGAAAGCATATTAAAAATCAAGAAGAGCTGCACGATTAATTCCAATGCTAGCCTTGTCGTTGATGCTGTTCTTGGCACTTGTGGCAGCGGACTCTCTGGTCATACTTCTGGAAAGTACTCTGAGATACAATTGTATCCAAACGCGACGCTATCAAATCATGGTACTCTAGATTTAAGAGGGTATCTTAAATCTGTTGATGCTAATGGCGAATATAAGCGCGAGGATAATGGAAGTCGTTGCTATAATCTAAATGGGGCTAAAACCTATTCACCTTTTGTTGTAGATGATTATGGCGGTGGAAGTAGTACAGTAGGCAATTATTTGGCTGGGAATATCTGCCCGTTTAATGGCTTCGAAATGCCTAATTTACAGACGACATTTTTCAATAATGGAAAATCAGAACTATATGGATGGGCAGATTTATACACCAGTGCCATGAAAAATGCGGTTTTGGATCTTCCAGCAAAACATAATAGATGTAGCCCTAAAGTGATTGGCTCAAGTGAAGCGATTATTAATTTGAATTCAAATTCTATTCTTTCGGTTAGATATAGTCCTAAATACGCGACATCATCTGGAAGTCAAATTAAAGGAACCACAGTAAATGATTGGGGGACAGGCCGTACTTTCGATTCGTCTGGAAATGAGAATCCTTCTGGCAGATATAAGATGAATATTACAGGTGGTGCAAATTCCGGAAGTTTGAATATGCTGGTTTCCGTGGGCAAAGGAAAAGTTCCAATCAGTACTAAAGATGTTCTTTTTCCAGTATCTTGGAAATATGACATTTCACTTAAAAACGGGACGTACACATTTGGAACCAAGATTAAATTTCTTCCAGGATCAACACTTTCTGCTGAAAATTCTACTCTTGCTATAAATTCCGATTGTATTTTTTACAATGAAGGTATGGATGATAAAAAAGATTCTGGACATTTTCCGTATGCTAAAAATCAAAAGGCTTCATCCTTTACATTAAACAACTCTGAAAATTCATCTATAACAGGTTGCTCTTTCGGTGGATTCGTTAATGTATCATCTCAGTCGTCTTCTTTATCCATAAGTACAAATTCATTGTCTGTTCAAACTCACGAAGGAATTGGTGGATTTACCACGGATGCCTCAACCATTATTAAAAAAATCGGTCTGACGGGGTCTTATGAAATTCTTGAGTTTTTAAAAGGAAATAAAAATTACGAAGATATTGTTGGTGATGTAAAGAAACTTGCAACATATACTGAAACTTTCTCAGATACTGTGTACGCAAAAGGTTATATTGGTAAAGCTGCTAATGCTGACAATTTTACTGCTGGAAATTATACATCTCCTGAAGGTAATTCATTTTGGTCAAAAGAAAATGTATCAGAATTAACATCTATTGTGATTGATGAAAAAGATAAAGTTTATATGAGTGGTAAAAAGAATGAACAAATTTTCCATCTTGTTCTCACTTCATTTGAACCTGCTGATTTTGATTTTAGCAATATTGTGAAATTCGAATGGAAACAACAGCGACAAAGAACGAATGTAAGTGAGGATGGAACTTTCTCCGATTTAGCGGTTAACTCATGTACATTTACAACGGAGGCAAATGGCAACGTCTTTTATGACAATAAGATAGATGTCTGGCTTGTAATAACCATCAAAGGAAAAGCAGACCCAATTATTTCAAATAAAGTGACATTAACTGCAAGAATGTATCGTTGATGATTACCGTCCGAAGTATTTCTTCTCTCCTTCTACTCTTGCTTTGATGGCATTCTCTTTTGTTTTGAAATAGCCGAGGAAATATTCCTTTTGGCGATAGGTGATTCTTGCCACCCACCTGTTTCTTTGCTTGACCCATCTAACGCCAGAAACGCCGCTTTTTGACGTGATGTAGACTGCTCGCTCTTTCTTGGTCATGCAGGTCATGGTATGTTGGTTTTTGTCGTAGCCAAGTGCCCAATCATTAGGTCTTCTTGTTTCTGACCTTTTGGGTTTGGGAGTACATCCGCAGGAATAAGGATGCTTGGATAGTTCATCGCCTCCGACGATGAATTCCTTTCCACAGTCATATTTGCATAAGTAATAGACAAACATACGCCCTTTCGATTTACCGTTCCCTTTTCCACAGGGATAACGTTCTAGGACGGTCATCATGCCTGTTCTATAAGGCTTAAAATCGGATCCATAACTTTACTAAATCGGAGACAAAGAAAAAACCTCCGATACCATTTCTAGGAATCGAAGGCGTGTTTCAATCGTGGTGTCCTGGACAGGACTTGAACCTGCATGGAGTTCTCCAATAGATCCTAAAACTACTGATATAAAGGATAACGATGCTAGGAAGGTGGCTTATTCAACAACTTAAATATCATTTCAGATAACATGTTGAGTATAACAGGTGGAATTACTGGTTTATTCAATATATTTGAATATGAAAATGAATCTTTGAAATATAACATAAAGAAGAAAAACGAAGATATAAAGAAATATGGATTATTGGATTATCCATCATTTGATAAATATCTATCTAAAGAATTGTATGATAAGTTACCATGTAAGTATATGGCTATATCTATAGGAAAAGGTTTTATATCTTGGAATACTATCCAATCCTATATCGATAGATGGGCTGGAAGATTATTGCATTAAGAATAACCATTATTAGCACTGCTTTTATGGTTGGTATTTGTTAAAACTAATAACAATTTTAATAAGTCTATAATTAGTTTTTTTTCTCCAGTTTTTCTTCATCGGAATAAAACTTTCTAAGTAGTAGTATGTTTAGTCATACGTACCATTACCTTATAGACTTCAGCTCTATTGAAATATTAACTTTCTAATTCATCTCTATCTATTTTCTTTCATTCATTTATTTCTTCATTATCACTTAGATATTAAGAAACATAGATTATTCTAAAACGATATTTGTCGGCTGCTTTATAGAATCATTTGCTTTCGATGAAATATAGAAAACAAAAATCGATCCAGTATTTTACTGAATCGATTAATTAATTTCTTAATGTGAAAGGTTTAATTATTTGATACAATGCACCCAGTAATGATTAGAGGGTGCAATTTGCTTTAATATCATTTCTATCTTTCCGACAAGAAAATTTGTTGTATCCTTAAATGAGTTAATTAATACATTCTTTCCATCTTCTAAGTTCATATTTACTGAGGTTAAATTGTTATGTACAAAATTATTACTCATTTTATATAAATAGTGAAACTGTTCCACTCTTGCAATTTTAGCCACAAATCTAGTTGTGTATTTAAAATCTTCTTCATCTTCAACAAATCTTTCAAGATAACCATATTCTAAATATCCCTCAGGTTTCCCATTGCAAAATGCTCTAACTAAATTTAAACCTTTTTTACAAGCTTTTAATCCTAAATATTTGTCATGCTCCAAGTATTCATTGACTATTTCAGGATGTTCAAAAACTGATAATAAAACAAAGTATGTTTCAAGATATTTTCTAAATATGGTGAAGGCGTCTTCAATGAAATTATTGTCAATTAATAATTTAATGGAATCTAAGTTTGAAGCCAATTTAATTAATTGTTTCTTGAATACAACTATATAATTTTTATTTTTGAAATAATGATATAGAATTTGAATGTTATCTTGTTGCTCAAATCGGTAAATTAAATTTTTAAGATTATCTGTCATTTTCTGTGTCACCCATCTTTATGTAGTTTGCTCGGTTATCTCCACTTAAATATAGTATTACGCAAAATGCTTCATTCCACATATTAAATAATGCATCATCCTTATTTTCATATTTCATATTATACTTTGTTGATAACTTTGGCGGTTTAACATCGCTAGGCCAATTATTTTTTATAAACAATGAGTAATAATTTAGCTTTTTAATCGATTTAATAAGATGATTTGATAATTTGTTTCCAGGTTTTAAACTATCAAAACTAATATATTCTCTACAGAACAAGTATGAGATTATAATTTCTAATGATTGTCTAATAGTGTAGCCCAAATTTCTTAACACTCTTTGCTTCGGTTTATTTGTTGAAATATCACTAAATTTTGATAAATCTAAGTTACTAGCATCATCCAAAATTTTATCGATATATTTTATGATTGACATTACAAAAACTGGATGCTCATCAGCTAAGTCCTTAAATCTATATGGATTACATGCAATAATATTTGCTGCAGATGAAATCAATTGATGTATTTTTTCTTCATACAAATAATTTTCTTTAGATACAGCAACAGCAAATTGCTGTAACATTTGATTATTTACATATGCATCATTGTAAATTGCAATGTGTCTACCATAACAATTATCTAAATTAACGTAAACATTTTTTGTGGTGCGATCAAAATATTTATTTTTCGGTTCAAATGTAGCTATAGCTTCTTCAATAATTTCTAAGTCAAAATTGTTATATTTGCCTTTAGCTATCATTACTTTTCTTATTAATTTTAAAGATTTATTAAGTTCATACTTTTCGACTAACTCATTGGCCTTTTGCTTATATTCATCTGAATAATTTATGAGTCTACCATAATCGTTAGTCATATATTTAATATCTCTAACTTGAGAACTAGGATTAATTTTGTAAAAGCTATCACCTTTTCTCAATTTATCTAGAATTCTCATCTCATGTTCAATCGAATGTAATACTTTTGGACAATCATCATCTTGATATTTTGTTTTTTTAATACTTGGATACAATAATAAATTAGAGGGAATTTCTTTCTCCCATTTAGCTTCTATTTTCTTAAAAATTGCACTATTAACTGATTCAAAGAATAAATGATAACTATTTTCGTTACCAAATGAGTACTCTATTCTTAATTTGACAGTTACATCTTCATCAAGTGGAAAGCTCTTATCCTCTAATTTTGCTACATAAAAATCGTTTTGCTCACCTACAAATGATTTGTTTAGTGGCAATATATAGTTATTTTGGCCTTTTGTTAATGTAAATGTATCTTGAGCAGAAATACTGAGTTTCTTACCAATGATATTTTCGCATTCTTGATTTTTAACAAGAGTTAGTTCATCATACATGCCGTTTCTAATTACTTCTAAAGACAAATTAGGTAATACTTCATACCATGCGATTTCCTTATTTTTTACATAGTTGGATATTTTTCTTGCTCCAACGATTAAATCTTTATTAAAAATACTATCACTTATGCCTGTTAAATAATTAGGAAGTAATACATACGCATTTTCATACTTCTCTTTTAATGATGCAATTAATGATGAAATTTTTTCAGATACTTCGCAAAATATCTCTGCGTCGTAAGAAATATAATAAACCTCTAGATTATCAGTCATTATCAATGATAATATTTGATTTTTTGTAACAAACATAGAAGCTAATTTACCTGATTTAATGAAGTCCATCTTTACACTTTCAGGATAATTTACGTTATATTTGTTTTCAAATTTAGATATATATTCATCATAGAAATCATATTCAGTGAATTTTGTAACATATAAAGGTATTTCTATGGCACCTTTATGGATAAATTTATCGTTTTTATAGCCGAGCTCTGAAATAGATAATTCATCACCACATAAATCAATAATATATCTGACATTTTTATCTTTAATACTTTCTGCAGCTAAAATAGAACGCCATACAGGATAGCTATTATTGATTGTTGCTGCAAATGTGCTTCTTAACTTCATTGATGAAAATTCATCGTAAGTATCTTTGATATCATAAATTGAAAAATCTGGTTTATCGCTTGTATTCTTAGCAATAACTTTTAATAATGCATGATAGTCATCGTTATTTTTATCTAAAAGAGTAATTACATTAGAATTTGCTAGATATAAATTATTTGGTAAAAATTTTATTGAATCAGCAATCAATTGAGGACAAATTTCTTTAGCTCCATAGACAGTATTATCAAATGAATTAATAGATATGAGTTCAGGATTATATTGTTGTTCTGCTTTTACTACTTTGCTTTCTTCTTTTAATTTTAATTTTATAATGACATCATTAATAAAAGTTTTGCAGCCAAGTAAATCAGCTGAATAAGCGCCAATATCATTTCCATTAATTGAAACTCTAAAAAATAATCCACCTACTGAATCTACTTCTTCATCGATTAATTTAAAATCAAAGTTGAATTGTTGTGATTCAATAATAGAAGATTTGCCGTTTTTAATATTATATGTTGAAACTATCAATGTAAATTCATCTTCATTTTGGAAGGTAATAGTCTTTAAATCTTCATCCATGGAATAAAGAATATAATTACTAAAATTATCCTTTGCTATATCTTCGATATATTGATAAGAATTCATTAATCTTAAAATCAAGACATTAAATAATTCATTTTTATACGAATCAAAGACATCTTCTAACATTATAGACTTAGATTTTAATTTGATATATGAATTCCAAACACTTCTATAATCTGTGTTTCCTAAAAGAGTATTATTTGCTTTGGAATAATCTTTTGGTGTTACTTCTTCATATACAGTTTTAAATTTATAATCAAGTTTGTTTAATTCTGATTTAAAATCTTTAATTTGCCTAGTGTTATAATCACCAAATAGCGTCGGATTATTTTTTATCACTTCTAGTTTATAAGATAAATTTCTATATAGTTTTTTAAAATATGAATAAACTACCTGATTTGCTTGAATATTCATTGAATATCTTTTTACTGTGCTTGATACTTTATTTACTTGAGCCAATTTTTCTCTAAATGTTGCACCAGGTTTATTTGCAAGCCAAGTCATTGTTTTTGAATCGATATTTTTGAGCTTATTAACTGGAACCAGTTTTGTTTCCTTAATTATGCTTTGGGCTGCGTCATCTAAAATATTATCTAAATGTGGCTTTGTATAATTATAAAAATCTAAAATATCATCATTAATAAAACCAAGCGGAGAGGTAATATTATCGAATAACTTATTAAATCTAGTTACAAAATTGCAACCTAAATCATTAATAGCTTCATTTGTAACTATATCTTTTTTAGAAAGAGAATTCTTTATATGTATTGTTGCTAAATATGTAACAAATTCTCTATTCAATTTTCCATCTTTATATAATAAGTCGTAATATTTGTCAAAACTCATATTACCCCTCCTCTGCTAATTATTAATTTATTTTTTTATAGTCGTCATCTAAATACATTGCAGAATCCCAAATGAATGTTCCAGTCACTGATTCCATCGCATGTTTGAAATCTTCTACAATAGTCAATTCGTTATTTTCCAATAATTCTTCAATCTTATCTAAACATTCTTCTCTTTCAACACCATCTGTGGAAATACCTCTAAGTTTTGGCATTACCTTATGAACTAAAGCTTCTTCAAATGCATATGATAAAGCTAATTCTCTCTTGTCTTTATCATTTGAATATTCTTTCACAAGTGGATGAGACATCATATAATTTTCGATAGATTGCCATACACGATGACCTAAGGCGCGATTAACTGCTTTAAGCGCATTATTTATTTCAATTACAATTTGCATGTATTTATCAGCTTCTTCTTCAGTTAATTCAACTTTGGATTCAACCCATCGTTCCCATACACTACGTTCTAGCATTTCTGCTGGTTGTACATATTCATTCTTATGATTATATCTTTGGAATGTCTCAGGTCTAGGGAAGGAAATAACATTACCTCTATCAATAACTTTGTCGGATAAAGATTTTGTGGTTTCATCCTCATTCATTGTACCCACCCATTTGACGTTATCAGTTAGAACAATAGAATACTTATCATTACCAGCACCAAGATCAACTTCAAATGAAACATCAGAATTTTGACCACGTCTTTCTTCTAGCTTAGATAAAAGATCACTGAAATATTGTTCAATATGAGCTAAGTTCATTTCATCAAGTAATACAATCAAAACTCTATCGGATAAATCAACAATTTTATCTTTAGTATTAGATTTGGATTTGTTTGCTTGGAACATAACAAGAGCTCTTAATAGCGTTGTAGCATCAAATCTTTTTTCAATACTATTGAAATATCCAAATAATGATTGTGGACTATCCCAATCTGGTTTAACTGGAACCGATAAGAAATATAGTCCACCAAATTTAGAATAAAGTTGTGGGAGCTTAGATTTACCTGTACCTGAAACACCAGCAAGAACTGTAAGTGGAGACATATCTGTAGTCTTTAATGATGTATGGAATGAATAGTAAAGTCTCTTGGAAAATTTAAAGCCTGATTTCTCACAAGATTCCATAATATTTCTAAGCCAAGCATTCTCATCAATTCGTTCTTTTGTACTCTTAGGTAATACAACAAAGTCGTTTACAGGTGTTTCAATAGCTTCTGCAGCAATGATTCCACTCTTTTTATTTTCAATTCTAGAAGATAAATTTTCAATTTCAGTTTGAAGCTCAACCATCATTTGTCTTTCAACACGAATTCTAGCTTCTAATTGTTCATTTTGGAACTTCAATGATTCATTGTTAAAGCTTTCGTTTTTTAGTAATGTAATTTGATTTTCTAGTTTAAGTTTATCTTGTCTTAATCTATTGATTTCAGTTTCAACAGCATCAACCTTTTGTGCTTTTGATTTGAGTTCATTATATTCATCACTTGAATATTCTTTATAAAGCTTTGCATATTCTTCAAGTTTCTTTGAAAGACGTTCTTTTTCAGTTTGAAGCTGAGCTTTATCCAAATAATCATTTGATGTATAGTTTGCTCTTAATTCTTCATCCTAAACTTTTCATGATTTATACTACCATCTAGATGAAA